>Ga0074045_10001673_pt1 | contig 21113 bp, 18 predicted proteins | sample BogForMeECP23OM2_FD_94442 | JGI IMG/M metagenome (GOLD analysis project Ga0074045, IMG submission 94442) | Bog forest soil microbial communities from Calvert Island, British Columbia, Canada - Bog Forest MetaG ECP23OM2 | ecosystem: Environmental > Terrestrial > Soil > Wetlands ... | reverse complement strand
TGATTGAAGCAGGACGATGTTGTGGCGCTCGGGGTCGTGCAGAACCGAACCACCAGGGGTAGATGCGGTGTGCCATTATGCCTCGCGCCTCATTGCAGCATGCACATTCCAAGAATGGCAAGTCGCGACGAGCACTGCTCTCGGATCCTGTGTCACCACACCTTCGTTTTGACACCAGTCACCAGACTGCTCAGCCCACCTCGGCGAGGCCATCGAAGGCGCTGGAGACGATTTGGATGACTTGAGCCTGCCGAGGTGCTTGACCCGAAACGTCGACGATCAACTTTCTTGTGCAGGGCAGGTTCGCGAAGCGATGCACAACAATATCTAAGAATGGTGTATAGTTCTTTTATGAGAACCAACATTGACATTAACGAGAGTTTGGTCCGAAAGGCAAGAAAGCTCACCCGTCTCAAGACGAAGCGGCAGATCGTCGATAAAGCCTTGGAATTGCTCGTCCGTTCAGAGAGCCGGAAAGGCATTCTGCAATACTACGGCAGTGGTATTTGGAAGGGAGATTCCAAAGCTATGCGGAGAAACCGGATTTGATCTTGGTGGATAGTTCAGTTTGGATTGATTTTCTCAGTTCGTCTCCTACCTCTGCCGGAGCTGAATTGCGCCGCATGATCGCCGACGCAGAGCCATTTGCGCTCGCTGGGGTGGTCGTCACGGAGATTCTGCAAGGTCTCAAGCGTGACGTTAGTCGGCTGGAGCACTATCTGTCGCAGTGGGATATGCTCGAACCTAAGGGATTTTCAACGTATAGGGAGGCGGCCAATATCTTTCGGGCCGCGCGTGCGAAAGGTGTTGTATTCACGACCATCGACGCTTTGATCGCAGCGATTGCATTAGAGCATGGTGCTACACTCTTTACCCTAGACAAGGACTTCACGAGAATCGCCGGCATCATCCGTCTCCCACTTTATGTGTTTTGACCCTATCTCGTGTCACTCGCCCGCTTCCTATTGGGTAACGAGGCCCTTCGCAAGGATCGCTTCACGAAACGTGCGAGTTTGTCGACCTGCGTAATCCGAAGATTGCTGACGGCTATTCGTGAACGAATGCGTTGGCAATGGCGCAAGTGACTGCGGAAGGCTCCGACCAGACCACGCCATCCACAACTTTTGCTGAATTTTAGACTGCAAATGAGAGTATGCGACCACAACCGAGCAGCGCCTAACGCAAACAAAACACGCGAAAATCGGTCTGTGCGAATCGGGCAGGTGGGTTTAGCAAACCGGTGCTTTAAACCGCTCAGCCACCTCTCCGGCTTTTGGTTTCTAGAGTCTAATTCTCTGATTCGACTGCTGAACGATTGCTGAACTCCAGCACCAAAGAATTGATCTCCCGAGCTGATAACTCCTGCAGAATGATTACAAAGTTTGGTTGGAAATTCTCTCGCGAACGTCGGAAAACCGCCGTCTCTTGCCCAATCGCCAAGTTATTTGGGTTTCGAGTAACGGTGCTCTGGACACGCCTTCCAGGCGTAGCCGAAGTTCGTCGTGCGCCGTGAAAGGCGCTGGTCCATAGCAGGGGTATACCCGCCGGTAGCAATCAGAGCAGCGGTGGAGGGAACGAGACTGCTGGAGCCTCTGGTGCAGAGGGTCGCAAAGGCGACCTGGCGAGCGTGCAGGCCGCAACGTGAGTAAACGCTGAGCAGGCCCCGAAAACGGTGATGCAGGAGCCAACCCGCCAACGATCGAGGGAAGGCCGAAGTTGACGGAATCGTACGAGCGAACAGATTCCATCCGACCTGCCGGGGTGGTGGCGACGGCATGCAGGCAATGGGGACCATGCGCAACACGGGAAGTCCCAGCGGTGATTGCCGTATGGATCAACTGGCAACTCGCGAGAGACAGACCGGGCCGTATGGGATGGCGGAGAGGCTCGTTGTACCGACGAAGCCGGGTAACTCCGGTGGAGGGAAGGAGCCTCAGTTGAAAGGAAACGCAAGAAGCGACAAAGGACCGAGGGATTGGCGATGAGCCTAACAACTCCACTAAGTAATCAGAAGTTGCAGACGGCGTTGCACGACAAAGCGAAGAGATCGCCCAACTTTCGTTTCTATGCTCTGTACGACAAGGTGTACCGAGAAGGCGTGAACGAAAAGCCCGAGACTTGAGCGAGGCTGTCGACGCTTCAGCGCGACGAGTTGTTGACGCAAAGCTGACTCTGCCGCCCGCAAAAGAGCGCACCAGCATTCCGAAGCAGAGCCCGAGAACGCGAAACATGGTCAGGATTTATGACAGAACGGTGGTGAGATGACAGCAGCTATGTTATTGATTTCGCGGTAGGCTAGAGTTTTGGCGAACCACAGGCATAGTTCGGACCGACTTTCGGCCGGTCCTTTATAAATATGCGCTCCACGCGCACGCGGGAATGGCCCTCTCCGGAGTCTTCTTGCTGCACCGAGTCGATGATCGTATTCACACCTACTCTACCAAGAACCGCCCCGTTTTGGACCTTGGCTGGAGTTTTGGCGAACTACACCTGCAGATTGTCCGCGAGTCGGGCGTGAGAACTATCGGGCAGCCGATCATGGACTCATTGACTTCCGACAGTGTTGAGCCTAATGTCCCGTTTCGTGGAATTTAAGCTGATTGCGCGGGGTGGCGAGGCTACTTTGATGTGAGCTTGGCATTTTTCAGCCGAGAAACAGCTCAATGCTAGGGGGCGTATTGTGCTCAACTGGTTATCTCGTAATCAAAACATCCTGCCGCAGGCGGCACCTCTGGGTTGGAACCCTTCGGATGTGCCCGGCTCCCTTCAAAAGCTCCACGAATATGTTGAGGGCGAAGCGGCAAAAGCGATTAACTGGTACTTCAACAGCAAGGCTTCCAAGGCGCTGTGGTCACGCTGGCTTCGCTTCCTTGCGATTGCTCTAAGTACTGTTGCGGGCGTTCTGCCAATTGTCATCACCGTCTGGAAAGGGAAGGACTCTGGCATCCAGTCTGGATTGCTGGTTTCGCTTTTGCTCGGCGTCGCTGCGGGCATTGTCGGACTAGATCATTTCTTCGGCTTCTCCAGTGGTTGGATACGTTACGTGCTCACCGCAACTGCCATGCAGGCAGCACTCGAAGAATTCCGAATGGACTGGCAGCTCTTGAGTGCTCATTTGTCGATGCCTCCCTCGAACGACCAAATCCTGGCCTTGCTGGAAAGAGCCAGAACTTTCCGCACTTCGATTGCAGGGATGGTGCTTGACGAGACAAAATCATGGGCCGCCGAGTTCCAGACTAACCTCTCGCAATTGGAAAGGGACGTTAAGGCCGAGTTCGAGCAACACCGCACTAAGCTCGAAGAGGATTTGAAAGCGCAAAGGGCAGCAACGCGCCCCGGTGGTATAGAGGTGAAAGTATCCAATGCCATGACACTGGATGATCGATCGTTTTCGATATGGCTGGAAGGCGTCACGCCGCCAGCACAACCCGAAGTGGTAGTGGGCAGCACAGTGTGGAGCAAGGCAAACGTCGCACCGGGACAGTACAAACTAGTGGTGAAAGGCAAGCGGTCTGGTTCCGATGTACAGGCATCACGAATCATCAAGGTTGAATCTGGTGCGGTGGCTTCTGCGGAAGTGGAATTGCCCACGTGACTACCGCAAGTTAACCTCGCTTGTTTGTTGCATATGCTCGGGGCGAAAACGACAACCTGCTGCATGTGCGAAGCGGTCGCCACGAGCCGCGAACATATACCTCGACGATGTTTCTTTCCTGCGGGATATCGCAAGAATCCTATAATGCGGATCTGAGCGATGCTGGTCTGAAGAGCCTTGGGTTCTTGCAGGTGGATGCGTCAAGGATTCAAAAGACGGATGCGGTGTAAAACATCCCGGTCCTGGCACATATCGGTCGGGCAGCCGCGAAGTGCGTGGAAACCGACCACTTCGGCTCCTTTCTATGACGAGGAGAAACGAACTACGCAACGGGCAGAAATCGGCACCATGGTATCTCTTGAATATGCTGTTGAACGGGCAGTATTTACCAGCATTGCTTTTCGACGCTTCTTTTATTGGAGGTAGCTGGGGGAATGGAAATCAGCGTCTCCCGGGCTTTCTCGGAGAAAGCCACGGATTCTCGATGCCCAGAGACAATCAAAGAGACGTTCAGTTCTTCGGGGTTGAAATAGAACCAATCAATACTCCAGACGTGGCGATTGCGAACTCAGAGCTCAGAGGAGCCGCGATCGACACGACAAACTTCTTCGGGATTAGCCTCTCCAGGGAGGAACATAGCGCAGAAGGCAACTCGTTAATTACCCCCGACGATACATTGATCGAACGAAACGTGTTGACTAGTCGCAGAAAGCCGCCGGAAGCAGGGGTTCGGCTTTCAAACTGCTACGAGCCAGGAAATAAGGAAATACTTCAGGAAGTTGTTGGCACATCAACAATGGGAATACCCTTAGTTCGGGCATAGTTTGCAAACTCCTCGGTGAGGTCCCCCTCCCCGCGAGATTTTTTATCCCAAACAAGTACCGCAGTGACCGCCTGGTGGAGCTGTAGGCCGAGCGCTCGAGCTTCATCGACTATCACGTGGTTCGTCTGGGCATAGGCGTTGTCTTCCGAATTCGGTTGAATGACCAACAAGTCCCCGCTCTTCTCAACCTCGTCGAGGACCTTGTCGTACAGGAAACCCCAGTCTCCCGGTCGGTCCGTCACAGAGGTCGCTCGGAATTTCCAACGGTCATACGGTAAGACAACTCTCCGGCGTAGTCCCAAACTCCCAGCCTCCGATAGTGCGAGGAGGTCAGCTCCGCAAGCGGCAGAACTCACTAACCCGATTGCACTTTGGGTTTCTAGAAGGGTCCGAATGCGTTGTCGCACGACTTGGACGGTCTCCTTTGTAGGCGCAAAACGAGACTCCTTTGAATCAACAGCATCGACTCGTCTTCCTGCGAGCGCTACGATCATAACTCGCCCTCCTGTCGCCGCTTTCAAATCTTGCACAGCGAGGCGCTGGTGAAGAAAGAAAGCTGAGCCTGAGGTTCATCAAGTTTATTCATCCCGATCGCTGGAACTCGATACCTGACCGATATCAAGAAGATCGGCCGCGGAGATCTTGTTGCCAGTTTGGTATCAACTCTGGTCCTTCTTTGCCTCATTACCGCTGAGCTCTTCGTATCGATCTTGGAAGTGATGTACAACCTCGCACAACTCCGTCGAGCTCTGGCCAGTTCGCTCCCTAGCCAATTTTAGTAGCAGCAGGTTATCTAGAGTAGTTTTGATCATCCAGGAAACCGTACCCGCGGCAAGAGCTTTCGGCAGAACCCCTATAACCGTGGCCCAGTCGCTGCGGATGATACTGAGTTCCAGCAAAGCGGCGAGGTCCCAGTAATCACTGGACTTTATGCCACCCCTACGCAAGACTGCAAATGTTACAAGAGGGACTAATCTAGTCACCTGATTCAAAGATTCCAAATCACCCTTGTCTACAAGAAGCGTTATCGCGTTAATGCCGGGGTAATAGTCTCTAGGATCACTCTCGAATCCTTTTGTGTATGCGTCGATCGCATCGTCGAGAGCAGCAGAAGCCAAGATGCTCTTCTTTTCTTTCAATTCCTTGTATCGGTCTTTGTGGACTCGCCCTAAAATTCCTAGTGTCTCCGGGTCCGCGCCCTTCTCCTTCAGGAGGACCTGCAAGATCTTCTGAGCCTCTTCGCGATCGCCTGGGAGGTGTCGGCGATTCAGGGCGAGAGCACGCTGCTGCCGTACCTTGACATTTGACTTCAGATTATCCGGAAATTCTTCCGACACCTTTATCATCTCGTCCCACGCGCGTGAGTCACCGCTTACATCGCGAAATGAAAGCATGAGGTCAATTAGCACATCTCTCTGCGCCACTTTCAGATCTCCGAGGGTCTCCCGGATTTCTAACAATGCCGCAAGGCGTTCGGTATCCGATGATCGTGCTCGAGCATCGGACAGGCGTTTCCTGAACTCCTCAGAGCGCCTTACCTTGTCTTGAAATATCTCTGTCACCTCCGGCGGAAGTTCAATCGCCGGAAAACTCGGGATGAGCTGAAAAATCGGGCTGTCCTTGGACGCTGCTCCTTGAATCGCCACATTCAATCGAACTCCCAAATCAGACTTTAGCTTGGCACTGGAGTCTGGCGTTAGCTTGCCATTCTCCAAGTTGTATGGAATAGCCCGAACCAAGCTGACGTCAAATGGGATTGAGTGCACTGCCGCGAAAATAGGTACTGTCGTGAATGGCCGGGCCGTATGCCGAATCCCGAGTTCATAGAACACGTTGGGATTTGAAAGGGTTAGATCGGCGATTACATAGTCGGAAAGCAGCAACCTGCCAAACATCGGAGCATGGATGATACCACCGGTTCGTTCACGGTCACCCCGAACCGCCTCCAACCCTGCTTCAAAAATGGCCGGCTCAATCGCAGTTTCGTAAATCTGATCGAAGTCGATCTCAACTCCGCTTGTTAGGTCCGGCTTCTTTCCAAACGGCATGTCGACAAAGCACACCTGCCGCAGGTTTGTCTCCGTCGCGTTCATAAAGTTACCTCCACGGGCCACTGACACCGCATTTCATAGCATACGGACCAGTGGAGCAACAACCATTCCCAGCCCGCGTTGTTGTTCTGGGTTGCGTTAAAAAACGTTCTGGTCTTCTGGAGATGAATACCTCACAACACGACACTCCCTGCTTTGATCGCGTTCTGTGACGCAGAAGGACGTATGTTTTCCACTCCCCAAACACCTTAGTTAGGTCCCGCAAATATTTATTACTTATGCATATCAGCACTATGACAGTCGTAACTAAGAAAAACACTCCTGTTCTGTAAGATGCACTTGTGCTGGCCTGTAGCGCGGTTGCCTCGGGATGCGCCGCTAATCGTTATGAGGCTCCAGTAACAACGTTCCGAGACAAGACTCAACAGACAATTGGAGTCCTCGCAGACTTCTATTCTTCACGCAGTTCATCCGAAATTGATGTTTATCTAAATAGCGCAGCGGCAGATCCATCCCAACGCGTTGAGATGGTGAACGATCAGGGAGTTCCGACGCCACTTGGCAAGCCGACGTTTTCCCCGGAATCCATAAAGGCCCGACTGGATGCGCTTAATCTAATCGGAATTTTTGCGAATCGGCTCTGCAATCTTGCAAACACCACAGCCCCTGCCGATTTTCAACCTGCAGCCACATCGCTTGGTACGAATCTCGGATCACTCGACAAAACGTTTCGGAGGCTGGAAGGGGCAAAGGAGCCGGACGATTGTCCGGTGGTTCGCCAAAATGATATCGCAGGCGAGGAGCTTAAGAATCATCAACATCCAGTTCGAAGATCAGTGGCAAGAGGCTAACGAATACAGGGTATGTAACATTGCATTCCTTTGGGCCCGTGAAATAACAATTCGCCAGCCACACGCAGCGTCATGCGAAGTTCGGTTGTGCAGCTACAAAGATTGGAACTCCACTACGGTTCGGCTACAATTCCGCTAATCATTCTCAGCAGAGGTCGCAAGTGGATGAAAGTCTTCCTCTCTCATAGCACGAAGGACAATGAGTTCGTCCAGAGGCTGGCCGACGCGCTGATCGGCGCTGACATCACGCCTTGGATGTGTGAGGTAGATATCGAAAAGAATGAGAACTTTGTTGCCGAGATCGAAGCAGGGCTTGCCCAGTGCAACATCGCGCTCGTGGTTTGGTCCCCTGATGCTGCGAAATCAGACTGGACGAAGGAGGAATGGACTTCTGTGCTTGCGCGACAAGTGGCAGAGCAAAAGATTCGCCTTGGCATTATCCTTCTGCGCGAGTGTTCTCTGCCGGAGCTGTTGCGGACCAAGAACTACATTGATGCACGCTCGGATCAGGCAGCCGGGCTTCGCGAGACGGTCAAATGGCTGAAACGTAGAGAAAGCGTGCAGCGGCTCTCGGGATTAAGGCACCTGTCTATCTGCCCGACTATCGTCCAAAGGACTTCGTGGGCCGCGGCGCCTACCTCGCGCGCCTGCGGGAAATGCTTGACGCCGAGCCCGGGACGTTTCTCCTTCATGGTGAGCCCGGGACAGGCAAATCCACATTGGCTTTGCACTTTGCTTGGGAGGCACAGAAGGATTTCGACGCAGTAGTCTTCCAGACGTGCGGCGCCCGTGGGATCGACGAAATTAGTGCTGAGCTTGCAGACCGGCTGCCGATTGATGTGAAGGCGCAGGCCCCTGAAGAGAAGCGCAAGCAGGCGATGCAGTGGCTGCGCGAGCGGCAGTCGCTGTTGGTGCTCGATGACGTTTGGGGCCGAGATGGGAAACAACTCGAACCGGGTCCGCCGTGCTCCGTCCTGTACACGTCACGCCTGCAATCACTGCCATGGCTCTCCTCGGACGAAAGCCTTGAGGTGGAGAGCTTCGGGGAGGAAGAAGCCGAACAGTTTTTCCATGCGTACCTCGATAAGGTATTCGGCAAAGAGGAAGTAACCAGACACCGCGAGGCCCTGCTCGAATTCGCGCACAAAGTCGAGATGCTCCCCATTGCTGTTGCCGCGGGCGCCAGCATTCTGAGGGAGAGATCTGCAAGCCGATTGGATCGCAGTGTGCTCAAACTTCGGCTCGACGATCTTAACGACGGAGTGCGGAACGTACCGCAGCTCTTCCAGAAAGCTATCACATCGCAGCGGCAGCCCGAACAGAGGCTCCTGACTGCCTCCTCGGCTTGTGTGCAGGAGGGCTTCTGGCTGCCACTGGTGGCGCAAATCGCAGAACTGAGCGAAGACGATGCGGATGAAGCGGCCGATCATCTGGTGAATTCCTCGTTGCTGCGCGTGATTGACCGCGAGCGACGGCGCTTCCAGTTGCACGCCTTGTTACGAGATCAGGTACGCGCGCGGCTGTGTGACGATGGCCTCAGCAAGTTGCAGGAGCGCCATGCGGCGGCCCTGGAGAAACTGTTCAAGGATTGGGAGGCACGCTGGCGGGAGTGCCGTGAATGCTTGGAGGAGATCGTGCCCGCAGCCAAGTTCCTTTGGGAGCAAGCTGAGCACAACCGCGAATGCCAGCTCGGCTCCTGGGGCTGTGAATTAGGTCGGAGAATCGGCGAGCTTGATGCGGCTTTTCACATCGCGAAGGAGGAGGAATCCCTCTGGGCTGGTCGGGATGATCGGGAGGGGAAAGTCGGCCTGTGCCGCTGTTATCGCTACGAGGCGCTGATCCTGCGCAGGTGGGGGCGGGTGCAGGAGGCACTGGCGCTGCACAAGCAGGAAGAAGCGATCTGCGAGGAGTTGGGCGACAAAGACGGGCTGCAGCGTAGCTACGGTGACCAAGCACTGATTCTGAGGTTGGGGGGCCGGCTGAACGAAGCGCTTGCGCTACACGAGAAAGAGGAAGCGATCTGCCTGGAGTTGGGTAACAAGGATGGTCTGCAGGCCAGCTACGGAAACCGGGCGGTGATCCTGCGGGCCTGGGGGCGGCTTGAGGAGGCGCTGTCGCTGCACAAGAAGCAAGAAGCGATGTGCCTGGATATGGGCAACAGGGACGGACTGCAGCGCAGCTACGCGGACCAGGCGCTGATCCTGATAAAGAAAGATCACCTGAACGAGGCTCTAATCCTGCTACAAAAGGGTGAAGCGATCTGCCTGGAGTTGGGCAACAAGGACGGTTTGCAGCGCAGCTACGGCAATCAGTCGGTCATCCTGACAAAGCAGGACCACCCGAAGGAGGCTCTAATCCTGCTACAAAAGGGTGAAGCGATCTGCCTGGAGTTGGGCAACCTGAGTGGTCTCGGCTATTGCTATTGGCAGTGGGCATCGCTGGCGCAATTGCAGGGCGACAGGAAAACCGAGAAGGAGAAACTGGAGCGGGCGTTGGCCATCTTTACCGACCTGAAGATGCCGATCGAGCGTGACGCCGTGCAGGCGGAGTTGGGAAAAATGGATAGTAGATAGTGAGTAGTTTCGAGATCAAGCGGTTTCCGCTTCTGGGGACAGCGCTTTGAAAGTCTGGGACCTGGAAACGGGAGCAGTCCTGGCTACGTTCACCTGCGATGCGTAGTGCTGCGCGTTTGCCCGTGCGTGCGGCATTGTTGCTGGCGACATTGCTGGTTGGGTTCACTTCCTGGAATTGATGGAGGAGAGTTGAACGCCAACTATCGAGTCTGCATCGGATCGATTCGCCGTGTACTTTTTGCTTGCCCGCCTCGTCTCGTACGACACTGCGCAGACAAATCACTGTTCCGGGAAGTTTGGGTCCCCGTCGAATGCCCCCATTCTGGACGAGTGGTTGGTCGATGGGAAGTGACTGCGGCAATGCCGTGTGGGCGACATGTAGATCCGACTAGGCGACGCCTTCCACAAAGGCGTCGGCAGAGTCCACCGGCTTGAAATTCCCCGGGGTAAGGGAGATAAAATCTGCTGAACTTTTGCTGAACTATAGACTGCAAATGAGAGTATGCGGCCGCAACTGAGCAGTGACCAATGCAAACAAAACACGTGACCGGGAGCCCGCGGTGCACCTGCTCGATGCTGCACGTCTCTACAGGCCGCTTCGAGACATCGCCGACGTATTCAGTCGCCGTCTGAACGCGCCAGTTGTCGCCAAATCCCACTCGACAATGAGCGGCCGTAATCAATACCAGCGCCACCCATGGGAGCAACGCCTAGCGTAATGTTCGATTCGCGACCCCGAGAAATTGTATTCATAAACGACTGCGAGCTTGCCAGCTCCCTCTGTTCGTTACTCTCGGGCCAAAAGAATTGCGCTCGATCGAGGTTCGACGCGAAAACTAATTTGACCTTGCATCGATGGCTCCTTCCCGGGTTCGTAGAGATCATCAGGCGCGAGACGTGAAGTTTCCGCCGCTAAACGCCAGACCTTATTGCTCCGCGCGGTGGGAATAGAAAAATCGACTGAGGCGTTTTCGGCATTAAACATGAGGAACAGCTCGTCATCTGATTGGCCCAAAATCAGGCACGCAAATGACTTTCGTCGAGGATCAACCCAGGCAGGATTTGTGCCCTGCGGTCCAAACCATTGTATATCGGCGTCGGTGTAGAACACAGATTCTCGCAGCACAGGATGAGCACGGCGAAACGCGATCATTCCGCGGGCAAAGCGATGAATCTCTCTGTGCTTTTCCAGCAAGACCCACTCCACCCAGCTGACGGCATTATCCTGGCAGTAGGCATTATTGTTGCCTTTCTGAGTCCGGCGAAATTCATCTCCACCCAGCAACATTGGAACTCCACGAGAAATGAAGAGCGTAAGGAGAAAATTCTTGATCAACCGATTTCGCAAGACTTCACCCGCCGGGAAATCACTGGGGCCTTCGACTCCACAATTGTCACTGTAATTAGCGTCGGTCCCGTCGCGCCCGTTCTCGCCGTTCTCCTCGTTGTGTTTTTGTTTGTAGCTGACCAAGTCATTTAGTGTGAATCCGTCGTGACTGGTGATGAAATTCAGGCTGTTCTCGGGTCCCTTTCCAGATCTTTGGTATAAATCTGCGCTTCCGCAGATCCGTTCGGCGAACTGACCCATCGTGCCGGGCTCGCCAAGCCAATAGCGGCGCACGTCATCGCGAAAACGGCCATTCCATTCTGCCCAACGGCATCTGGAGAAACTTCCCACTTGGTAGGCCCCGCCCGCGTCCCAAGCTTCGGCGATAAGTCTTACATCACGTAAGATCGGGTCTTCGGCAATGCTTTCAAGCAAGGGAGCGTTCTGAAGAAGGTTCCCATGCTCATCTCGGCCCAGCACAGACGCCAGATCGAAGCGAAATCCGTCAATGTGCATGTGCATCACCCAGTAACGCAGAACATGGATGATGAAATCCCTCACGACCGGGTGGTTTGCATTGAGCGTATTACCAGCTCCAGAGAAATCCTTGTAGTATCGGCGTCCACCCTCCTGAAGCATGTAAAAGATCGAATTATCCGTGCCACGGAAGCAGATCGTTGGGCCCAATTCATTTCCTTCGCCCGTGTGGTTCAAAACGATATCCAGGACAACTTCGATGCCAGCGCGGTGAAAACACTTGACCATCTCCCGGAATTCGATCGTTTGCTGCGCAGGTGATCCTTGGGCGCCATAGGACTGTTTGGGCGCGAGGAGGGCGGCCGGATTGTAGCCCCAATAATTCCTGAGCCGCTCTTTGCTTATCGGATTGAGACGGGACAATTCGTTTTCGTTGAATTCCTGTACAGGCATCAACTCAATCGCGGTCACGCCTAGGTCTTGGAGATAGGGGATCTTCTCCGTTAAACCGCGGAAGGTTCCCGGGTGAGTGGCACCCGAACTAGGGTCCATGGTAAAACCGCGAACGTGGGCTTCGTAGATGACCGTGTCTGAGGCGTGATGCCTAAGCGGCAGGTCTCCCTCCCAGTCGAAATGCGCATCCGTCAACACACACTTCGGCGTGGTATTAGCATCGTCCAAAGTCGAGAAACTCAGATCAGTCAAGTCGCTTGATGAATCGTAGCCTTGAGCAGCTTCAAAATCCCAGTTCTTCACCCCGTCTAGAGCGGTTGCAAACGGATCCAGCAGCAGCTTATGTACGTTGAACCGATGGCCTTGTTCCGGCTGATAGGGCCCGTCGATCCGGTAGGCGTACAGTTGGCCAGCGCGAATACCTCGCACCCACACATGCCAAACGTCACCGGTTCGATGGCGTGCAGGCTCCAGCTCGATCACCCGGGTGGGCGAACAGGCATCGGGTCTTTCGTAGAGCTCCAGCAAAACGCGCGTCGCGTGCCGGCTGAATAAGGCGAAATTGACCCCTTCTCCCTCTTGGTGGGCGCCAAATGGCAGGGGGCTTCCGGTGCGAATCTCGTCGCCGCTCTGCGTTTCGTGACCGGCGGACTTACTCGGCTTTGCGGCCAAAACAGTCATACACTGATTGCTTTCAACAAGCTGAAACCATTGCTAAAAAAGGGGAGGTGCCATCAGATCTCATCGGCAATCCCACGTTACCGCAAAAAACCGCCCGGCGTGCGTTGGATGTGTTAGGGCAAAACGGCGATGCATCTTTTTTGAACAACCTTATCGCCAGCGGGTCGGTCGTTTAGACCACAAACGCGACAATTTCTTAAGCCAACGCGATGAGGTCTTTCACCTCGAAGGTTCGAGTGCAAAATCGACTCAGGGCACAGTATAGTGGGCGTCGATGCTTGTTGGTACACTCTTGGTGCAGTTTAACGTGCAAAGGGTATCTCGGCACGAGGTGCAGCCGGATCGGAAAGACCTTTCGCGGACACGAGACGTTCGAGCGAGGCGAGCCAATGTTCGCAGTGGTGGGAACCGTCGTGAGGTTCCCCGGGATCGGCAGCGGACTTGAGTTCTTCGGGCAAAGTTGTGGCCCATTCTTTCCAAGTGAAATGCCCCTGCTCCGAGAGCTTTACGGCCAGTGCGAACGCCTGCGCCTGCCAGGGCTCCGCGACGACGAATCCCTCCGCATCGCGCGGGAGTTGCGGTACTGCGTCAAGCTGGTCAGATCCCGGCATGGAATTAGGCTGCCTCCAGGTAGTCGTCCCACATATCAACATATACGCGGTCTTCCTTTCCCGCAAATGGGCACAGACCTTCGGCTACAAACAAAGGAGCCTAGTTCTTTCGCTCACTTCTCAGCTGGAATCCCGTGCTTGGCCAGACAAGCGCGGCACCGTAAAATGAATATGTTATGAGGATCGGGATCGATTTTGGAACTACTCGAGTAGTGGTCGCTGCGGCGGACCGCGGTAACTATCCCCTTGTGAATTTCGAAGCGCCCGACGGAAGGGCACGGGACTGGTTCCCTTCGCTGCTGGCGGTTTCAGCGGACAAACGGGCCTATGGATGGGAGGCACTGCAGCAGCAGGGCAAACCAGGCTGGACCGTCTTACGCTCTCTCAAGCGCTGGCTGAAGAACGCTGGTCCCTACAGCGCGCTCGATATTGCTGGCCAGCGGCTCAATCTGTCTCTCCTGATGACCGAAATGATGATGGCCTTGCGTCACGAGCTCATGGACAAATCCACCTTGGGCGCCAGCAAATACGAGCGGCTCCAAGTGATGCTTGGTGTACCGGCGAACGCCAACAGCAACCAGCGATTTCTCACGCAAGAGGCCGCCCGAGCGGCTGGCTTCGAAGTGCTTGGGCTGCTCAACGAGCCGTCCGCCGCCGCGGTTGAGTTTGCCAGTCGCAACAGCAGTGACCGCAAGAATCGCGTGAAAGGCGGATTGCTTGTTTATGACTTAGGCGGGGGAACTTTCGACGTCTCGCTCGTGACTCTGGGAGAACGGGAGCACTCCGTCATCGCATCAGACGGTATCCCCGATTTGGGCGGCGACGATTTCGACGAGATTCTGGCGCTGCTGGCCCTGGCAGAGGCCAGAAAGCCCGAGCAGACAGAGGAGTCGCTTACGGGGGCAGAGTGGTACCTGCTATTTGACGAATGCCGCGAAAAGAAGGAATCGCTCAACTCCAACAGTCGCAAGATCACCGTCGATTTGGAGCGAGTTCGGAAAGACTGGAAGGAAGTCTCCATCGGCGTGGAGGCATTCTATGAACGGTGTCGGCCTTTGGTGGAATCGTCCCGCAGAATCGTGGAAGGCCTGCTCGCCGCGCATCCGGACCATGCCATTGATACTTTGTACCTGACTGGAGGCGGATCGGAGTTACCTCCCGTCGCACGCGTACTACGTGAGACGTTTGGACGCAGAGTACGACGATCTGCATACATGCGTTCGGCCACGGCGATCGGATTGGCCATCCGCGCGGAAGGACATGAAGACCGCCCTCTCCGCGATCAATTCACAAAAAACTTTGGGGTGTGGCGTGAAGCGGATGATGGCCGCAATGTAGTCTTCGACGTCATCTTCGCGCGGGGAGTAAAGCTTCCCTCGAGAGGCGACGAACCATTGCGAATCGTCCGCTCTTACCACCCAGTGCACAACATCGGTTACTTTCGTTACCTGGAATGTGTCCAACTCGGTGCCAACAATCAACCCGAGGGTGAGATCAGCAACTGGGATGAGATTCGCGTAGCCTTTGATCCCAGGCTGCGGGATTCAGGGGATCTTACCGATCAACCCGTCCGGCGCTACGCTCCTCCGCAGGAACTATTGATCGAAGAAGAGTACACCTGCGATGCAAATGGCGATGTAGAAGTCCGGATCCGCGACCAGATCACCCGACAGACGAACGAGTATCGACTCGGCCGATGGTCAAAGCACCGCAAGAGAATGAAACAAAGATAAGACGCACCTCGCATTCACTTGGAGAAACGGCAAGCGCATTCGCGATTCATTTATGCCAGAAGATCGCCATGGCCGGAGCACGGATACTCAGGAGGCCCACGAGTTTGGTGCGGTCGCTCGGCTCTTGGCTGCCATGTCAGGTTGTGGGAAGAGCGAGATACGCTTGGCCAACCGCGAGATAGGTCCTCGGCAACGCACCGCTGTCTATAGGCATGGATTATGGCTCATTCGAAGAGTTCCTGGGTAGCCAATCGTCCGTTTTGCCTCGTTAGGCCGTCCTGCTGGGATGACTGGACGCTGGCCATCCCAATATATTTCGAACGAGCTCAGCGTAGTGTCTATCCGCCGCTCATCCTGCGGAACGCCCAGAACAAGAATCCAGCCAGCGTGATCGATGCGGGAAGCGTGAGCACCCAGGCCATCAACAGGTTGCGCACCGTCCCCCATTGCAGGCCGGAGTGATTGGCCGCCATCGTCCCCGCCACGCCAGAAGACAGCACGTGCGTCGTGCTAACCGGTAAGCCGAACGCGTCGGCCGCCCCAATCGTGGCCATCGCCGTGATCTCAGCCGCCGCTCCCTGGGCGTACGTTAAATGGTCTTTTCCAATCTTCTCGCAAACCGTGATGACGATGCGCTTCCAACCGATCATTGTTCCCAGGCCGAGCGCCAGCGCAACTGCGACCTTCACCCAGGTGGGAATGAACTTCGTGGCGTTGTCGATATGCTTCTTGTAGTTGTCGAGGATGGCCGCATCTTCTGTCGAGAACTTTGGCACACCCGTCTTCTTCATCAAGCGCAGCGCAAATGAACCCGACGACAGGCGAGAGCAGCAGGGACTTTCCGATGTTGGCGGCTTGTGCCCAGTCGACTCCGCTCGTTCCCGTCTTGACGGACATCAGCTGATTCGCAATGCCCACCCCGATAATCGAACCAATCAGTGTGTGTGAGCTAGACGCCGGCAAGCCAATGGCGCGGTGCACGCCGCCCCAAGCCAGCATTCAAGTCAAAACAGAGGAAAACGAGATGGAACAATCAGTCGAGAAGATCATTGAACGGAACTTGTTGGAGGTCTTCAACGCAAGAGACGCGGACAGCCGTCGCGCGGCAATCTACGAACTTTGGGATAAGCATGGCGTCTTTATCGATCCGGGCGGCGTTCATGAGGGCGCCGAAAAGATTAACGCCATTGTTCAGCTCCTTTTCACGCAGTTTGAAGACTATGTGTTCTCGGTCCGTGGGCCAGGACAATCTATGCATGGCGTCGGTCGCCTTCCTTGGTCGTATGGACCGGCCGATGACCCTCAGCGGCTTACTGGCACTGACGTTGGTGTAACGAAGGGCGGTAAGCTGACGGCGCTTTACGTCTTCATCGACTCGCCTTCGCAAAAGTAAGTTCGCTCGCGCGTTCCCAGAAGACGACACATTGAACTGCCGAAAGGAAACGGCAGACCCGCATCTCGTCAGTGCTTGATTTCCTGACGAGATGCCGACTTCCCGTTACCTATCCGCATGTCCCGATCTGGATTACTTCCGGTTGGCAGACCAACCGAGAGTTGACCACAGTTTTGACTGAAAGCGACATGTTGACACGAAGCCCAAAAGCAGCTGAGTATATGTCCCACAGGTTTTACACCGACGATTCATACCTAGTTTTCTAGGCGGAGAAGACGCTAAATGCGCGCGTAGAACAGCTGATTTTGCTGCTGGATTGCGCTTTGTCGCACTAACCAGCCACGGCCCGCCAGCATCGCGGTTGAATTTCGTTAATGCATTTTTTTGGAGATGGGAGTCCCAGCATTGCGCGAGAACGAAGACTACTATCGCGACCTAGTTGAGAACAGTCGTGATTTGATCTGTACTCATGACTTGAATGGTGTTCTATTAACCGTCAATCTAGCCGCCGCCCGGACCCTAGGCTATGAGCCTGAGGAACTGGCAAACAGGAACCTGCGCGAACTTCTAAGCCCGAACCTTTATAAGGAACTTGATAAATATCTAGCTGCGGTGAGGGAGAAGGGTTCCGCAAGCGGATTCATGAGGCTGCGGACCAAAAGCGGAGAGACGCGGATTTGGAGGTACACCAACACACTACGAACTGAGGGAGTACAGATTCCTTTTGTGCGCGGGATGGCGCACGATTTCACAGACGTTTTGCAAGCTCAGAAGGCGCTGCGAGAAAGCGAAGAGAGGCTGCGCGTCGCCGCTGAGGTCGGCAGGATGTATGCCTGGGAGTGGGACCCTGCTACGGACTCAGTGCTACGATCCGCGGAATGCGCAGGCATTCTCGGTCTAGACGATGCCGCCCAACAAGGTGTCGCGAAAGATTATTTCGCCTCAGTTCACCCTGATGATCGAGCTGGGCTGTGGGGCCTGGCAAATTCCTTGACACCAAAAGATCCGGCATATCGAACGCAGTATCGCCGGTTTCGTTCGGACGGTACGCTGCTGTGGCTGGAAGAGAGTGGCCGCGGGACATTCGACGAGGCTGGAAAGATGGTCCGGCTGGTTGGGATGACCGCGGATATCACCGAGGGCAAGCAGGCGGAGGAAAAGCTGCGCGCGAGCGAAGACCGCAGCAGGCAGATCGTGCAAAGGTCTCCTGTGGCCATGCTTGTTACACACGGATTGGAACAAAAGAACGAGCTCCTCAATGATAAGTTCACGGCGCTGTTTGGTTATTCGATCGAGGAGGTTCCTAGCGTCGCCCAATGGTGGTCTCTTGCCTATCCAGATCAGATGTACCGGGAAACGGTCAGAGTTGAATGGCAAATGCGGGTGAGGGAGGCCATCAGGAAGGGATCTGAAATCGAACCCATGGAAACAATGGTTCGCTGCAAAGACGGTTCGTGCCGCTACGTCGAGTCTCACTTCTCGTCTCTCGGGGAAACCAATTTAGTAAGCTTCGTGGACCTTACAGATCGCAAGAATGCGGCGGAGGCCCTAGCAACGGTTGGAGGGCGGCTCATTGAAGCGCAAGAGGAAGAACGCACCCGGATAGCCCGGGACCTTCACGACGATATTGGTCAACAGCTCGCGTTGTTGGCGATCGAACTGGGGAAGCTCCGGGAAACGCCTCTCAAATTTCGTATACAGATTCGCGAGCACGCAAACAAGTTACAAAAACGCGTCTCGAAAATCTGCAAGGATGTCGAAGCAATATCCCACGAGCTGCATTCCTCGAAGCTTGAGTTTCTCGGCCTGAAAGCTGCAGTCAGAAGTCTCTGTAAAGAATTTGCTGACTACCACAAGGTGAAAATAGATTTTGATGCGAAGGACCTTCCCAATCTGTTGCCCAAGGACATTTCCATTTGTCTGTTCCGAGTTGCTCAGGAGGCTTTACGCAACGGCGTGAAGCACAGCCAGGCGTCCCGGTTCCAAGTGCAACTATCGGAGACACCCGGCGCTGTTCATCTCTCGGTTCGTGATGAAGGTGTGGGTTTTGATCCTGAAACCGCGATGAACCGCCAGGGGCTTGGTCTTATAAGTATGCGTGAGCGAATTACTCTCGTTAAAGGCACGATGGCGATTAGCTCGAAACCCGAAGGCGGAACAGAAATACACTGTAGCGTTCCTTTTGGTAGCAAAGCCACCAGACACCCATGACAGATCCGGAGTCCACCTATATAAGTTCGACAAGAAACGATGAGTTGGCGAACCGGAGATGGGCCATTCCTCGTATGTTGACGATTGTTTCTCGATGACGGGCAAACAGGAAGTTATTCCGAATCAGAAGGCTCGTTGTGGGAAGTCGCGACCTCTCTGTCCACTTGCCTGTGTAGTAGCGTTACCGGACATCTTGCTCCTAGTACTTTAGATGTCCGGTATCCCCTTCAGTTCTAGGTTTCAGAAGCCCAGTCTCCGGTAAAATATCGCTCATGAGGATTGGACTTGTCGCCGAACCATGGTGGGTGAACCTCGCGATTCTGGTTCCTCTGGTGGCATATTTTTCGGCGGCGCACGCCTGTCCCGATTACTGCAAAGCAATTGATGATTCTCGGTGTGTTCGCAAGCGCATTTGGATTTCTTGAGGCTACGGTTGTCGTTTACCTGCGGGCCGCCGGGCTGCTGCCAGGATATCGCGGGACGTTGTCGGACGTTGTCCGACTATCCCAACAGTCGCCAACGATCGGCGAACTCCCTCCGAGCCTTCTCACTCTGGAAGCTTTTCGCGAAGCGGCGACATTGCTCATGTTGATCTGCGCAGCCTTACTTACATCCGTGAAAGGAAGAGCCCGTGTGGCCGCTTTCCTCTGGGCCTTTGCCCTCTGGGACATGGTCTACTATGCTGCCCTTTGGGCGACCATTAGATGGCCTCATTCGATCAGAGACACCGACGTTTTGTTCCTGATTCCCGAGCCGTGGTTTGCGCCCGTATGGTTTCCCCTGGTGGTCAGTGCTCTTGCGCTAGTCGCCATTTTGCTTACCCGAGCGAACCCCGTGGATTCGTAATCTGAATGTTAAGACGAACGACGGCGCGGCGTTAATCAGGCACAACGACGGTCCGAGCAAGGCTCGTCTCGTCGCGGGAAGGCTGAGCCAATCCTTTATTGGTGAAGAAATTCACGTTCGCAGTTTGCCGATGCTGCCGAATTTCGAGTCTGTGAGCATCCACTGTAATGCTTGGTCGTCGGTTCAATTTGGTTAAGGGGGGTGCCGGTCAAATGCAGTTACTAGGTTGGGTCTGGTGGATTTGATCGTGGTTGAATTCTTGTACCTTGACGGGTTGCGATAAGTGATATACCATGGTATATACCACAGGGAGGTGTTATGCCCCGTACCGCCAAACTGTTTCGCAACGGCCGCAGTCAAGCGGTCCGTCTTCCCTCGGATTATCGGTTCGAGGGTTCCGAGGTGTACGTGCGCCGCGACCCGGCTACGGGAGACGTGATCCTCTCGCGGCGTCCCGACTCGTGGGAGGATTTCTTCGAGTTGATGAAGAGCATCGACGTGCCCTCGGATTTTCTGGCCGAACGTGACGACATGCCCCCACAGAAGCGGAAGCTTTTCTGATGACCCCACGCTACTTGCTAGACACGAATACTGCCAGCTACATCATTAAGGGCAATGTTCCACGGGTTCGTGAACGTTTGCTGAAGGTGCCCATGTCTCAAGTTCTGATTTCGGCAGTTACGGAGGCCGAGTTGCTGTTCGGAGTGGCACGGAAGCGCGAGGCCGTTCGGCTGAAGACCGCCATCGACGAATTTCTACTGCGAGTGGATTCTCGGCCGTGGGATACCAACGCGGCAAGGCGTTACGCTGATTTGCGAGCCGCCCTCGAGATCGGCGGGATCCCCATGGGAAATATGGATATGATGATCGCGGCTCATGCGTTGGCTATCGAAGCCGTTCTAGTAACAAACGATCGCTCTTTTCGCCGACTAACGCACTTGAAGATCGAGGATTGGACAAAATAGAGACCCGTGGGCCTGAAGACGATGGAAGGCGAAAAACTGAGCGTCGAACCGGAGCTTCACTCTCTCCGTTAGGCAGATTCGTCGCGGTGCGATTCAAACAAGTCAACGATGAAAGATAAGGCTCCGCTAGTGGACGGACGCTCTTGAGAGTGCGATACTCGTCGTTGTAGTCGACCCACTTCATCGACACCTGTTTGCCGTTGAGTCGGTAGCGGAGATGCCATGCACCGCGCGCGTGATAGAGATGCGCTCTTTGCATGCACCAACCCTACCAAATGTGCAACAGCGTTATAGCCAAGTTGTTGTTTATCAGCGTGGAGGAGTGGCAGAGTGGTTAAATGCGGCGGTCTTGAAATCCGCTAGGTAGTACGCCCGTCTGATACAAATCAACAACTTACAGCACAAAGCATTACACAGATTTGGGGTGTTTTGGGCGGGTTTGGCAACAAAATGTGCAACAGAATGTGCAACAGCGTAATCTCTAACGACGCCGGCCGTTGTCAAGAGTTTTTTCGACTTTTTT
>Ga0074045_10001672_pt1 | contig 21119 bp, 17 predicted proteins | sample BogForMeECP23OM2_FD_94442 | JGI IMG/M metagenome (GOLD analysis project Ga0074045, IMG submission 94442) | Bog forest soil microbial communities from Calvert Island, British Columbia, Canada - Bog Forest MetaG ECP23OM2 | ecosystem: Environmental > Terrestrial > Soil > Wetlands ... | reverse complement strand
TCGGCGAAGCCATGCTCGAGGACGCCCGCCCGGATCCGGCCGAGCACGTACTCGCGGCTCTGGCGCTCGAGCACGATCGTGTCGACGCCCTTGAGATGCAGGAGTTGCGACAGCAAGAGCCCCGAAGGGCCGCCGCCGATGATGCAGACTTGCACGCGCATGGCGCTCCTCCTTGCCGATCGCGGCGCTATTGCGCCGTGAGGCCGCCGTCGACCATCAGTTCCGCGCCCGTGGTGAACGAGGACTCGTCGCTCGCCAGATAGAGGATGGCGTTGGCGACCTCCTCCGCGCGGCCCATGCGGCCCATGGGCGCGGCGCGCATCAGGCCGTCGCGGACCCGCTCCGGGTTCTTCGAGCTTGCAATCAACTCCTGCACCATCGGCGTGTCGGCGAAGGAGGGATGGACGGAGTTCAGCCGGATGTTGTAGCCGGCGCGCCCGCAATGGAGCGCGGCGGACTTGGTCAAAAGCCGCACCGCGCCCTTGCTCGCGCAATATGCCGCCGACTGTGCGTCGCCGATGATCCCGGCGACCGAAGACAGGTTGACGATCGAGCCGCCGCCTTTGTCCTTCATGACGCGGATCGCCTCGCGGCAGCCAAGGAACACGCCCTCGATGTTGACGGCCTCCGTCCTGCGAAAATCTTCCAGGGTCGCGGTCTCGATGTTGCCCTTGAGCGCGATGCCGGCGCTGTTGACCAGTATGTCGAGCCTGCCGAAGGCGGCGACGACGCTCTCGACCACTTCACGCCAGCGCGCCTCGTCGGCGACGTCCTGGGCGAGGATGAGATCGGCAACGCCTTCGAGGCCGGCGAGGCCGGCTTCGTTGCGGTCGGTCGCCGCCACTCTTGCGCCCTCGGCGTGAAACAGAAGCGCAGTCGCGCGGCCGATGCCGGAGGCCGCGCCGGTGATGAGCGCCGTCTTGCCTTCGAGGCGTCCTGGTCTGCCTGGCATGTGCATCCTCCCTCTTCGAACTCGCTCGGCGCAGCGCTCTTTAGGCCGGGCTCAGCGCGGCGCCATGCGCAGCGCGCCGTCGATGCGGATCGTCTCGCCGTTGAGGTAGCCGTTCTCGACGATGTGGACCGCGAGCGCTGCATATTCTGATGGGCTTCCGAGCCGCGACGGGAACGGCACCGAGGCGCCGAGCGATTGCTGGAAGTCCTCACGCAGCCCCGCGAGCATCGGCGTCATGAAGATGCCGGGCGCGATCGTGTTGACCCGCACGCCGAGGCGCGCCAGCTCGCGCGCGATCGGCAGGGTCATCGCCGCCACGCCGCCCTTCGAGGCGGAATAGGCTGCCTGCCCGATCTGTCCCTCGAAGGCCGCGACGGACGCCGTCGAGACGATCGCGCCGCGCTCGCCGTCGATGGGCTCAAGCTTCGCCATCCCCGCCGCTGCGAGCCGGATCATGTTGAACGTGCCGATCAGGTTGACGCGCACGACCTTTTCGAAGTCGCCGAGCGGGGCGGGGCTTCCATCCTTGCCGACGATGCGAATCGGATTGCCGATGCCGGCGCAGTTGACGAGGATGCGCGCGGGACCATGCGCCGCCTCGGCCTTTGCGACCGCCGCGGTTGCGGACGCGTCGTCGCCGACGTCGCAGACGACCGCGACGCCGCCGATCGCCTTGGCGACCTCCTCGGCCGCCGCCGGGTTGAGATCGGCGACCGCCACTTTCGCGCCCTTGGCCGCCAGCGCCTCGGCCGTCGCCCGGCCGAGCCCCGAGCCGCCGCCGGTCACGATCGCCGCCGCTCCGGAAATTTTCATTGTCGCCCTCCTCCACGAATCTTGCTTGCGTTGCCCGAGCCCATAGCAACGGGCGGCGTTTCTCGCCAGAGGGAACCGGCTCGCATCGCCCGCGCCGCCGGCGGCGCTCCGCTCCTCTCCCGAGCACGAGGCCGATCGCCTCTTCGCGCGCTGACGACGTCGTGAATGCTTCCGCGGGCGGGGGTAAAGCATGCTCTATCGAAGCCAACGGCGCAGTGCGTTCGGGTAAACATTGTCAAAAAGCATGGCCGCGCCGTCATTATACCATGACAGAGCCATTCGTGCGCCCACGGACGCCGCATAAGTAGGCGTTACTTGACTTGAAAGTGCATATCAGGGCATATTCATGATCCTGCCAAAAGTAACGGCGCGGTTGACTGCGCCGCAACTTCGTCGCAATTGTTCAGTCTCGTGCATCCCTAAGATGGCGCCGTTTTCGCGAGCTCATTGCGCTGGCGCCGCACAAGAACTCACCACCGACCGCTGACGTTTAGGCCGCCGCCATTCAGGGAACGGGACGATGCTGAGACGGCTCTTCGAGTCCTGCTTTCCGAATGTCCCAGAGGCCCCTGCGCCGACCGCCCCCCGGAGGTGGCCGCGAATTGTTCTTGCCGCGATCGCCGCGGCCCCGCTCGGCGGCTGCAACGGCGTTCTCGATCCGGCGGGGCCGGTGGGCGCCGCCCAAAAGCTCATTCTCATCGATACGCTGGCGATCATGCTGGCGATCGTCGTGCCCGTCATCATTCTGATCGCCGGCGTCGCCTTCTGGTTCCGGGCCTCCAACCCGCGCGCCTTCTATTGGCCGGAGTGGGAGTTTTCCGGCCATCTCGAGCTGATCGTCTGGTCCATCCCCGCGCTGGTCATCGTCGTGGTCGGCGGCGTCGCGTGGTTCGGGTCGCACGACCTCGATCCCTTCAGACCGCTCCCCGGCAAGGGGAAGCCGGTCGAGATCCAGGTGGTGGCGCTCGATTGGAAGTGGTTGTTCATCTACCCCGAAGACGGCGTGGCCAGCGTCAACGCGCTCGCGGTCCCGGTCGGCGTTCCCGTTCACTTCACCATCACGTCGAGCGGCGTGATGAACAGCTTCTTCGTTCCCCGCCTCGGCAGCCAGATCTACGCGATGGCGGGGATGGCGACGCAGCTCTGGCTACAGGCCGACGAGCCCGGGACTTTCGACGGGTTATCGGCGAACTTTAGCGGCCAGGGTTTCTCCGACATGCGCTTCGACCTGAAGGCGTTGCCCGCGGACGACTACGCGAAGTGGATCGCCGACGCCAAGGCGTCGGGCGCCGACCTTGACCGCGCCCGATACGCCGAACTCGTCAAGCCGAGCATGAACGTGAGCCCCAGCGCCTATCGCTCGGTCGAACGGCGGCTGTTCGAATCGATCGTGAACGGATCCGCGCCGCAGCCGTCAGCGTCGATCAAGCCCGCGCCTCAGGCCTCTGGCCAGGCGGCTGCGATCTGCGGGGGAACGTGATGCTCGGCAAGCTCACCTGGGACGCGATCCCGTTCAACCAGCCGATCCCGCTCGTCACCTCGATCGTGGTGATCGTCGTCATCCTGTCCGTGCTCGGCCTGATCACGGTCAAGGGTTGGTGGCCGTATCTCTGGCGCGAGTGGATCACCTCGGTCGACCACAAGCACATTGGTGTCATGTACTGCCTGCTCGGCCTCGTCATGCTCGTCCGCGGTTTCTCCGACGCGATCATGATGCGCATGCAGCAGGCGTTCGCCTTCCAGTCCGGCGGCTACCTGGTTCCCGAGCATTACGACCAGATTTTCTCCGCCCACGGCACGATCATGATCTTCTTCGTGGCAATGCCGTTCGTGATCGGGCTGATGAACTTCGCCGTGCCCCTGCAGCTCGGTGTGCGCGACGTCGCATTCCCGACCCTCAACTCGGTGAGCTTCTGGCTGACAGCCTCCGGCGTGCTGCTGGTCAACGCCTCGCTGCTGATCGGCGAGTTCTCGCAGGCCGGCTGGATGGGCTATCCGCCGCTCTCCGAGCTCGCCTTCTCGCCCGGAGTCGGCGTCGACTATTATCTCTGGTCGCTGCAGATTTCAGGCATCGGCACCCTGCTCACCGGCGTCAATTTCGTCACCACCATTTTAAAGATCCGCGCGCCCGGAATGATCTACATGCGCATGCCAGTGTTCTGCTGGACCGCGCTCGCCGCCAACCTCCTGATCGTCGCGGCCTTCCCGGTGCTGACGGCGACCTTCGCGATGCTGCTGCTCGACCGCTACCTCGGGTTCCATTTCTTCACGACGGACATGGGCGGCAACGCCATGATGTACGTGAACCTCTTCTGGGTGTGGGGCCATCCCGAGGTCTACATTCTGGTCCTTCCGGCTTTCGGCGTGTTCTCCGAGGTGGTCTCGACCTTTTCCGGCAAGCCGCTGTACGGCTACCGATCGATGGTCGCCGCCACCTTGGCGATCTGCATCCTGTCCTTCACCGTCTGGCTGCACCACTTCTTCACCATGGGCGCCGGCGCGAACGTCAACGCCGTCTTCGGCATCCTATCGATGATCATCGGGATCCCGACGGGGGTGAAGATCTTCAACTGGCTCTTCACCATGTGGGGCGGCCGGGTGCGCTTCGAGACGCCGATGCTGTGGGCGATCGCCTTCATGTTCACCTTCGTGATCGGCGGCATGACCGGCGTTCTGCTGGCGGTGCCGCCGGCCGACTTCGTGCTGCACAACTCGCTGTTCCTGATCGCCCACTTCCACAACGTCATCATCGGCGGCGTGCTGTTCGGCGTTTTCGCCGGCTACACCTACTGGTTCCCGAAGGCGTTCGGGTTCAAGCTCGAGAAGCGGTTCGGGACGGCGGCCTTCTGGTTCTGGGTGACCGGCTTTTACGTGACGTTCATGCCGCTTTACGTCGTCGGCCTCGAGGGGATGACGCGGCGCATGCAGCACTACGACGTCCCCGAATGGCGGCCGTGGCTGTTGATCTCCGCGGTCGGTGCGGTGCTGGTGCTGTGCGGCATCCTCTGCCAGATCGCGCAGATCGCCGTCAGCATCCGCGAGCGCGCGTCTTTACGTGACCGCACCGGCGACCCGTGGGACGGACGGACCCTCGAATGGATGACGGCCTCGCCCCCGCCGGCGTTCAACTTCGCCGCCATGCCCGACGTCACCGGCGAGGAGGCCTATTGGGGCATCAAGCAGCGGGCGATGGCGAGGGCTGAGCTCTCGCCGCTGCCGCACTACCAAGCGATCGAAATGCCGGTCAACAGCCCGACCGGCTTCGTCGTCGCCTTCTTCGCCGTTCTCACCGGCTTTGCCTTGATCTGGCACATCTGGTGGATGGCGGCGGTCGGCGTCGCCGGCGCCTTCGCCACCTTCGTCGTCTTCGCCTGGCGGGACTACGACGAGTACGAAGTGCCGGCTGAGGAGGTCGCCCGGATCGACGCGCTGAGGCGCGAGGCGCGCGAGGATCTGGTGGCGGGGCGCGAGCCGGGCATCCGGTTGGTCAGGGTCGTCGAAAGAGACGAGCCGATCGCCCGCACTCCGTCGCATCCGGAAGGCGGGCCGGCGCCGAAGCGCATTGTCACGACCTATGGCTTCTGGGTGTTCCTGCTCAGCGACTTCGTGATGTTCTCGGGCTTCTATTCGGCTTACGCGGTGCTGTCCCATTCGACCGCCGGCGGACCGGGGCCGCTCGAGCTCTTCAACCTGAAGACGGTCGCGGCCGAGACGGCGTTCCTGCTGCTGTCGAGCTTCGTGTGCGGCCTCGCCATGATCGCGGCCGGCGTGCGCAACATGCTGTGGACCCAGGTCGGACTGCTTCTGACGGGGCTGCTCGGCCTCGGCTTCCTCGGGCTTGAAGTCAACGAGTTCGCCAAGATGATCGCGGAGGGTTACGGCCCGGACCGCAGCGCGTTCCTGTCGGCCTTCTTCGCCCTCGTCGGTTGCCACGGCATGCACGTCACGATCGGACTTTTGTGGCTCGGCACGATGATGGCGCAATACTTTACCAAGGGCTTCCGGCCGGGCATCATACGTCGGGGCCTTTGCTTCGCGCTCTTCTGGCACGCCCTCGACATCATCTGGGTCGGCATCTTCACCAACGTCTACCTCTTGGGGACGCTTACATGAGCGACCATCACGCCTACGATTCCGCGCCCGGCGAAGGCGGCGATTTCGGCGAGCATTCCGTCTCCGAATCGGTGCGCAATTACGTGATCGGCCTTGTCCTGGCGGCCGTGCTCACCGTCGCCTCGTTCTATGTGGCGAGCGGCACCGCGCTCCTCTACGGACCGGGCGTGCTGATGGGGCTGGCCGCGCTCGCGATCGCCCAGATGGGCGTCCACCTCGTCTTCTTCCTGCACATCACCACAGGCGCCGACAACACCAACAACGCGCTGGCGCTCGCCTTCGGCGGGCTGATCGTCGGCCTCGTCATCGCGGGCTCCGTCTGGATCATGTTCCACCTCAACACCAACATGGCGCTGCCGGGGGGCATGATGGACCTGCACATGCAGAAGTAAGCCGGAGCGCGTTGTCTTCGAGCGCGCGCGCCGGGCGGGTCGCGTCGGCCCGGAGGCGGCCGGGCGGCAGTGGGCGAGCGCCTGCTCAGCGCGCCGCCGTGCTTATGCGCCGAGCGCCGAGAGCGACAGCCCGGTCCCAGCGTCGAACACGTGAACGTCGTCGGCGTGAACCCCGACCTCGATCCGCTCGCCGACGTTCGGCGGATCGCGCCCGCTGAGCAGCGCCGAGACGTCGTCCTCGCCGACCCGGAAGATGGCCAGCGCCTCGTTGCCGAGGAACTCGACGAGATCGACCCGGCCGCTCAGGCGCCCGGCCTCCCCGTCGGCCGCGCCGCGGCGCAGGTGCGCCGGTCGCACTCCGACCACGACCGGCGCGCCGTCGCTCACTCTCACCTGCTCCGCGGGCAGCCGGATCGCGGTATCGCCGCGCTTGAGCAGAATGCTCGCCTTGTCGCGGTAGGCCGTCATCTCCAAAAAGTTGATCGCGGGCGTTCCGACGAAGGAGGCGGCGAACTGGGTCCGCGGCCGCTCGAAGATCTCCCGCGGCGTTCCGACCTGCTCGATGCAGCCGTCCTTCAAGAGAACGATCCGGTCGGCCAGCGTCATCGCTTCGAGCTGGTCGTGGGTGACGTAGATCGTCGTCGTGCCGAGTTTCTGGTGCAAGCGCGCGATCTCGACCCGCATGTGATTGCGCAGCTTGGCGTCGAGATTGGAAAGCGGCTCGTCGAACAGGAACACCGCGGGCGTCTTGATCATCGCGCGCGCGATCGCGACGCGCTGCTGCTCGCCGCCCGAGAGCTCGGAGGGACGGCGGTGGAGCAGCGGCTCGATGCGAAGGACCGCGGCGACGTCCATCACGCGGCGGTCGAGCTCGGCCTTCGGCGTTTTCAGCCGCCGAAGGCCGAACGCGATGTTGTCGTAGGCCGACATGTGGGGATAGAGCGCGTAGTTCTGGAACACCATCGCCACGTCGCGATCGCGCGGCAGGAGGTCGTTCACCACCCGGCCGCCGATCGCGATCTCCCCGCCGGAAATGTCCTCGAGGCCGGCGATCATGCGCAGGATCGTCGATTTTCCGCAGCCCGACGGACCGAGGAAAACGACGAACTCCTTGTCCTCGACATGAAGGTCGATGTCGCGGACAACCGCCTGAGCGCCGAACCTCTTGACGACTTTCCGGCAGTCGATCTGCGCCATCTCAGGTCCCCGCGGACGCCGGCATCTTGATCTGCAGCTTGACATCCCCCGGCCGGCCCGACGCCGCGCGCTCCACCGCCTCGACGCTTTGCTCGAACGGGAAGGTGCCCGAGATCAGCGGCTTCAAGTCCACCTTGCCCGAGGCGATCAGCTCGATCGCGCGCGCATGCACGTTGGCGTAGCGGAAGATCGTCTCGATCCGCGCCTCCTTGATCTGGGCGCCGACCACATCGAAGGGCACCGGGTCGACCGGCATGCCGACCAGCACGACGCCGCCGCCGGGCCGCACGAGATCGAACAGCCCCTCGAACGCTTTGGGGCTGCCGCTCGCCTCGAAGACCAGATCCGCGCCCCAGCCGCCGGTCAGCTTCGACACCTCTTCGGCGAGGTTCTGCTTCTTGCTGTTGACCGTCGTCACCCCCTTGTAGCGCCCGACGATGTCGAGTTTCTCCTGGACGAGGTCCGAGACGATGACGCGGGCGCAGCCGCCGGCCAGCGCCGCCAGTGCGACCATGATTCCGATGGTGCCGCTGCCGATCACGACGGCGACGTCGCCCGGCGCGATCCTGGCCTTGGCGGCGGCCTGCATCCCGATGGCGAACGGCTCGACCAGCGCTCCTTCCGCGAAGCTGACGTTGTCGGGCAGTTTGTAGGTGAAGGCCTCCGGATGAATGACGTGCGCGGTGAGACAGCCGTGGACCGGCGGCGTCGCCCAGAAGGTGACGCTCGGATCGACGTTGTAGAGGCCCATGCGTGACGAGCGCGATTCCATGTCCGGCACGCCCGGCTCCATGCATACGCGATCGCCGACTTTCAGGCTTTTCACCTCCGGGCCGACCTCGACGACGGTTCCCGCGGCTTCGTGGCCGAGCACCATCGGCGACTTGACGATGAACGAGCCGATGCGGCCGTGGGTGTAATAGTGCACGTCGCTGCCGCAGATGCCGACCGTGTCGACCGCGATCTTCACGTCGCGAGGACCGAGCTTCAGAGGCAGGTCGATATCGCGAAGGGCAAGGCTTCGCTCTTTTTCCAGGACCAGTGCGCGCATGTGAGACTCCTATGCGTTGCGCTTGAAAAGCGAGTTCAAAAAGCCGCTGAGAACGCCGAGGAACATCAGCGGCGGAAGGGACAGCACGATCACCGAGGCGTTGAGGATTCCCCACGGGGTGTCGAAGCCGAGTTGCGACAGTTCGGAGGCCACGATCGGCAGGGTCCGCGCGTCGGAGGTCGTCAACATCAGCGCGATCAGGAATTCGTTCCAGACCAGCACGAACGAGAACACGATCGCGCCGATGAGCGATTTCGACGCGACCGGCAGCGCGATGCGGAAGAAGATCGCATAGGCGCTGTATCCGTCGATGAAGGCCGCCTCCTCGATCTCCTTCGGCACCTGCCGGAAGGCGGGGATCGCGAGCCAGATCGTGATCGACAGCGTGAACAGCGTATAAGTGACGATCATCGCGATGCGGGTGTCGTAGAGCCCGAGGTCGAGCCAGATCACCATCAGCGGCAGCGCGACCGCGATCGGCGGCAGGAAGCGGAGCGAAAGGACGAAGAACTGGATATCGGGCGCGCGGCGCGTCGGATAGCGCGCCACGGCGTAGGCGCAGGGAAGGCCGAGCACGGCGCCGATCGCCACCGCCGAGGCCGAGATGACGATCGAGTTGATCAACGCGTTGCGCACGCTGGCCCGATTGAGCACGTAGAGGAAATTGTCGAGCGTCGGCGTGAACACAAGGGTCGGCGGCGTCGTCTCGATGTCGACCGTGTGCTTGAACGAGCTGATCAGGGTCCACAGCACGGGAATAACGACAAGCGCAGCGACCAGGACGATGATCGCGCGCATGGCGAGGGTGCTTGCGGCGCGCGCCTTCACCGGGCCCATCTCCAAAGGATCGTGAAAGCGATCGTGGTCACCGCCATCATCAGCACCGCCATGCTCGAGGCGTAGGAGATGAGTCCGGACTCGATGAACCCTTGCGAATAGGCGTACATATCGAGCGTCTCGGTGGCGACGCCCGGGCCGCCGCGCGTCATGACGTAGATCAGGTCGAAGGCGCGCAGCGACTCGACCATCTTGACGAACGCGAGGGCGATCAGGGGCGCCCGCAGCATCGGGACCGCGATGAACAGATAGACTTCCCAGGTGCGCGCATAGTCGAGGCGCGCCGCCTCGAGCGGTTGCCGCGGCAGGGTCTCGAGCAGCTTCACGATGATGACCGAGAACAACAAGCCCCACTGCCAGACGTCGACGATGGCGACGGTGAGCATCGCCGTGTAGGGATCGGCGAGCAGATCGACCGGATGCCCCATCAAAAGATGCAGCGGATAGGCCGCGAGCCCATAGAGCGGATGAAAGGCGAACTTCCAGACGAAGGCGGCGGATACGCGCGGGAGCAGCACGGGGACGATGAACAGGACGCAGAGCGCGTTGCGGACCGCCGGCCCGGTGAATTCGAACAGGAGCACGGCCAGAGGAATGGCGACGAGCATCGTCGCCGTGACGGTCAAAATCTCCCAGATCAGCGACACCCACATGGCGTGCAGAAAGCGGGCGTCGTGGAACAGGGCGATGAAATTGGCGAACCAGACGTACTGGCTGTCCGGACTGCTCAGCTCGCGGTTCTGCAGCGCTATGTTGATCGCGTCGACGGTCGGAACCAGGGCGAGGACGCTGAGGATCGTCATCGTCGGAACAACGAATAAGAACGGAAGCCGCGTTCCCGTCTTCACACTCTTCGCCCTGATGTCCTCTCTTGCGTCTCCCCCTCTCCCCTTGCGGGAGAGGAGTCGGCTGTGAGGGGGCGGCGCCGGGGCGCCTTGGTCCTACGCTGGACGGCCCGAACCCCTCATCCGGCCCTGCGGGCCCCCTTCTCCCGCAAAGGGAGAAGGGGACGGCGGAAGCAGCGTCGGGGCGAGCCGACCCGCTTCCGCTGGCGCCGCCGGCGCTCTCCGGCCGGCGGCGTTGCGACGTCCTCAGTTGCTCCGCTTGGCGACCAGGGTCTTGGCGAACTCGTTCAGTTCGTCTGCGGACCCCTTGATGTCGGTGCGGGTTCCGGTGACGAGTTCTTCGAGTTCGATGCCCCAGTGGTCGCCGAGCGCCGGCCAGTCCGGATCCTGCCAGAAGTTGATCGCCGTCACCTTGGCGGCGTCGACCAGGGCCTGACCGAGGTCCTTGCCGAACTTCTGGTTGAACTCGTCGCTGGTCATGATGCTGGTGCGGTTCAGCTCGCCGAACTTGCCTTCGTCGAGTCGTCGCTTCTCGTTCTCCTTCGACGTCGCCCAGGCGATGAACAGCCCCGCGCACTTCTTGGCGGCGTCGTCCTTGTTCCCCTTGGCGCCGATGGCGAAGCCGTGACCGTAGCCGCCGCCAGTCAGCGGCGTCGGCGGCGCTGAGTAGCTGACTTTGCCGACGACCTTCGACATCGTCGGGTCGATCGCCCAACCGGCGAGGGGGCTCGATTCGACCAGGATCGCGACGTGACCGGACAGGAAGGCGCCGGTCGATTCGTCCCAGCTGCCGGTCTTGGTGCCGGGGGGCGAGTACTTGAATAGGTCGAGATAGGTCTGGGTCGCCTTGACGAAGGGCTCGCCGTCGAACACCGGCTTGTTGCCGTCGAACCACTGGCCGCCGAATCCGCGGAAGTAGGGCATCCAGCGCCAGACGTTGGCGCCCGAGCCGCGCGCGCCGCGCAGCGCGAGTCCGTAGACCCCATTGTCCGGGTCGTTGAGTTTCTTCACCGCCGCCTCGAACTCCTCGAGGGTTTTCGGCGGCTGGACGCCGGCCTTCTCGAGCAGATCCGTGCGGTAGACCATCAGGTCGGTGCCGCCGGTGAGCGGGGCGAAATAGGCGACGCCGTCGACCGTGGCGACCTTCCGGCGGCCGGGATCGAAGTCGTCGTAGTCGTATTCCTTCGGATAGTAGTCGAGCAACGGAACCACCCATTTCGACTTGGCGAACAGGGCGACATTGGCTTCGTCGATGTAGTAGACGTTGTATTTTCCGATGGTCGAAGCGTCGGCGCGTGATTTCGCCCGGCGATCGTTCTCGTTCAGATAGTCGATGTTGAACGATGCGCCGCTGAGAGTCTTGAATTCGTCCTTGGATTTCTCGAGAATTGTCAGACCGTCGCGCGGCTGCGCCAACACCCTGACGTCGTCCTTGCAAATGGCGTCTGCGTATGCCGGCGCCGCCATCACGCCGGAGATCAGACAAGCCGCCGCGCCCACGCATGCGGCGATGGCCAAATTCTTAACCATGGGCGTTCCTCGTTGTTTTGCTCTGTCAGCGGCCTTCCCGACGGGGAAGCCGCACCGCGGAGGCTAACCATAGGTCGGGGGAGCCGAATAGCGGCGCGCTTGCAGCGTTCCGATACAATTTTGCCGCGGTCTCATAGGCGCCGGCGCTCCCCGACCGCGACGGAGGCTTCAGACAACGACGCCCGTTCCGGGTCACCTCCACCCGAGCGCGGGCGCGACGTGGGTGAGGATCGCCTCGATCACATGCGCGTTGTAAGCGACGCCGAGTTGGTTGGGGACGGTGAGCAGCAGCGTGTCCGCCGCCGCGATCGCCTCGTCCTTCTTGAGTTCCTCGATGAGCTTGTCCGGCTCGGCGGCGTAGCTGCGGCCGAAGATGGCGCGCGTCTTCTCGTCGATGAAGCCGATCTGATCCTGCTCCGGTCGCCCGCTGCCGAAAGTGGCGCGGTCGCGGTCGTCGATGAGCGCGAAGACGCTGCGGCTGACCGAGACGCGCGGCTCGCGCGCGTGCCCCGCCTCTTTCCAGGCGTCGCGGTAGGCGCGGATCTGCTTGGCCTGCTGGATGTGGAACGGCTCGCCGGTCTCGTCGTCCTTGAGCGTCGAACTCTGCAGGTTCATGCCGAGCTTCGCCGCCCACGCCGCGGTCGCGTTGGAGCCCGCGCCCCACCAGATTCGCTCGCGCAAGCCCTTCGACCAGGGCTCGAGCCGCAAGAGGCCCGGCGGGTTGGGGAACATCGGCTGCGGGTTCGGCTCGGCGAATCCTTCGCCGCTCAAAAAATCGAGAAAGACCTCCGCATGCCGCCGGCCCATGTCGGCGTCGCTCTGTCCCTCGTCCGGGCGGTAGCCGAAATAGCGCCAGCCGTTGATCACCTGTTCGGGCGAGCCGCGGCTGATGCCGAGTTGCAGCCGTCCGCCGGCAATGAGATCGGCCGCGCCTGCGTCCTCGACCATGTAGAGCGGGTTCTCGTAGCGCATGTCGACGACCGCCGTGCCGATCTCGATGCGCTTCGTCCTCGCGCCGACTGCCGCCAGCAGCGGGAAGGGCGAGGCGAGCTGGCGGGCGAAATGATGGACGCGGAAATAGGCCCCGTCCGCGCCGAGGTCCTCGGCCGCGACGGCGAGGTCGATCGATTGCAGGAGCGCGTCGGCGGCCGAGCGGGTCGCCGACTGCGGCGAGGCCGTCCAGTGCCCGAAGGAGAGGAAGCCGATTTTCTTCATAGGTCGCAGCTTAGCCCCTTTCCTCGCGTGGAGCGACGCCACGAATGGCTGGGCTTTTCGGTTCCCACGCTTGCGCAAACCGCCGGCGCATAAAGGCGGACAGCCCGTCGGCGACCCGCTGATCCGAGGCCGCCCGCCGCCGCTTCAGCCGACCGCGGGCGGCGCCGGTTGAGCGACCGCGGCGGGCGCTGGCTTGCGTGAGCGGCGCTCCTCGAAGCGCTGCATCACCACATAGAACGAGGGCACGAAGACCACGACGAGGCAGGTCGATGCGATCATGCCGTAGAAGACCGCGATGCCGATGGAAATGCGCGCCGAAGCGCCTGCGCCGGTGGCGAGCACCAGCGGCAAGACGCCGAGAATGAAGGCGAAGGACGTCATGATGATCGGCCGGAAGCGCAACCGCGCCCCCTCGACCGCGGCCTTTGCGATGTCCATGCCTTCGTCCCGGCGCTGGCGCGCGTATTCGACGATCAGGATCGCGTTCTTGCTGCCGAGCGCGATCAGCAGGATGAGGCCGATCTGGGTGTAGAGGTTGGTCGCGGCGACGCCGATCTGGCTGTAGAAAACGTCCGACGCGCCGAGCCAAGTCAGCGCGGCGACCGTCCCGAGCAGCGCCAGCGGTACGCCCAGAATCACGGCGAGCGGCAGAATCCAGCTCTCGTACTGGCCGGCGAGGACGAAATAGACCAGGAGCAGCGCGAAGCCGAAGACATAGTAGATCTGGTTGCCGACCTGCTTCTCCTGGAAAGACATGGCGGTCCATTCGTAGCCCGCGCCGGTCGGCAGCGTCGCATTGGCGATCTGGTCCATGATGTCGAGCGACTGACCCGAGCTGAAGCCCGGCGCCGCGCTGCCGACGATGGTGGACGACGGATAGAGGTTATAGAGACTGATCAGCGACGGCCCCTGGACCTCTGTGACGTCGACCACGGTGCCGATCGTCGTCATGGTTCCGTCGCCGGCCTTGACCTTCAGGTTGCGGATGTCGTCGGCGGTGGCGCGATAGCCGGGCTCGGCCTGGGTGTAGATCTGGAAGACGTGCCCGAACTTGTTGAACTGCGCCACATAGCCCGCTCCGACGTAGCCCGAAAGCGCGGAGAACACCTGCCCGACTGTCACGCCGATTCTCTCGGCCTTGATGCGATTGACCTCGACGAAGAACTGCGGCGCCCCCGCGCGGAAAGTCGTTGCGACTCGCGACAGCGAGGACTGCCCGTTGGCGTTCGCCACGACGGCGTTGGTTAGGCTCTGCAGCAGGGTGTAGTCGAAATTGCCGTTCTTCAGCTCGAGCTGCATGCTGAAGCCGCCGACGTTGCCGATGCCCTGGATCGGCGGCGGAGGAAGGGCGAAGGTAAAGGCCTCCGGTATGCTTTGCAGGCCGGCGTTCAGGCGCCCTGTGATCGTGCGCGCATCCTGGCCCTTCTCCTTCAGGCGCTCGTCCCAGTCCTTCAGGACGACGAAGGCGACGCCGGCGTTGGCGAGGCTCGCCCGGTTGTCGAGTATGGAGATGCCGCTGACGGTGACGACGCGCTCGACGCCGGGGACGTCGCCGGCAAGTTTCGCAACCTTTTGCATCACTGCGTCGGTGCGCTCTTTCGACGCGCCGTCGGGCAATTGCACCGGAACGATCAGGTAGCCCTGGTCCTCGACCGGCAAAAACGCGGTCGGGATGCGCGTCAGTCCGTAGACGGCGACCCCGACGAGCGCGAGCGCCAGCACCACCATCAGGCCGGCGCGGCGGGTCATCGCGGAGACGAGCCGGGCGTATCCGTTTTCGAGCCGTCCGTAGACCGCGTCGAAGCCGCGCGAGAAGAAGTTGCGCCGCCCATCCGCCCTCGGCGGCCTGAGCCACAATGCAGACTGCGTCGGCTTCAAGGTCAGGGCGTTGACGGCGCTGATGAAGGCGGTCGAGGCAATGACGAGCGCGAACTGCCGGTAGAGCTGGCCGGTGAACCCGGGCAGAAAAGCGGCGGGAATGAACACCGACATCAGCACGAGCGTGATGCCGAGGACCGGACCGGTCAGATCGTCCATCGCGCGCCCCGCCGCCTCGCGGCCGGGAAGACCCTGCTCGACGTATCGCGCGACGCCCTCGACAATGACGATCGCGTCGTCGACTACGATGCCGATCGCGAGGACCAGCGCAAACAGCGTCGGGAGGTTGATGGAGAAGCCCAGCGCCGCCATGGCGGCGAACGCGCCGATCAGCGTGACCGGCACGGTGGTCGCCGGTACGAGCATCGCCCGCCAGTCCTGGAGGAAGACGAGGATGACGATCAGCACCAGGATCGCCGCCTCGATCAGCGTCCGGTAGACCTCGAAAATCGCGGCGCGCACGAATTTCGTCGTGTCGTAGGGAATGACGTACTGGAGGCCCTGCGGGAAGCTCGTAGCGAGCTCGTCCATCTTCGCCTTCACCTCGTTGGCGACCTGGATGGCGTTGGCGTCCGGAAGGAGGGAGACGGCGATTCCGGCGGCCGGCCGGCCATTGAGGTTAAAGGACTCGCTGTAGGTTTGGGCGCCGAGCTCGACACGGCCGACGTCGCGAACCCGGGTGATCTGCCCGCCGTTGGCGGGGTCGACCTTGACGATGATGTTCTCGAACTCGGACGGATCGTCGAGCCGGCCCTTGAGGTTCAGCGTATATTGAAAGTCCTGACCCTTCGGCGCCGGCGGCGCGCCGACCTGCCCCGCCGTGACTTCCTGGCTCTGCTGCTGGATGATACCGATGACGTCCTGCGGCGTCAGGCCGCGCGCCTGAAGCAGGTCCGGGTTGAGCCAGACCCGCATCGCATACTGTCCCGCCCCGAGCACGGTCACGTCGCCCACGCCATTGAGTCGGCGAAGCTCGTCCTGCACGTTGATCACGGCGTAGTTCGACAAAAACAGGCTGTCGAAGCGGCTGTCGGGCGAGACCAGTCCGACGAATTCGAGGATCGAGGTCGACTGCTTCTTCGTCGTCACGCCCTGGATCTGCACTTCCTGGGGCAGCGAGGAAATGGCGATCGCCACCCGGTTCTGGACGAGGACCTGCGCCTTGTCGGGGTCGGTGCCGATCGCGAAAGTGACCGCAAGATTGTACGTGCCGTCGTCCGCGCTGGTCGACTGCATGTAGATCATGTCCTCGACGCCGTTGACCTGCTGCTCGATCGGCAGGGCGACGGAATCGACCAGCGTGCGTGCGCTGGCGCCGGGGTAGCGGGTCGACACCTGCACGGTCGGCGGGACGACGTTGGGATATTGCGCGTTCGGCAGTTGAAAGAGCGCGACGAGGCCGATCAGCACGACCACCAGCGCGATCACGTTCGAGAGCACCGGCCGCTCGATGAAGAAGCGGGAGATGGCCCCTGCCCGCCCCGCCGCCTGGCGCGACGCTTCTTGGGGCGGATCGTTCTTGAGCTGGGTCATTTCGGCGCCGGATCGGCGGCGCCGGCGGTGGAGGGCGCCGTCTCCGCGGAGGCGAGCGTCGTCCGCTGGGGCTCGACCTTGGCGCCGGGGAATGCGCGCTGAAGGCCTTCGGTCACCACCCAGTCGCCGGGATCCAGTCCGGACTCGATGATCCGCAATTGTCCCTGCTTGTCCCCCGTCTTCACGACCTTGCGGTGAACGACATTGTCGGCGCCGACGACCAGCACGTAGGACCCCTCCTGGCTGGTCCCGATGGCGTCGTTCGACGTCAAGAGCGCCTTGGGGAGCGCGCTGACCGGCGTGCGAACGCGGACGAAAAGGCCGGGCAGCAGGGTCTGATCCTTATTGTCGAACAGCGCGCGCACCAGCAGCGTGCCGGTCGACTGGTCGACCTGCGGCGACGCGTAGTCCATGTGCCCCTTGTGGGGATAGCCGTCTTCGCCCTGCAGCCCGATCTCGACCGGGATGTTGGAAAGGTCGGTGGTGCGGAAGGGCAGTCCCGCCCTGGCGTTGCTTTCCTTGATCGCCAGGACCTGCGGCTCGCTCAGGTTGAAATACACGTACATCGGGTCGGTCTGCACGAGGGTCGCGAGCTTGGTCGGCCCGGTCACACCGACAAGCGAGCCGACGTCCACCAGATGATGGGTGACGACGCCGTCGAAGGGCGCGGTCACCTGGGTGTAGCCGAGATTGATGTTGGCGAGTTCGATGGCGGCCTTGGCGTTGAGAATTGCAGCGCCCGACTGGTCGACATTGGACTTCCACTGCTGGACCGTCGCCTGAGTCGCGAAGTCCTGCTTGCCCAGCGTCGACTGCCGCTGAAATTCGGCCTGGTTGTAGACCTGCTGCGCCTCGGCGTTGGCGAGCGACGCTTTCGCCTGATCGAGCTGCGCCTGATACTGGTCGCGCTCGATTCCGAATAACAGGTCGCCCTTCTTGACCGCCGAGCCGTCCTGGTAGTCGATCGACTCCAGATAGCCCTGAACGCGCGCGACAAGATCGACGGAATTGATCGCGTCGGTGTTGCCGGTGAGCTCGAAATAGAGCGTGACGGGCCGCTCGACCGGCTGCGCCACGACGACCTTCGGCGGCGGCGGCGGCACGTAGGCGTTTTTCGCGTTGCAGGCCGCGAGCGCGAGCGCGCTCGAGACGATGATAAGCGCCCCCGCAGAGCGAGACGCCAGACCGGCCGCGGAACAAGGTTCAACCATGCGGCGCCGCTCTTTGAGTTCATGGACCAACGCGCGCCTGACCTCGCGGGAGCGAAGCGGCGCGATCCGATGATGCCTCGGACCGGACGCGTCCCCGTCCCCCCACTCGGGGTCAAGCTCGGCGGGGCCAGACTGAAGCGGGAATCGGACCGGTTTGTGGCAACCGGCCGCGCTGGTCGAGCATGGCTTCAAGTGCGCGCTGAGCCGAGCGCCCTGCCAAGCCCTACGTCACCGCCACGATGCTGACGCTGACGTTGCCGCGCGGCGGAGGTTCCGCGCGCAGGATTTCGGTTGCCGGCGCAGAGAGGAAATATCCGCGCGCCGGGATCGCTGTCGGAAGCGCCTCTCGTTCTTGCGGTGGCGACGCCCCTCCTCGCGCCGCGCGGACGCTTCACAAGGATGGGAATAGAGGGAGGAGGGAGCCGCGGGGAAACGCAGTCGCCAACGGCGTCGTTCAGTTCAATTTCACCTCCGCGATGCTGACGTTGACGTCCGCGGGCGGCGCCCCGAAAGGGGCGCTTGTGACGATCATGCCGGCGCCGGCGCGCACGTAGTCGGCGGCGTTGGCGACCGTGACCCCCCCTGCCGCCGCGATCAGCGGCGGGATGGCGCGGGCGCGCGCGAGCGCCGCAACCTCGCCGACCGCTCCGACGCTGAACCTTTCCAGCTGGAGGATGTCGAAACCGGCGTCGATCGCCTCGCGCGCCTCTGCGACATCGTCGACTTCGATCGCGATCTTCTTCTCGGGGGCGACGAGGCGCAGCCTTTCCATGACGGCGGCGAGCGGCTTGTCGCGCAGGAAGGCGCGGTGCTCGGCGAAGATGAGGATCGTCTCGGAGAGGCCTGCGCGATGCAGGATCGCTCCGCCCGCCGTGACCGCGACATGCGAGAGCCGCCGCCCGCCAGGAAACGCCTTGCGGGTGCACGCGACGCGGACGTTCGGGTTGACCGCTTCGACCGCGTCGACCATCGCCCGCGCCGCCGTGGCCATCCCCGACAGGGTTTCGACCATCGTCTGCGCCGCCTTGAACACCAGATGCAGATCGGCCGCGTCGCCGTCGCCGGCGAGCAGCTGGGCGCCGGCCTTGACCGACTCGCCCGATCGCCGGTGCAGCACGACCGGGATCCCGCGCCGCATGAACATCGCGGCGGCAAGCTCGGTTCCGGCGATCGTCATGGGGCCGCGCGCGAAAAACACGAGATGACCGCGCCGGCCGTGAAGCCCGAGCGCCTCGGTCGTCAGATCGCCGCGCGCCCCATCCTCCACAAGTAGCGGCTCGGCCAAATCGTCGAGGCGCTCAAACGCATGGGATGCGTGGGATGGGTTGGCTTGCGACATGACTCTCAATCTCCTTCAGACGTCGATCACGATCATGACGTCGGACGCCTGAATCACCGCAGGCGCGAGCTTGCCGACTTCGAGCGCGAGCGCGTCGACCGCGTCGTTTGCAATCGGGGCCGTCACCATTTCGGCGCCGACCTCGATCCTGACATGCTCGGAGGTCGCGCCCTTGGTGATCGGGACCACTTTGCCGGGGAGAACGTTGCGGGCGGAGAGCTTCATTGATGGGCCCCGTTGTAACGTCGCAAGGTTCGGGCCACTTGCCGCGTGACGGGGGCCAGCCCTTCCTTGCGTAGACGACCAGGCTTTCCGACGTCCACGGGGCCTCGCGTCGCAGGGGCGCTCGCCGCCGTTGTGGCGCCGTCTTGCGGGGCCGAATTTGTCGCCGTTTCGGCACGACAAATTGTCGGGAACCCGACAAAAGAGCCGCCATGGACCCGCAAACCCTCGATCCCAACCACTTCGCCGTGATCGTGTACGACGACGGCGCCAAGGTCGACGGGTTGATGACGAGTTTCGCTTGCGAGCTCGTCGAGGCCGGCGTCGACCCGCAAGGGATTGTCCAACTGCCGCCAGATGGCGGGGGCTTCGGCCCCGGCGTGCTGATGAAGCTCTGCGACGTCGCCGGCCGGCAACGGCATGCGGGCGCAGCTCTCCTTCGAGGGCGGCACGATGCTGACGTTGGTCAAGCATTCGCTGCTCCCGGATCGGAACCGCTTCACCGGCAGCCGAGGCGCGCTCCTTGAAAGCCAGACTTTGGGTCGTCTCGCTGTGGTAGGATTTTCAGCTTTGGCGCGGAGGGCGGCTTGAGTTTAAGATAATCAAACATAGCGGATGGATTAACGTTGTCGTTCTGTTGGCTGTCGCCATGAAGGACGCTCCTAGCGCTTCCTTCACGTGCAGCGACAGGCCGGGAAGGGCAAAGGGTCCGACACGAGCCGTTCGCTCAGCCGATGGCGAACGCCCGCTTCTTGTGCACTCCTGACAATCCAGTCGGGCGCCAAGCGTTGGATTTTGACCACAACGGCGGCGTCCGCCACGCTTCCTGCAAAGCGCCGCGTCGCGCCGCCTCGGCGCGCGGTGTATGAAGGCTGCAACTCCAATCGAACTTTCCGGAGAGCCTCATGACTGAATTCCCCCTCTGGGCGCCGCCTGCGCCCGTCTCGCTGCCCGTCAAGGGGCTTTCCGAACGCGCAGCCGTGAACCGCATCTTCTGCGTCGGGCGCAACTATCTCGCCCACGCCGCAGAAATGGGCCACAAGGTCGAGAAGGAAGGCGACCGGCCGTTCTACTTCACCAAGTCGCCGCAGGCGCTGGTCGATTCCGGCGCCACCATCCCCTACCCGCCCGAGACCAGGAACTGCCATCACGAGATGGAGCTGGTCGTCGTCATCGGCGCTCCGGGCTTCCGCGTCGCCCCGGAGCGCGCGCACGAGCTCATCTACGGCTACGCCTGCGGGCTCGATCTGACGCGGCGCGACCTCCAGCTCGCCGCGCGCGAGAAGGGCCGCCCCTGGGACCTCGGAAAGGATTTCGAGAACGCCGCGGTCGTTTCGGAGATCGTCCCGATGCCCGGCGTCCTGCTCGAGCGCGGCTGGATCAAGCTCCTCGTCAACGGCGCCATCAAGCAGAAATCGGACCTCGGCAATCTCATCTGGAGCGTGCGCGAGATCGTCGCGGACCTGTCGCTCTTCTACCATCTCGCCCCGGGCGACCTCATCTTCACCGGCACGCCCGACGGCGTCGGCCCGGTGAAGCCTGGCGACAAGCTCGAGGGCAAGATCGAGGGCGTGGGCACGATCGCGCTGACGATCGGGCCGGCGGAGGCGTAGGACGCGGACCCGCGCTTCAGCTTTCCCGTCGTCTATCGGACACGCTTCTGACACGTTGCGCCAATACCCGCAACGGGACAAAACTGCGAATCACGCGTGCGGATCATCGAGGGCCGGGGATGTTGGCGTTGAAACCGATCGTGACGGCGTTCGCCGCGCTTCTGTGCGCGCTCGCCGCGCCCGTTCTTGCCCAAGAGCCGGCCGCCAATCCGCGCATCGCGCTCGTCGTCGGCGAGCAGACCTATCGCGACCAGGCGCTGCCGACCACCGCCAACGACGCCGGCCTGATGGCGCAAACGCTGCAGGCGGCCGGCTTCGACGTGGTCGGCGCGCGCGATCTCGACGGGCCGTCGCTCCGCGCGGCGTTGCGGGATTTCC
>Ga0074045_10001670_pt1 | contig 21158 bp, 15 predicted proteins | sample BogForMeECP23OM2_FD_94442 | JGI IMG/M metagenome (GOLD analysis project Ga0074045, IMG submission 94442) | Bog forest soil microbial communities from Calvert Island, British Columbia, Canada - Bog Forest MetaG ECP23OM2 | ecosystem: Environmental > Terrestrial > Soil > Wetlands ... | reverse complement strand
GCCAGCGCCTTCCGGAATTTCTGTTGAATACCGACCAAACCAACATCTTCGCGAAATTCATCGCCGAACGTTCAGGACACCAACAAGATGCAGACCTTCCACCTCGCCGCATGAACCGAAATTATGAGCAAATCCCGGACTCTCAAGTTCTTCGGGTGATGGCGGACATAGGTGCACTCTTCGGTCACCTCGGCCATCAGCACGACGTCCCGCGCGGGATCGAGGTCGCGCAGGGCGGCGAGGTTTCGCGTGCACTGGTCGCCCAGCACGACGCGCAGCACGCCTGCACTCGTGGCGGCCGGCTTGCGCGCCGGACGTTTCGCCGACGCGCGGCGGGCCGAATCGGGACTATCGCGGCCCTGCGCTCCATGCCACATCGTCGCCCGAGGATGGGGCCGGCGGAGGCGCCAGCAAGGCCGCGTCCGCACACCTCGCCGCGAAGGAGCGTGATGCGCCAACTGCTGCTGCTCCGGCACGCGAAGTCGTCGTGGGACGATCCGAAACTGCCGGATCACCTGCGGCCGCTGAACGCGCGCGGCAAACGCGCGGCCAAGGCGATCCGCGCCACGCTCGGCAAGCTCGGCCTGGCGCCGGATCTCGTTCTCGTGTCGTCGGCGCGGCGCGCTTTGCAGACGCTCGAGGCGATCGAGCCTTTCGACGAGACGCCGCTGATCGAGCCGATGGACGCGCTGTACCTGGCGACCGGACCGCAGCTTTTGCGCGTGCTGAACGACACCGCCGAGACGGTGCGCAGCGTGATGCTGATCGGCCACAACCCCGGCCTGCACGACCTGGCGAGGCTGCTGATCGGCGAACACGCCGCCGATGCCGATGACGACAACCCGCTGATTCGTCGAATCGTCGAGGCGTTCCCGACCGGCGCCCTGGCGGAGTTCGCGGTCGCCTCGCCCTGGTCGGGCCTGCAGCCGGGAGGCGGCCGACTGCTGCATTTCGTGGCGCCGCGCGACCTGGAACCATAGGTCCGGCTCCGTCGGCCCTTTCCCGCTTTGTCACGGGACTGCCATAATGGGGGATGCTGCCAATCACCCCTGACGCCGAGACGCTACGGCTCGAACTCGCGCTTCATCCGGATGACGCCGCGCGGTTGTCGCGGCTGCGCCTGATCGCCGCGCGCCGCGCCAGCCCCACAAGGTCGCGGCGGCTGCGGATGGTCTGGCACGACACCCCCGACGCGGCGCTGGAGCACGAGGGACTGGCGCTGCTGGAACGCGCGCATGGGATGCGGCTGGAGCGGATGCGGCCGAACGGCGAGCTGTGGGTGCCGGGCACGCCGCCGCCGGTGGTGGCCGATCCGCCCGCCCCGGAGGCCCTGCCCGGCCCGCTGCTTCCCTGGGCGGCGCTGGAGGGCAAGACCAGCACGCTGACGCTGACCGGCGAGGCCGGGCCGGTCACCCTGTCGCTGCTGCGCGGCACGATGAAGTCGGTCAAGGCCGACAAGGCCGCCTGCCGGATGCAGCTCGAGGGCCCGCCGGCGGAGGTGCTGCCGCTGGCCGCCGAGCTGGCGGGCGAGTTGCGGGCCAGCGTGCCGCCCACGGTGCTGTCGGCCGAGGCGCTGGCGATGGCGCGCAACACGCCCGCCGAGGCGCGCCGCCTGGGCGCGCCGGAGCTGCGGACGGGGATGACGGTGGTCGAGGCCCTGACCGAGGTGATGGCGCACCTGACCGACGTGCTGCTGCACCACGCCTCGCATGTCGGGCTCGGGGCGCCGGAGGCGGTGCATCAGGCGCGGGTGGCGATGCGGCGGATGCGCTCCGCGATCAGCCTGTTCCGCCGCGCCGCCGATGGACCGGCCGTGGCGACGATGGCGGCGGGACTGAAGGGACTGGGGAAGGCGCTGGGGCCGGCGCGGGACTGGGACGTGTTCGTCCGCGGCCTGGGCGCGGAGGTGGGCCAGGTGTTCGCCGAGGATCCGGCCGTCCGCCGGCTGCTGCGCGTGGCCGAGGAGCGGCGGCGCGCCGCCTACGCCGCGCTCGACGCGTATTTGCAGTCGCCCGCCTACCGGCAACTCGGGGTGGCTTGTGTGGCGCTGGCTTCGGGTTCGGGGCTGGCGGACCCGGCGAACGAGGCGGCAACGGCCGCCCTGGACGACAAGCTCGAGCCGTTCGCGCTGGCCGCGCTGGAGCGGCGCGACGGAAAGCTGCGCGGCATCGGCGAGGCGATCGAGGACATGCCGCCGGCGGCGCTGCACGAGGTGCGGCTGCAGGGCAAGCGCCTGCGCTATGCGGCCGAGTTCTTCGCGCCGCTGTGGAGCGGCAAGGCGGCGCGGCGCTACGTGCGGCGGCTGGCGGTGCTGCAGGAGCGGCTGGGCGTGCTGAACGACGCGGCGGTCGCGGCCGGGCTGCTGGCGTCGCTGCCCGGCGGGCCGGGCCATGCGGGTGCGGCCGGCGTGGTGCGCGGCTTCGCGGCGGCGGGGCTGCGGCGGCATCGGCCGCGCATCCTGCGGGCGTGGGAAAAATTCAACGAGGCGCCGGTTTTCTGGGCCTGACCCTGGATTTTTTGAACACGACCCCGTGACCTCGGCCGCGACGCCCGGCATATAGCCCCCGCCCGACGGGGGAGCCGCCATGCCGATCGACCGACCGCGCCGCATTTTCCGCTCCTCGTCGCGGCGGGGCCGCCCGCGCGCGATGGTGCTGGCCCTGCTGATCGGCACCGCGATGGGTGTCGCGGCGATCGTCGCGGCGACCCTCGCCTAGTCCCCGCGCGCCCCGCCGCCTTTGCTGCGGGCGCGAAGGTTGCGGGCGGACGCCGCGGCCCATAGTTTGAACGTAAGCCGGCTGGTCGCCATCTTGCTTGGTATCGGGGCGACGGACCGGGCACCGCTGCCCATCCTCAGGGGATTTCCACGATGGACGCCACCTCGCAGTCGATCACCATCACGCTCGACAACAGCAACCGGTCGGTCAGCCTGCCGCTGATCGAGGGCTCGATCGGCCCGTCCGTGGCCGACATCCGCAAGCTGTATCCTGAGCTGGGGATCTTCACGTACGACCCCGGCTACGGCGGCACCGCCGCCTGCGAAAGCAAGATCACCTACATCGACGGCGACGCCGGCGTGCTGCTGTATCGCGGCTATCCGATCGAGCAGCTGGCCGAGCGGTCGACCTTCCTCGAGGTCGCCTACCTGCTGCTGAACGGCGAGCTGCCGAATGCCGCGCAGAAGGCGGAGTTCGAGCGCGGCGTGCTCCGCCACAACATGGTGAACGAGCAGCTGCGGCAGTTCTACAACGGCTTCCGGCGCGACGCGCATCCGATGGCGGTGATGTGCGGCGTGGTTGGCGCGCTGTCGGCGTTCTATCACGACGCGCTCGACGTCAACGATCCGGTGAGCCGGCGCATCAGCGCCTTCCGCCTGATCGCCAAGGTGCCGACGATCGCCGCCTGGGCGCACAAGTACAACGCCGGCCAGCCGTTCATCTATCCGCGCAACGATCTTGGTTACGCGGAGAACTTCCTGCGGATGTTCCACGCGGTGCCGACCGAGGAGTACCGGGTCAATCCGGTGCTGGCGCGCGCACTCGACCTGATCCTGATCCTGCACGCCGACCACGAGCAGAACGCGTCGACCAGCACGGTGCGGCTGGCGGGCTCGACCGGGGCCAACCCGTTCGCCTGTCTGGCGGCGGGGATCGCCAGCCTGTGGGGCCCGGCGCATGGCGGGGCCAACGAGGCGGTGCTGAAGATGCTGGCCGAGATCGGCCACATGCGCGAGATCCCGGGCTTCATCGAGAAGGTGAAGGACAAGAACAGCAACGTGCGGCTGATGGGCTTCGGCCACCGGGTGTACAAGAACTACGACCCGCGCGCGAAGATCATGCAGCAGACCTGCCACGAAGTGCTGGCCGAGCTTGGGATCAAGGACGATCCGCTGCTCGATCTGGCGGTGGAGCTGGAGCGGATCGCGCTGAGCGACGAGTATTTCATCGAGCGCAAGCTGTATCCGAACGTCGACTTCTATTCCGGCATCATCCTGAAGGCGATGGGCTTCCCGACCAGCATGTTCACCGCGCTGTTCGCGGTGGCGCGGACGGTGGGCTGGGTGAGCCAGTGGGAGGAGATGCACCGCGATCCCGAGCAGCGCATCGGCCGTCCGCGGCAGATCTACACGGGCGCGCCGAAGCGCGACTACGTGCCGCTGGATCGCCGCGCCGCCTGACGCCGGGCGCGGCGCTCAGGCCGCGGCGGCGAGGCGGAAGAGGTCGCCGGCGACCTCGGCGACGACCGCGTCCCAGTCGCCCGGCCGCGGCTGACGGTAGATGCGCATCGCCGGATACCACGGGCTGTCGGCGCGCCGGTCGAGCCAGCGCCAGCACGCGGCGTCACGCGCCAGCAGCCACACGGGCTTGCCGAGCGATCCGGCGAGATGCGCGACCGCGGTGTCGACCGAGATGACGAGGTCGAGATTGGCGATCAGCGCCGCCGTGTCGGCGAAGTCGGTCATCTCGCCCATGACGTCGATCAGCGGGAAGGATTCGGGCGCGGCAGGGCCGTCCTTCTGCAGGCTGAACAAACGAACGCCGCTCACGCCACACAGCGGCTGCAGACGCTCGGGCGCCATCGAGCGCCGGCGGTCGGCCCACAACGCATCACGCTGATGGACGCGCGGATTGCCCGCCCAGACGAGGCCGACGCGCAGCGTCTGCCCGGCCATCGAAGGAACTCGCGCCGCCCATGCGGCGGCCTGCGCCGGATCGGCGTGCAGATACGGAATCGCGGCGGGGATGGTGTCCAGCGTGGTGCCGAACGCGAGCGGCAGGCTCATCACCGGGCACTGCAGGGCGAACGCCGGCAGTTCGTCCTCCTCGGCCAGCACGCGATCGACGCCGGCGAGCGTGCCGAGCAGACGGACGAGCGGCCGCGGCACCTGCAGGATCACGCGCAGCCCGCGCGCGGCGGCCAGCGGGGCGTAGCGGCAGAACTGCAGCGTGTCGCCGAACCCCTGCTCGGCATGGATCAGCAGCGTCCGACCCTCGGCCGCGTCGCCGCGCCATTGCGGCTGCGCGAACGCGCGGCGGCCGGCGCGCAGCTTCTCGGTCCGCCAGCGCCATTCGAATTCCGCCCACCCCGCCGGCAGGTCGCCCCGCGCCAGCAGCGCCAGCGCCAGATCGGTGTGCGCCTCGGCGTAGTCGGGCCGCAGCGCGATCGCGCGGCGGTGCGACGCGACCGCTTCGTCCAGCCGCCATTGCGCGCGCAACGCGACGCCGAGATTGGTGTGGGCCTCCGGATAGTCCGGGCGGAGCGCGATGGCGCGGCGATGACAGGCGACCGCTTCGTCCCGCTCGCCCATCTCCCACAGCGGGTGGCCGAGATTGTTGTACGCGTCCGCGAAGTCCGGCCGCAGCGCGACGGCGCGGCGGTAGCACGCGATCGCCGCGTCCCAGTCGCCTTGCTTCGACAGCAGGTTGCCGAGGTCGTTGTGCGCGTCGGCGGAGTCCGGCCGCAGCGCGACGGCGGTGCGCAAGGACTCCGTCGCCTCGTCCAGGCGTCCGAGCAGATACAGCGCGTAGCCGAGATCCTGATGCGCGTCGGCGTAGTCGGGGCGGAGCGCGACGGCGGTCCGCCACGCGGCGACCGCGTCGTCCAGCCGGCCGATCGCACGCAGCGCGACGGCGCGATTGTGGTGCGCCTCCGGATCGTCCGGCCGAAGCCGGATCGCGTCGCCGATCAGGCCGGCCGCGAGGTCGGGCCGGCCCTTCTGGCCGGCGATGACGCCGAGCCGATGCAGCGCGCCGGCGTGCCTAGGATCGATCGCGAGAAGCTCGCGATAGGAGCGCTCGGCGTCATCCAGCCGCCCCGCTGCGTGATGCCGGAGTGCGGCGGCGAACAGGGACTCGGGCGCCTCGCGCGGCGTCGGGGGCGTGGCCGGCGGGCGCGCCGCGGTACCGGCGGCCGCATGGCGCAGGTCGCGCGCGACCTCGGCGACGACCGTCTCCCAGTCGCCCGGCCGGGGCTGACGGTAGATGCGCAACGCCGGGTACCAGGGGCTGTCGGTGCGCCCGACGAGCCAGCGCCAGCAGGCATCGTAACGATCCAGCAGCCGGACCGGCTTGCCCAGCGCGCCGGCCAGGTGCGCCACGGCCGTATCGACTGAAACGACCAGGTCGAGATTGGCGATCAGCGCGGCGGTGTCGGCGAAGTCGCCCATCTCGCCCATGAGGTCGATCAGCGGGAAGCCGGCGGGCGCGGCGGGGCCGTCCTTCTGCAGGCTGAAGAAACGGATGCCGGGGATGTCGGCCAGCGGCGCCAGAAGCTGCGGGTCGATCGAGCGCCGGCGGTCGATCAACGACGCGGTCGGCTGATGCAGGCGCGCGTTGCCCGCCCAGACGATGCCGACACGCAGCCCCGGCCCGTTGTGACACGGCTGGGCCGCCGCCGCGATGCGCGCGGCCCACGCGGCTGCCTGCGCCGGATCGGCGTGCAGATACGGAACGTCGGCGGGGATCGTCGCCAGCGTGGTGCGGAAGGCGAGCGGCAGGCTCAGCATCGGGGAATGCAGGTCGAATTCGGGCAGACCGGCGGTGTCCGCGCACACCTGATCGACGCCGGCGAGCGTGCCGAGCAGACGAACGAGCGGTTGCGGCACGCCGAGGATCACGCGCAGCCCGCGCGCGGCGGCAAGCGGCGCGTAGCGGCAGAACTGCAGCGTATCGCCGAAGCCCTGCTCGGCGTGGATCAGCAGCGTCCGCCCCTCGGCCGCCTCGCCCAGCCATTGCGGCTGGGCGAAGTTGCGCACGGCGGGGCGCAGATCCTGCGTCAGCCAGCGCCATTCGAATTCCTGCCACCCCGCCGGCATGTCGCCCTGCGCGAGCAGCGCCTGCCCCAGGTTGTAGTGCGCCTCGGCGCCGTCCGGCTTGAGCGAGATCGCCCTTCGGTAGCAAGCCGCCTCTTCGCCCGGCGCGCGCCGCGTCCGCCAGAAGGCGACACCGAGGTTGTTGTGCGCCTCGACATAGTCCGGCCTGAGCGCGAGCGCCTGACGGTAGGCGGCGACCGCCGCGTCGCCTTCGCCCGATTCCAGCATGACGTTGCCGAGATTGTTCAGCGCCTCCGGAAAATCCGGCCGGAGTTCAAGAGCGGTCCGCAAGGCGGCCGCCGCCTCGTCCAGCCGTGCCGACAGCGACAGCGCGTAGCCGAGATCGGTGTGCGCCCACGCGTCGTCCGGCTTGAGTGCCACCACCGTGCGGCAGCACGCGATCGCGTCGTCGTAGCGCCGCAGGCCGCGCAGGGCGGCGCCGAGGTGTTTGTGCGCGTCCGCATAGTCCGGCCGCAGCGCGATGGCGCGTCGGTAGCACGTCACCGCCTCGGTCAGACGGCCCAGTTCCGCCAGCGCGACGCCGAGGTTGTGGTGCATCTCCGCATCGTTCGGGCTGCGGCGGAGCGCCCGGACGATCATCTCGGCGGCGAGATCGAACCGTCCCCGCTGGCCGGCGATGATGCCGAGATGATGCAGCGCGCCTGCGTGCTCGGGCGCGGCGGTGAGAACCTGCCGATAAAAGCTTTCCGCTTCGTCCAGATGCCCCATCGCATGACGCCGGCGCGCTGTGGCGTCGAGCGCGGCGGGGACTTCATGCGGGGTGGGGCTGGTGGCGAACCGGTCCGGCGCCGAACTCTCGGCGGCACGGCGCAGGTCGCGCGCGACCTCGGCCACCACCGCGTCCCAGTCGCCCGGCCGGGGCTGTCGGTAGATGCGCAGCGCCGGGTACCAGGGGCTGTCGGTCCGACCCACGAGCCAGCGCCAGCACGCGTCGACACGGTCCAGCATCCAGACCGGCTTGCCGAGCGCCCCGGCCAGATGGACGACCGCGGTATCGACGGTGATGACAAGGTCGAGATTGGCGATCAGCGCCGCGGTGTCGGCGAAGTCGTCCATCTCGCCCATGACGTCGATCAGTGGGAAGGACGCGGGCGCGGCGGGGCCGCCTTTCTGCAGGCTGAAGAACCGCACGCCTTGCAGGTCGAACAGCGGGGCCAGACGTTCGGGCGCTATGGAACGGCAACGGTCGGTCAGCGAGGCGATCGGGTCGTCCGGGCGGGGATTGCCGGCCCATGCGACGCCGACGCGCAGGCCCTCGCCCGGCATCGCCGCGATGCGCCGTCGCCACGTGCCCGCCTGCGCGGGATCGGCAAGCAGGTACGGGATCGACGCCGGGATCGTCGCCAGCGTGGTGCCGAACGCGAGCGGCAGGCTCAGCATCGGACAATGCAGGTCGATCGGCGGCGCATCGCTTTCGTCCGAAACGACCTGATCGACGCCGGGCAGCGTGCGGAGCAGGCGGAGGAGCGGGGACGGCGCCTGCACGATCACGCGGAACCCGCGTGACGCGGCCAGGGTCGCGTAGCGGCAGAACTGCAGGACGTCGCCGAATCCCTGCTCGGCTTCGATCAGCAGCGTGCGCCCGTCGGCAGCCTTGCCCTGCCATAGCGGGGCGATGTCCAGCTGCGGCTGGCTGCCAACCTTGCGCCACCGCCATTCGAGCTCCGGCCATGCCGCCGGCAGGTCACCCAGCGCCAGCAGGGCGAACGCCAGATGGCAATGCGCGTCCGCATGGTCCGGGCTGAGCGCGATCACCCGCTCGTAGCAGGCGACCGCCTCGTCCAGGCGCCGTTGCATGTGCAGCTCGATGCCGAGATCGAACCAGGTCGCCGCGTCGTCGGGCCGGAGCGTGACGACGCGGCGGTAGCAGTCCGACGCCGCCGCCCGGTCCTCCTGGTGACGCAGCAGGTCGCCCAGGTGCTTGTGCGCGTCCGGCGAGTCCGGCCGGAGTGCGGCGACGGTACGCAGGCCGGCGATCGCCTCCTCCACGCGCCCCGTCAGCCAGTGGGCGTAGGCGAGGTTGTTGTGCGCGTCGGCAAAGTCCGGCCGGAGCGCGATGGCCCGCCGGTAGCAGTCGACCGCTTCGTCCAGCCGGTCCAGCTCGCGCAGCGCGTTGCCGAGGTTGTGGTGCGCGTCGGCCATGGTCGGATCGAGGCGGAGGGCCTCGCCGATCATCTCGACCGCCAGATCGGGCTGTCCGTTGTGGCGCAGGATGACGCCCAGGTGATGCAGCGCGCCGGCATGCGCGGGATCGGCGGCGAGAACCTGCCGGTACAGCGGCTCGGCTTCGTCCAGGCGGCCGGCCGCATGATGCCGGAGGGCGGCAGAGTATGCGGCGACGTCGCCGTCGAGCGTCGTCGCGGTATTCGTGGTCAAATGTTCGCTCCAGGACGGCGGCCGCTCGCGGCGCTTGTCAGGCGCCCGAAGACGATATCCGGCCGAACGACACCGCAAGGTGAACGGGAGTCAAGCCGCCGGCGCGGCCAGCACCGGTGGGGAACGCAACAGGCGGAGAGCGTGATGCACACCGAGGCGACGCGGACCGACATCTTCCTGCACGCGATCTGGAACGCGCTCGGCGGCGGCGAGAAGCCTGCCGTCACGTTCGTCGGCGAGGGCGAACTGCCGTCCGCCTTTGCCGTTAGCGACCTGGCGGCAGGCGCAACCGGTGCCGCGGCACTTGCGGTCGCCGAACTGATCGGCGTCGCGACGGGACACACGCCATCCGTCAGCGTCGACCGCCGGCTGGCGTCGCTCTGGTTCGGCACCTCGATCCGGCCCGAGGGATGGGCGCGGCCGTCGCTGTGGGATGCGATCGCAGGCAATTACGCGGCCTCGGACGGCTGGATCAGGCTGCATACCAACGCGCCGCACCATCAGGCGGCAGCGCTCGCGGTGCTTGGGGTGGACGCGGACAAGGACGCGGTGCGCGCGGCCGTCGCGTGCTGGAAGGCCGACGACCTCGAGGCGGCGATCGTCGGCAACGGCGGCTGCGCCGCGCGCATGCGCACACAGGCGGAGTGGGCCGAACATCCGCAAGGCAAGGCCGTCGCGGCGGAGCCGCTGGCGTGGTGGGAGACGAACGGCGCTGCGGCGGCCCCGGACGATCTGGCGCGGGATCCGGCGCGGCCGCTGGCGGGCGTGCGGGTGCTCGATCTGACGCGCGTGCTGGCGGGACCGGCGGCGACGCGCTTCCTGGCCGGCTTCGGAGCCGACGTGCTGCGCATCGATCCGCCGACCTGGGACGAACCGGCCATCGTGCCGGAAATGACGCTCGGCAAGCGGTGCGCGCGGCTCGATCTGCGCGCGCCGGAGAACCGCGACCATCTGCTCGGGCTGCTCGCAGAGGCCGATGTCGTCGTGCACGGCTACCGCTCCGATGCGCTGGAACGGCTCGGGCTGGGAGCGGAGGCACGCAGGCTGGCGCGGCCGGGAATCGTGGACGTGTCGCTCGATGCCTACGGCTGGACCGGGCCGTGGGCGGCGCGGCGCGGGTTCGACAGCCTCGTGCAGATGAGCGCGGGCATCGCCGAGGAAGGCATGCGCCGATACGGCACCGACCGGCCGACGCCGCTGCCGGTGCAGGCGATCGATCACGCGACGGGGTGCATCATGGCCGCCGCCGCCGTGCGCGGGCTGACGCAGCGGCTGCGATCGGGCGTGGGCATGAGGGCGCGCGTCTCGCTCGCCCGCACGGCGGCGTTGCTGACCGGCGTGGACGCGCCGGGCGAGACGCATGCGTTTCCGGCGCTGCAGCCGAGCGATTTCGACGATCGGATCGAGGCGACGCCGTGGGGTCCGGCCCGCCGCCTGCGCCCCGCCGTCGCGATCGAGAACGTGCCGATGCGCTGGGAGCGTGCGGCAAACGCGCTCGGGTCGTCGCCGGCGCGCTGGTAGGCGGCCACGCGTCCGTTGCACGCCGATCGACCGGCACGGCTCGTTGGATCGTGGCCCTTTGAGGCAGGTCAATGACACAACCGGACCGATCCGATTTGATGAAATTTCTTTGGATGTGAAATTGGAGGACGCTGACATGAACAGTTACAAGACGATGCTGGCGATTGCGCTTGCATTCGGCGGGATGCTGGCGATCGGCACCCCGGCCGCGGCCCAGACGGGACCGACCGTGCCGTCGCTCCCCACCAGTCCCGAGTCGGCCTGCAACACCGGTGGAATGCCCGCAGGCGTGGCGGTTACGCGCCAACCGACTCCGTGCGCGCCTTCTCCCGGCCAAGCGGCGGCGGGGCCGACCGTGCCCTCCGGAGCCAACCCGCAGACGGCCTGCGGCAGCGAGCAGATGCCGGCGGGTGTCACGGGCGTTAACGTCAAGCCGGTGCCCTGCCCGCCCGCGGTGCAGAACGAGGCTCCAGTGACGCTGGGACCCAGCGGCAGCACCCCGGCGATCGTGAAGTGACGCCGTAAGCTGAGAGCCGCCGCGATCCCGGGCATGCCGACACGCAGGTTCGGGAGGTGCGGCTGCAACGGCCGCGTGGCGCTGCGCGGCTGATCGTTGAGGCGACAAGCGCGAGCAACCGGGGCCGGGGACGCTGATGCGCCCCGGCCCCGAGCGTCTCTGAGCGTGACGATCTGCGTCGCTCTCGTGTCGGCATGTTTCCGCCGATCGTCCGACCTGTCGCCGTCGTGCAACGTGGCGGGAGGGTTCGGCGGTACCGACCGGTCAGCGCATGGAGCCCAAGCCGCCCGAGGCTACGTCGGCGGGCCGATCTGACCTATACGATCCGGGCAGAACGGGCCCGCACGATGACGCTGCTCTCCACCACCCTCTCCGCCGCCGACGCGGTCGCCGGCCGGCTGGGCCGGCTCGACCGGCCGATCCGTGTGGCTGGGCTGATCGCTGCCGCCCGCCGCCGGGCCGGGTCCGACGATTTCGGCGACGACCCCTTCATGGGGCCGCTGGAACGGTTGTGCTCGGCCTGCTTGAGCGAGGCGCAGCTCAGCCTGCTCGGCCGGGCCGTCACAAGCTGGGACATCGGGCGGTTCCTGGACAACCTGCTGCTGCTGCGCCAGCAGGAGCTGCGCGATCCGGCGATCCTGCGCGAGAAGATCGAGCAGCCGCTGTTCATCACCGGGCTGCCGCGTACCGGCACGACATTCCTGCACCGGCTGCTGCTGGAGGACGCGACGAACGAGTCGCCGCGGGCGTACCAGACGATCCATCCGTATCCGCTGGCGGGCGAGGCGGACGGCGGCCCGGCGAAGCGGATCGCGGCGGTGAACCGGCAGCTGCGGATGTTCGACCGGCTGGCGCCGGAGTTCCGCAGCCTGCACCCGATGGACGCGACCTCGCCGCAGGAATGCAGTGAGATCACCGCGCACGTGTTCGCCAGCCTGCGCTTCGACACGACGTACGACATCCCATCGTATCGCGAGTGGCTGGACGCTAGCGGGCATGTCGACGCGTTCCGCGTCCACAAGCGCTTCCTGCAGCATCTGCAGCACCAGACCGGCCCGCGCCGCTGGGTGCTGAAATGCCCCGACCACGTGTTCGCGCTCGATGCGATCAGGACGGTCTATCCGGACGCCCGCGTGGTGTTCGTGCATCGCGATCCGATGCGGGTGCTGGCCTCGGTCGTGCGGCTGACCGAGATCCTGCGCCGGCCGTTCACGCGCTCGATCGACCGCGTCAAACTCGGCCGCAAGCAGAACGACCGCTGGCAGGAAGGCACGCAGCTGATGCGGCGTGCGGCCGAGCGGCAGGACTTCGCCGAGGCGATCTGCCAGGTGCGCCACACCGAGCTGATCGCGGCACCCGCGCTGGCGATCGAGCGCATCTACGCGCATTTCGGCCTGACGCTGGGCGAGCAGGCCGCACGCCGCATCGAGGCGGTGACGGCGGAGACGCCGAACGGCGGCTATGGCGTGAATCAGTATCGGCTGGAGGATTACGGCCTCGACGAGGCCGAGGAGCGCCGGCGCTTCGCCCCCTACATGGAGGCGTTCGCCGTGGCGCCCGAGTCGGCGCGCGAGAGAGATGCGCGACGCCGGCCGCAGGAGCATCGAGCGAGCGTGCCGCGCGCGGCGTGATGGCGCTTCGACCAAAGTGTCTCGTCATCGCGAGCGAAGCGTGGCGATCCAGGGCAACGTGACAAGCGATTGTCGCACGGCCCTGGATCGCCACGTCGCTTCGCTCCTCGCGATGACGGAGCGTGCGGGTTGTTGGTGGCGGGACACACCGGGCAATCACCCCGACATATACAGCTTCAGCCCTTCGTGGCTGTCGACGAAGCCGAGCGAGCGGTAGAAGCGCAGCGCGTCGATCCGCACCTTGTTGGTGGTGAGCTGCACCAGCGTGCAGCCGCGCCGCCGGGACTCCGCGATCGCCCAGTTCAGCATGATGCGGCCGAGCCCCTCGCCGCGGCGCGACGTGACGACGCGCACGGCCTCGATCTGGCCGCGCCAGGCGCCGTGCAGCGACAGGCCGGGGATGAACGTGAGCTGCAGGCAGCCGACCACGCTGCCCGCGTCGTCGAGCACGACCAGCGCCTGGTTCGGGTCGGCGTCGATCGCGGCGAAGGCGGCGGCATAGCGGTCGTCCGTTGCCGCGTCGGGCGCCTCGCGCGTGCTGCCGAGTTCGTCGTCGGCCAGCATGGCGACGATGGCGGGCAGATCCGCCTGCACAGCGCGGCGCACCTGCGGAAGTGCCGCCGACGGGGGCGGCGGCGCGTAAGGCCGCCCCTCCTTCCAGCCCCACAGGACGAAATGGACCAGCGGGTTCTGCCCGCCTTGGCGCAGATCGCCGTTTGCCTCCAGGTAATGCGCCGGGGCGAAGTCGAGAATGCGTCCGGGCGTCCCGCCCTCCGCCGGCAGACGGACAGCGATGCAAGCGACGGGTTCGCGCAGCGGTTCCGGCGTGCCGAGCAACGTGTCGTCAAGGCTGATCCCGAGCATCCTCAGCTGCGCGACGAACTCCGGGAAAGCCACCACAGGCGCATCCGTGTGCAGACGTCCGTACTCGTGTTCCGACATCAGAAGGAAGCGCGTCAGGTGCACGCCGTCGCCCTGGTACTGCCGCAGCGCCTCCTCGTCCGCCGCGTCCACGCCGACGGCTGCCAGCTTCTGCGCGGCGAACGCGCGCATCTCGGCGAAGCGCCGGTGATGCAGATGAACGTGGACGAGCGGCGTCACTTCGGGCTCTTCGCCCGACACCGTCCAGGCGATGTGCGAGCCGGGGTCGAGCATCACGACGGTGTCCTTGCAGACAAGCGATTTCGGCGTCCAAGTGACAGAGAACCAGCCCGGCTGGGCCGGCACGTTGAATAGCGTGGCGCCGACCTGCAGCGGACACGTCTTGCCCGCCAGGCGAGACAACTGCGCGATGATGCCGTCGCGGTCGCAGCGCAGGCGGTTGCCTTCGAGGTAGCAAAGGAACTCGTCACAGTCCGACGGGATCGCGATGTCGTAGTCGACCAGGCTGTCCAGGCGCCTGATGATGTCGGCGAGGATCGCGCCCTTGCGGGCGAAGTCGGAAGGGCTCGAGTAGCGGCGGATCACCTCGCAGCCGGATCTTTGGTAACGTGCGAGCACCGAAAGCACGTGCTCGTCGGTCGATCCGTTGTCGAGGACGACCAAGTTGCTCAACCCGAACAGGTACGCGTGATACCGCAGCCACGGCTCGAGCAGCGCGCGCTCGTTCCGCTGCATCATCACGCACCTGACCTTCACCATGATCGACCTGGCCGCTGTCTGCCCGTGGCGCCGTGATGGCCGATCCCGGCCTTGGCGGAAAGTGCTACGCCGCCTGCGCCAGCGTGCGCGTCCGCGGCGTCAGGAGGAACGGCGGCGCGTGGTCGGGGACGGTAGTGATGACCGGCACCGGCAGCACGGGGCGATCGTCGCCCATCGCGACCTCGAAGGCCCGCACGAACTGCGCCAACACGATCGCCGCCTCGGTCAACGCGAACTGCGCGCCGACGCAGATGCGCGGCCCGGCGCCGAACGGCAGGTAGGCGAAGCGCGGCGGCGGACCGAGGAAACGGTCGGGGTCGAAGGTCGCCGGGTCGGTCCACAGCTTGCGATGACGATGCAGCACCCAGGGCGAGATCATCACCGCGGCATTGGCCGGGATCTCGATGCCGGCCGCGATGTCAGGTGCCACCGCCTGACGCACCAGGACGAAGGCGGGCGGGAACAGGCGCAGCGCCTCGTTGATCACTGCCTTTGTGTGCGGCAGGCGGGCCAAAGCCTCGGTGGCGTTGTCGGGCGTGATCGCGACAGCGGCCACCTCGTCGTGCAGCCGGGACTGCACCTCGGGGTCGTTGGCGATCAGATAGAGCGCCCAGAACAGCGTGTTCGCCGTCGTCTCGTGGCCGGCGACGATCATCGTCGCGGTCTGGTCGCACAGCGCCTCGCGCGAGAAGCCCTCGCCCGTCTCGGGATCGCGCGCGTTGCGCAGCAGGTCCAGCAGATCCTGCGCCGGATCGCGCGGCTTCTGGGCCAGCCGCGCGTCCACCAGCGAGCCGATGAAGCGCAGCCACTGGCGGCGGAAGCGCTGCCGCAGCAGGTCGTTGGGCGACAGGAAGCGCGCCAGCAGGAACAGGTCGAACAGGCCGGGGCGCGCGAGGCGCTCGCCGTACTGCATGAGGTAGCCGCGCAGGGTCGGCCCGTGGCGTTTCATCTCGAACGAGAACATCGAGCGCGCGGCGATGTCGAGTGCCAAGTGCTGCATCGCGTATTGCAGGTCGACCGGCCCCTGCCCCGCGCGCGCGTGCAGCGCGGCCATCGCCTCGTCGCCGGCGCGAACGATGTGGCGCGCCAGCAGCGGCAGGGTGCGCGGCGCCAGCGCCGGCGCGATGGTGCGGCGCTGGTGGCGCCACGCGTCGCCCTCGCTGAGCAGCAGCCCGTCGCCCACGATCGGGTACAGGATTCGCACCGAGGTCGGCGTGCGCCGGTAGTTCTCCGGGTTGGCCACGAGAACGTGATGGATCGCGTCGGGCGCATTCAGCACCACGGTGGTGCGGCTGGCCTGCCGGCCGGTCACCGACCATTCGGTGTAGGAAAGCTCGGAGAAGATGCCGATCGCGTTGGTGCGGGTGGCGCGCAGGAAGTCGCGGAAGCCGACGGGGCGCGGCGGCGTGGGCGGGACCGGCGGGACGAAATGGGCCATGAGTGTGGACTCCTGCGATGTGGCCCCGAATTGCGCCCGCCGCCAGCCCGGCGGGGGGGATCGGCTTGCGCCGAACTGCCTTGTCACAATAAGACCGAGGGGCCGGCCGGAGTCGCCTGGACTGCCTCTGCTGCATGGTCGGCACGCTATCCCCGGCGAAGGTCTGTCGTGTTCGGTGACGCATGAAGGCACGGCCACTCGTTCTGCTTGGCGGCTTGACCGGGTTGTTGCTGCTGCGCCCGGCCGAGGCGGAGCCGCCGCCCGATCCCGCCGCCATCTGGACGCTCCAGGACGAGAACGCGTCGATCTCGACGTCGAACCTGACCGACCGGTATTACGTCAACGGGGCGCTGATCGGCTGGACCTCGCCCACCGGCGCCACGCCCGACTTCCTCGCCAATTTCGCCTACGCGCTGTTCGGTTACGGGCAGACCCGCGTGGGCCTGAGCGCGGAACAGAAGATCTTCACGCCGGCCAATACGCAGGCCAACCCGCCGCCGCCCGGCGACCAGCCGTATGCCGGCTATCTGACCGCGACCGGCTCGCTGCTGCTGGACACCGATTCGACGCGCAACACGCTGGCCGTGAGCCTGGGCTGGATCGGGCCGCCGGCGCTCGGCGAGCAGGTGCAGAACGGCTTCCACACCATCATCGGCCAGGGTCAGAACAAGGGCTGGAGCTCGCAGCTCAATACCGAGTTCGCGGCACAGTTCCTCGGCGACCGGGTGTGGCGGGTGCCGCTCTATAACCTTGCCGGGCTGCAGACGGACGCCTTGCCGGAGGTGCAACTTGGCGTCGGCACCGTGCAGGACTACGCGCTGGCCGGCGTGAACTTCCGTATCGGCAGCGGGCTGAATTCGGATTTCGGCGCGCCGCGCCTGGCGCCAGCGGTTTCGGGGGGATACGCGTACCAGCCCGTGCAGCCGTTCGTGTGGTACGTGTTCGCCGGCATCGACGGCATGGCGAAGGCGCACGACGAGTTCCTGCAGGGCAACAACTTCAGCTCGAGTTTCCACGTCGACATGAACCCGCTGGTGGGCGAGGCGCAGGTGGGTGCCGCGTTCGTGTTCTGGGGCGTGCGCCTAAGCTACACGCAGGTGTTCCAGTCGCAGGAGTTCCACGGCCAGAAGGGCGGCGTGCACCAGTTCGGCGCGATCGCGCTGTCGGCACGGTTCTAGCAGTTTGCTGAAAAAGGGTTTTCGAGGGTGCTGCAACGCAAGTTCGATTCGCGCCGCGCCACCGCGAGGAAAGAATCGTTCGCGACGGCCGGCGTCTCGATTCTTTCCTTTCTTTCGTTGCGGTGTCGGCTAAGTTTTTCAGCAAACTGCTAGACTGGTTCCGCGCGCGGACCGGCCCTATCGCCAGAACGGATCGGCGGCACGGAACCGCTTCCATAACCGCGGCAGCCGGCGCGTCGTGTCGGCCTTCACGCGGTCGCTCCAGGCAAGCACGCGGCCTGCCGCCCTGTGCGGCGCGTGCGGCAGGCGCTGCAACAGCTGCTCCGCCATCGCCGCATCGCCGAGATCACCGAGCGCGGTCTGCAGCCGCTTGCATTCCTTGAGGTAGGGCTGGGCCGCCTTTGGGCCGAACACGCCGGAAACGAACTCCGCGTCATAGCGCAGGCGCCGGACGGCGCGGCGCAGCGCGTGCAGCTCCGCGGTCGTCTTCGCGGCGACGTGCCGGCCGCGCTTGCGGGTGCGGCGCGCCTCGCGATCGAGCTGCGCGGCGAGCAGCTGCCGGGCGCCGCCGGGCGGCTGCGCGTGGTCGGCCCAGATCAGCACGTCGAGCAGCACCGCGAGCAATGGCGTGTCCTGCAGCATCGCATGGACCCGCTCGTGGGCGGCGGCGCGGCGCTCGGCGGCGGGGGCCGCGAGCGGCGGCGGATGCCCGTTCGCCGGCAGGATGCCGGTGGCGAACACGTCCCAGTCGCGCGCCTCGCCCAGCACCTCGCCGACGGACTTGAGGCGGTCGCGCAGGCGGTCGACCACCTTGTCCTGACCGCCGAACAGGCGCAGCGCGGCACGCAGGCGGCGGATGGCGGCGCGGGCCTGGTGCACCCCCTCGGCATCGGCGTCGGGGTCCTTGTCGGCGGCGGCGGGCACGTTCTCCAGGAAGTGCGCGACCGCCTCGCCGATCACGTCATGCAACGCGGTGCGGGCGGAGATGCGGTGCGACAGCGGCGGCCGCTGGTCCTTGTGCCAGGGCGGCGGCGCGCCGAGCACGAGGCGGCGGCCGCGCTCGGACTTGCTTTCGGCGACGATCGAGAGCGGGGCGATATCGCAAAGCGCGCGGGCAAGGTGGTGCAGCGCGAGCGCGTCGCCCGACTTCAGCTCCAGCTCCGCCTCGGCCACCGGCACGCTCCGCCCGCCGGCACGGATCTCGCCGATGTCGATCACGATCTCGATGGTCGCGCCGCCGACGCTGACGGTCCGCACGGTGCGCCGGATGTCGGTCTGGAACATCGGCAGCAGCTCGGGCAGGTCCGCGACGGGGAAGTCCGGCACCTCGCGCACCAGCGACAGGTCGGGCGCGTCGGTCTGGATGTCCCACTCCCACTCGCCGCGAACGGCGACGAGGGAGCGATCGCGGCCGCGCTTGACCGTCTGGCGCCGCGCGTCGCCGCGCCGGCGGACGCGGAGGGAAAAGCCGCGCGAGGCGAGGTCGAAGCCCTTTGTGTCCCAATAGGTGCTCAGCTCGTGGTGCGTCTCGGCGGGCGTGTCGGCGAGCAGCGGGCACGCCTCCAGGGCCTCACGGGCGCCTTCGCGCAGGCCGAGCTTGAGTTCGATTTCCTGGGGTGTCGGCATGGCGGGGTCATCGTAGTCCGTGTGGGCCCGGTTCCGCACGCCGGGGAACTGTGACCGTCTTGCAACCCAGCTGCCGCAGCGGACGGAGAGAGCAAGGTTGACGTCATCGTCGCACGGTTGCGCGGACGCGCGCGGCGGGCGAGTAAGCCGCATGGGTTCCGTTACCGATGCAGTCGTGGTGATCGGCGGGGGTGTCGCCGGCCTGGGCGCGGCGGCGGCGCTGCGCGCGGCCGGGCATCCGGCGATCGTGATCGAGGCCGCGGGGCGCGCCGGCGGACGCACCTGGACGACAAGGCCGCCCGAACTGGGCGGGATGCCGTTCGATCACGGCGCGCAATGGCTGCACGCGGCCGAGCGCAACGCGCTGGCCGCGATCGCGCGGGACGCCGGCGAGGCGCTGGTCCACAGCGACCGGGCGCGCCGGTCGCTGGTGTGGCTGGGCGGACGCTTCGCCGATGACGACACCGTCGCCGAGTACTGGGCGGCCTGGGACGAGTACGAACGCGTCGGCATGGAGCTGGCCCATGGCCCCGACCGGCCGCTGACGGCGGTCGCGGACCGGATGATCGACGATCCGGTGTTCGGGCGCTGGGCGCCGACGATCGAGGCCTGGGAAGGCCCGGTGATCGATGCCGCCGAGCCCGACCAGGTCAGCCTGCACGACTGGGCGGCGAACGCGCTGTCGGGCGGCAATCTGCTGCTGCCCGACGGTCTTGGCGATTTCGTGCAGCGGCGGCTGCTGCCTCTGGCCGGCGAGGTGCGCCTGTCGACGCCGGCCACGCGCGTCCGCTGGGGCGGACCTTGTGTGGCGGTGGAAACGCCGCGCGGCACGATCGAGGCGGCGGCGGTGATCGTGACGGCCAGCACCGCGGTGATCGCCGGTGGCGTGATCGCGTTCGACCCGCCACTGCCGGAACCGGTGCAGGCGGCCGCGCACGCCCTGCCGCTGGGGCTGGCGATCAAGATCGGGCTGCGCGCGGCGGGCGACGACCGGCTCGACCTCGCGGAATACGTGCTGCTGCAGCAGCCGATCGCCGTGCGCGGCGAGCCGTTCACCCTGGTGAACTTCTGGCCGTTCGGCCGGCCGATGGCGATGGGCTGGGTGGGCGGCGCTGCCGCGTGGGCGCTGGCGCGCGAGGGCGACGCGGCCGTCGAGGATCATGTGCGGGCCTTGTTGCGCAAGGTGTGGGGCGGCCGGGCCGACCGCGCCTTCGCGCCGGGCGCCGTGGTGACCGGCTGGGACCGCGATCCGTATGTCCGCGGCGCCTATTCGAACGCCCTGCCCGGCCACGCCGATGCGCGTGCGGTGCTGGCGGCGCCGCTTGCCGGCTGCCGGCTGATGTTCGCCGGCGAGGCCTGCCACACCGGCCTGGCCAGCACGGTCGCCGGCGCGTGGGAGAGCGGCCAGCACGCTGCGGCGACGGTGATGCGGGCGATCGGCCCGTAGCCTTCCACGCAAGCGCCGCGTCGATTTCGCGCCGCGAACTGTCCAGTCTGCGAAACATTTCAGCGCCGGGATTTCCCGGCCGACCCTAAGTGGCGGGACACCCCGGCCACGAGCCGGGCGCTTGCGCGCAGACCAATCGAGACAAGCCAGTCGGTCGCTCCGCCGATTTGCGCGGAATGAGAGTCCTGCCTGCGCGCAGTGGGACGACCCGACGACATTTCTTGACGCAAATGCAATGAGCAGCCAGATCGGCAAGGAGAAGCGACCATGACGCAACCGACATCCCCCGTGCAGCCGGGCCTGTACAACAGCGACGTCGCTCTCGACACCGGCTCGGAAGCCTACCTCTCCACCGGCGGAGCCGGCGCGACCACGCTGTTCGGCAACGGAACCGGACCGGGCGGTGCGGCGGTGTCGATGATCGGCCAAAATGACACCCTTGGCGCGCAGAACGCCGGATTCACCATCGACGAGGACCAGCAGGAACAGTCGGTCGTCAGCGTCACCGGGACCGGCGCGACCATCCAGGGCAAAGTGCTGATCGGCAACGCGGCGTACGAAGGCACGTTCCCGTATAGCGACAACTTCGACCTGTATGCGCCGTCGGCCGGCGCGATCACCATCGGCGGCAGCCTTCCGGGCGAGGGCAACACGTTCGGCGGCTCCGCTGCGTACCTAGCGATCGTGGATGGCACGACCGCCGACGTCGCCGGCAACCTGTTCAACGGCAACGCGGAGTTCTTCGACCTCGACGTCGGGGCGCAAAGCACGATCATCCAGGGCAACACGTTCGTCGGCAGCGTGAGCAACATCGGTGGGGGCGCCATCCAGGGCAATCGGGTGAAGGAGTACGTGACAAATCGCTGAAACGCTGAATCTGTGCCGATCCTCTGAATCGATTCGCGGGGGACGGCGATGGACAACGTGGCGGGCGAGTGCGGCGCGGTTTTC
>Ga0074045_10001669_pt1 | contig 21160 bp, 22 predicted proteins | sample BogForMeECP23OM2_FD_94442 | JGI IMG/M metagenome (GOLD analysis project Ga0074045, IMG submission 94442) | Bog forest soil microbial communities from Calvert Island, British Columbia, Canada - Bog Forest MetaG ECP23OM2 | ecosystem: Environmental > Terrestrial > Soil > Wetlands ... | reverse complement strand
GTTGCGATTCCATCCCCGGCCTACGATTTTTTCGTCGCACACCACGACCGCGCCTACGGGAACCTCGCCCGCTTCGAGCGCGCGCTGCGCCGCGCGGAGAGCTTCTTCCATCCATAGTTCGTCATGGTCGGGCGTAATGTTCTTTTCCTTTCCGGGAGCTACTCAGGCCATTGTAGAGGCGGGCCGCGATTCTGCTTCCCAAGTGCACCATTTTGGGGCATAATCTGCCCCTCATAGGAGGACTTTATGGGAAAACGAATCCTGTTAGCAGGTGTTTTAGGAGGGATTGCGATGTTCCTGTGGGGCGGGCTCGCTCACAACGTCCTGAGCTTGGGGACTACGGGTATCCAGAGTCTTCCACAACCACAGCCGGTGATGGACGCGCTGAAAGCTTCGGCACCGCAATCGGGCTTCTACTACTTTCCGCAGGCGGACGCGTCGGGCAGGGTGGCTCCGGAGAAAGCTGGCGGGCCGGCCGGCATCGTGATCTATCAGGCTACCGGCGCAGGCAAGCCGCTGACTGGCCAGTTGATCAACGAAGGCATTCTCAACATCGTGCTGGCGCTCTTCGGCGCTTTCCTGCTTTCCCTAGCTACGGGGCTGACGAGTTACGTGGCACGAGTCGGTTTCGTGACCTTGCTCGGGTTGACTGTAGCTCTGATGAGCAACGTGGAAAGCTGGAACTGGTACGGATATCCGCTGAATTACACCGCGGCCACGATCGTCGAGAATGTCATTGGGTTTCTGATCGTGGGATTGATCGCGGCCGCCTTGGTAAAGCCCGCAGCGCAGAAGATCATGGCAGTACCGGCTAAAGCAGCTTAGGAGTGCTGAAAATTCGGACTTCAGAGCAGACTCAAAACCGACCGGACCGCGTCCGGCACAATCGCTCGCACGAGCGCCGGGAGCAGAATCATCAGCACCGGGTAGGCCCCGGCGATCAGCGGCAGGGCCAACAGCAAACGCGCGTGCGGAGTAAGTTTGGCGAGATTGGCTCGCATAGCATCCTCTTGGTTTAGATACGGAGGGTCGGGCGAAAAAGTTCCTACTGGTACCCAGTGCCCAGTACCAAGCATTGAGCGTTAAGGAACGAGTGCGGCGGGTTTCACTGGGTACTGAGTACTGTCATAACTGGCAAGTGGCAACGGGCAACTGCCAAGTGATATGCTGAACGCGTTATGGGGATGCCAAGCCTGCTCCGCAAAGTTTTCTTGATCGACCTTCTGCAGGGGTTGAAGGTCACCTTCCGCTATCAGGATCCCAAGGAAATCTACACCGAGCAATATCCCATGGAGCGGCCGCAGGTGGCCGAGCGCTACCGTGGAGCTCCGCGGCTGAACGTCAATCCCGATACCGACGAGACCATGTGTATCGCTTGCGACCTGTGCGCGGTGGCCTGCCCGGAGAATCTGATCGTGGTTTCGAGCGAGCGCAACGAGCACACCCGCCGCAAAGAACTCACTGACTTTACCTACGACTTGAGCCGCTGTATGTTCTGCGGACTCTGCGAAGACGCCTGTCCCGTCGACGCCCTCGAACTCACCCAGGATTTCGAACTCGCCAGCTACACCCGCGAGGGCTGGATCTGGGATCGCAAGACGCTGGAGCAAGGCCCGCAGCCTACGCAGTACAAGAAGTAGCTTTCAGCTGTCAGCTTCCCTACTCTTTGTCATTCCGAACCGGGCGATAGCCCGGGGAGGAACCTGCTCTTCGCTTTCTCTGCGCGGTCCACTCGCCTTATCGAAGAGCCGGCTGCTGTTGCGTCATGCAGTGCATGGTGCCCAATCCCCAAACCAGGTCGCCGGAATAAATTGGCACGATTTCTCGCGTCGGGAAAACAGTTGCCAGTGTGTTCAGGGCGATGCGGTCGTTGGGATCGTTGAATACCGGCACCAGCACGATGCCATTCGCGATATAGAAATTAGCGTAGCTGGCGGGCAGGCGGCGCTTCTCAAAGACCACCGGACCGGGCATGGGGATCTCGACAACTTTCAGCGGCTGGCCCGCTTGATCGCGCGCAGCGTGGAGTCTCCGAAGATTCTCGCACAGGGGTCTGTGATTCACATCGCGGGAATTGTGCTCGACCATGGTGACGACCGTATCCGCGGCGACGAAGCGGGTGAGGTCGTCCACGTGGCCGTGGGTGTCGTCGCCGAAGATGCCTTTGCCGAGCCAGATCACGTGCGGCGCTCCGAGATGCGCAGCAAAGATTTCTTCGTAGTCCTTGCGAGACATGCCGGGATTGCGTTGCTGCACTTTGCTGAGCAGGCATTCTTCGGTGGTGAGGAGCGTGCCGCAGCCGTTGACGTCGATCGAGCCGCCTTCGAGCACCACGCGAGCGTTGCAGTGAAGTGGACGGATTTCTTGGACTGCGGCAGCGTTCGCCATGAGGCTGCCGATTTTTTCGTCGTGCCGCCAGTTGGAATATTTCGCCCAGGCGTTAAAGCGGAACTTTATGGCGAGTCTGCCCTCAGGGACTAAAGCCCGAGTCTTTTTTTCACCTTTAACGGCACGACTGAAGTCGTGCCTTTCCCGCTCATCCCGGGAATGGGCGAAGCCCAACTCCTGGTCCGTGACGAAGATGCATCCTGAATCGCGCATCCATCCCCGATTGGTAGGCCAGCGATGAAACCGCACATTCTTAACTGGCGCATCCGCTCGCAGCAGCATCTTGCGTGCCTGCTTCTCGGCTGCCACGTTATTCACGATCAGTTCCACTCGCTCGTGCCGGGCCATATTGCGGACGATCTCGGTGTAGACCCACGGAATCGGCTCGAACTTACCCGGCCAGTCGCTATGGTAGTGAGGCCATGCCAGCCAGGTAGCGGCGTGGGGCTCCCATTCGGCGGGCATGCGGAAGCGCGAGGCTGCCGGAGAAATACTTAAAGTATTACTTGAGTGACTGAATCGGGACATTGAGGTAGTTTATGGCACGGGATGATAAATCGCGTACTTGAATCCTGAGACCTGACATTGATCTTGACAAACTGATTCTCGCCCAAGGAGCGTAACGGCGAAATTTCGACAGACCAAAGCCGGACGCGAGTCTGCCGGGTTTCCGCCCCTTTGCATTCGGCGGTTCAGAACATCTTCAGTTCGTGCGCGATCCGCCGCATGGTCGCGTATTCCCGGTCGTTGGCGACGACAAATCGTTTGGCGCGGAGGATCTTCAAGACGGAATCGTCTTTCCCTTCCTTCAGGGCGAGCAGTGCGCGGCTAAATTTCTCTCGCTCGTCCTCGGGCACACCCTTGCCGGCCACGAATACGTAGTCTACATAGGGCTTAGAGGTGTAGAAAACCCGGACTTTCCTGCTATCAAGCTTTCCGGTACTTATCAGGAAGTTGAAAACTGTTTCGTCTATCGCTCCGGCGTCGACGACTCCGTTTTCTACCATCGCCGCGGTCGCGGGGTGACTCCCGCTAAAGCGAAACCTGACTTCGGTTTCGGGATCGATTCCCGCGTCCTTAAGTTCTTGCAGGGGCATCATGTGACCGCTGGTAGAATCGACATCGCCGAAGGCGAACTGCTTTCCTTGTAGATCGCTAAGCGAATAGATCGACGAACTCATGCTGGTGATGAAGACCGTGTGATAATGCAAGTCGGTGAAGCGTTGGACCAGAGGGATGACTCCGTACTGGGCGTGAGCACGGATATACATCAGCCCACCCAAACATGCGAAATCGTAAGATGCATCTCCCAGGTGGTCAACCGTCTCGCGGAACGTGTCGGGAGATGCGATAATCACCGGCCGTCCCATTGCCTTCTCAAGATAGGCTCGCAGAGGTTCTCTTTCTTCCTTAGTCGCCCCATCCATAACCAGGCCGACGGTGATCGGCCTGTCATCGGCGCAGAATGATGCACCGGCCAGAACGCAGACTGCTGCCAGCACAGCGGCAGTCCTAGTTAGCTCAAGCGCGTCTCTCAAAGCGGAGATTCCCCTGCTCGTTTGACAAACTACGACCAGTATCATTCGGCTTGATTGATGGAGAAAGTACAAAAGTGAAAAGCTACGGAGATTGTCAGCCAGGCTGGACCGTTTTGGGATCGAAAGAATCCGCTGAGGTCCGCCACTAGCGATAGGATTCAAGGACCGGCTTAATCAGGACCGGCTTAAAGAGTGAAATCGGCGATTACACTCACTGACCTGATTTTACCGGCCATCGAGCAGACGACTGGAGATGGGCGCGTAAGCGTCGATGCGCCGGTCGCGCAGGAACGGCCAGTTGCGGCGAATTTCTTCCATCGCCTTCAAGTCGACGTCCCCCATCAGAATTTCTTCGCGATCATGCGAGGCCTCGGCGAGCACGCGGCCGAAGGGATCACAGAAGAACGAAGCTCCCCAAAACTCGAGACCCTCGCCGGAAGCAGACTTGCCGCGTACGTTGCCGGTTTCAAAGCCGACTCGATTTACGACCGCGACGTAAACTCCGTTGGCAATGGCGTGCGCCCGTTGAATGGTGCGCCAGGCGTCGTGCTGCGCCACTCCGAATTCAGCCTTTTCGGCGGGATGCCAGCCGATCGCGGTGGGATAGAACAGCACCGGCGCGCCCTGCAACGCCGTCAACCTGGCGCCCTCGGGAAACCACTGGTCCCAGCACACCAGCGTTCCCATGCGGCCGACGCTGGTATCGATGGCGCGAAATCCCAGATCGCCGGGCGTGAAATAAAACTTCTCGTAGTAGAGTGGATCGTCGGGAATGTGCATCTTCCGATACAGCCCGCGCAGCGAGCCATCGGAATCAAAAACCGCGGCCGTGTTGTGATAAATGCCGGGAGCGCGTTTTTCAAACAGCGAGGCGATCAGCACGATGCTGTGACGGCGAGCTGCCTCGGCGAGCTTTTCGCTGCCCGGCCCGGGAATCGTCTCCGCTAGATCGAACAGCGCATGGTCTTCGCGCTGGCAAAAATATTGGGCCTGAAAAAGTTCGGGAAGACAGACCACTTGCGCTCCGCGGCCGGCGGCGTCGGCCACGCGCTCCAAAGCCTTGGCGAGATTCTGCTCCGGCTCCGGCCCGCAAGACATCTGCACCAACGCTACGCGAAATTTATCAGGCGGCACGCGCACATTCCTCCGCGAACAATATAGCATTTGAAAGCTTCGGCTCTCGGCTGTCGGCTATCTGGCGTCGATCCGGATTACTTGGAGAGAACAGCTTCTTGAAGGATGGTCGGCGCTACGTCTACGGGGAAGTTCACCGAGCGCGCTATGAAACACAAGTAATGCGCCTCGGCGTGAAGGGCGAGAGCTTTTGATCGATCGTTTCCCGGAGCGAGCTTGACGGCTGGCCGGAGCACTACTTGCTTGAACTCTCCCGAGCCGTCGGCATTCTCCTGCATCACTCCGGAGGCGGCATCGTGATAGTCGACCACAGTGATGTGGTTCGACGCGCAGAGATGGAGGTACCAGAGCATGTGGCAGGCGGAAAGGCTGGCGACGAGAAGCTCCTCTGGATTGTAACGCGCGGGGTCACCGCGAAAAGTTGGATCGCTGGAACCCGGAATCGGCGGCTTGTCCTGGGATGAGATGATGTGGTCGCGGCGATAGGCATGGTACGTTTTCGTGCCCTCGCCGTTGTTTCCGGTCCAATCCACTTGAACTTGATAGGTGTGCGATTTCATCGGAATCTCGTTCTCCTGCTCTAGTAAAGGATACGTCGAACAGCCTCCGGCGCGTGCATCGCTTCGCACTGTTCCTGTAAAGTAATTTGTCGGAAGTTTGCCGGCTTGGAGGCGTCATCTTGAAACAAGGCAATCATAGCGGCGGCCATTCCACAGGAAAGTCTCACAAAAGTTCCGGGCACGCCGGCGAGGGAATAGATCGCCGGCTCCATAATCCTATCGAAGACAAGCTCATCCCGCTGCGGCCTTTGGATCTGGCGAACGTGAAGTCGATCGACGACCTGGTGCGCGCCATGGCGAAAACGGCTTTCACCGGCCGCCAGCTCGGCGAAGCCGCAGACGTGCTTGAGGCCATGGCCCGCGACGAGGAATGTTTCGTCGTGATGACGCTCTCCGGCGCCATGACCGTCGCCAAGCAGGGCTTGATCGTGACCGAGTTGATCGATCGCGGCATCGTTAATGCGGTAGTCTCAACCGGAGCGTTAATGGCTCACGGCCTGGTCGAGGCCACAGGGCGCGCTCACTTCCGCTACAACCCCGAAGTCAGTGACGAGGAACTCTACGAGCAGGGCTACAACCGCGTCTATGACACGCTTGAGCCCGAGCAGAACCTCGACGACGTGGAAGAGGTAATGTCCGCGGTGCTAGAAGGCTGGGATCACAACGAGGTGATGTGCTCTTACAAACTGAATCACGCCATCGGAGCCTATCTCGCCAAACACTCCGGCGACCAGCGCGGCATTCTGAAATCGGCCCACGCCATGGGCGTTCCGGTGTTCGTGCCCGCCTTCACTGATTCGGAGATGGGTCTCGACACGGCGCTGAACAATCGTCTGCGCGAATCGACCGGCAGGCACAAGATACGGTATGACCCCTTCGAAGATCTCGAGCATTTCGCCGCCACTTTGCTGCGCCAGAAAAAGCTCGGGATCCTCACCATCGGTGGCGGCGTGCCGCGCAACTGGTCGCAGCAGTTCGGTCCCTTCTGCGAATTGCGCCACCGTCGCCTGGGTGAGAATGTTCCGCTTAAGCGCTATCACTATGGCTTAAGAATCTGTCCCGAGCCGGTTTATTGGGGAGGGTTGTCAGGCAGTCCCTACAGCGAGGCAATCTCCTGGGGCAAGTTCGTGCCTCCGGCTGAAGGCGGCAAGTTTGGGGAGGTGTTCGTGGACGCCACGGTCGGGTTGCCGCTGATCGTAGCGGCGGTTCTGGAACGGCTGGATAAGAAGGGAAGTAAGACCCACAAATCTAAACAAGCAGTAGCTAGGAAGTAGCCGAGCGGTTCATGTGGGGACAGCCGCCCCTTCGGCAGGCTCAGGGCAGCCTCTCGGCTGTCCGGCACGCGCAGCGTGACGGTTTCGGTGCCAGGTTCGGACGCCTCGCTACGCTCGACGGGACAGCCGAGGCGGCCGTCCCCACATTCGGCGCGGTCGCGCTCGCGGCTAGTTGCTGCAAGCCTCCGGGGTGGAAGAATCGGTATCCGGGAATGACCCGGCCGGGTTCTCGAATCCTTCCGAAGATGAGGCCTCTGCCCGTGTTCTGCGGTAGAGCGGCGCCAAAATACTATTTTCCAGAACCTGCGACTCAGCTTCAACCCAGTCTTGCAAGGCCTGGCCGTCGGTCTGCCCGCGCTGGTCGTACAGATGCTGCGCGTGCAGCCGGATCTTTCTTTCGAGCAGCTCGGTCATCAAGGCCTGCTGCTTTTGTCTACGTGTATCGTGGTCCACAACTACTCCTCCAGCTTAAATAAGCTATTTGTCATCAGCTCTATCATAGGGGAAGGCTGTTAACGGAAGGTTACATCCGGCAGAGGTCAGAGGTTACTTAAGTACAATCATACTGGATTGGATGCCGGAGCCCGACGCGCCGTTGCAAATAATGATCTAAGTTGTTGATTAAGTTGTGGAAAGTGCTCAGGAGCGCCACGTCCCTAAGAGGGGATGATTGACTCGGCGGGGACGGATAGCCAATTGCAATAAGCATTCAGCCAATTCCAGTCCTCTTTAGGTAAGGATAATATGTTAGAGTAAGGAATCGAGTTCGCCATGCAGAAGCAGGCCAAAATCACCAGCAAGGGCCAGATCACCGTCCCTCTCGAAGTGCGGCGGATTCTAGGCGTGCGCGCCGGCGACAAACTGGTCTTCGAGAGCGACGAAGTTGGGGTTCGCATCCGCCCGGTGCGTAGCCGAAGCACGTTCTCCAAGTATCGTGGAATCGGCAATCCGGGCATCGGCCCGGGCAGGAAGGGCATTGCCCGCTGGCTGCGAGAGATGCGCGGCGAATAAGTGTTTGCCCGCCGGGGGTAAACTTGAATGACCACGGCCATCGACACGAACGTGATTGTCGCCTTGTGGGACGAAGACCCCGCGCTCAGTCTGGCCGCGGAGACGGCGCTGGAAGCGGCGTTCCGCCGCGGAAGTCTGGTCGTCGCGGCTCCAGTATTTGCCGAACTCATCGCCGCTCCCGGCCGTACCGAGGCTCTTGTGGCTTCGCTGCTGGAAGAAAACGGGATCGCAGTCGACTGGAATTTCAATGAAGCAATCTGGAGGGCGGCCGGTAGAGCCTTCCAAGCCTATGCCGAACGGCGCCGGCAACAGCGGGATCAAGGTACCCGCCGCATTCTTGCCGATTTTCTGATCGGCGCCCACGCCCAAATCCGCGGCTATCGCCTGCTTTCGCTCGATGAACGGCTTTACCGTGCCGCCTTCCCGACGCTAAGGTTGGAAGCTGTTTAGGTTCTGCAAGTCGCTCAAAACGAGAATCGCAGATGCATGAGGACATGCGGAGATGAGTTGATGCCTACCGCCGAAGAGGTGTTCTCCGAGACATTCGGACGCTTCGAATCAGAAGTATGGCGTTCGCATTGATCCACTCAGGGCGTTTTCCCAGCCAACCGGTTCAGGCAGCTCCTAGATTCGCGAGCGCCGACGCGGCTGAGTCCCTTTCTCAACTTTATCGACTCTTGCTATGTCAGCCGTCAATCAAATATCAGCACCGCCGAAGCAATCACCGTAGTCCACAACCCGCGCTTATCGCCGACGGCCGACTGCGTCACATTCGCGGTGCGGACGATTTTATTCGACAGCCGGTAGATCTGTTTTTTCTCGTCCCAGGAGCGGTCAGGGTCGAACTCGACGTTCAGAGTGGTCGCCAACATTTCGGCGGCTAGTTCTTCGGCGTATTCTCCGGCGGCGTCTTCGGTCTCGCCGAAGGAGTGATGCTCGCTGAGATATCCGTAGGTATTCTTATCAGCAGGGATCGCCACGCCGATCGATGATGCCAGCAGGCGGTGCGCCTCGTGCGTTGAATTCTCCGCCACCACAGCGAACACCACTTCGCCGGGGCTGAGATATTTCACTCCTTCTTTGCGGGCCAGCATCTTGCAATTCGGCGGGAAGATGGAGGAAACCCGCACCAGGTTTTGCGCCGCGATGCCGGCATCGCGCAAAGCCAACTCGAACGATGTCAGACGCTCCCGATGCTTCCCGACTCCCTTGGTGAAAAACATGCGCTTGGGAACCATGTCTTTGCCCAACTCCGTAGCCTCCGGCCAGAAAATATTGAGTGGAGAATGCACAATCTAACACAATCGTCGATAAAGAAAGTGTGAATTTCACTGGGGGAATCACAAGAGAAAAGAAAAAGCGGGAATCCGCTGGCACGAATTCCCGCCCAATGCCCGGTTCCATTTGTTGGGGGAGGGCCACCGGGCAAAACCGCCTCACTCTATCACAGAAGCCTAACCGCTGGGGCAACCGGGGCTGTGGATTTCCGGTTTCCGGAACAAGACTGCCACGACCAAAACCCGATCGCGGAAACCGCCTCGGCAACGTCAGCGCTGAGTCTGGATGCTGGCGAGGCGCCTTACTTCGCCACCACAGAACTCACCGTGATGGTGTCGCCGCTCAAAACCCCCGTCACTGTGGCGTTCTTCCCGGCCTGTTTGTCGAGCGTTGCCAAAGCGGCTTTGTCGTCGGTATCCAGAGCATAGATCTTGTCGTCCACCACCAGCGCGTATTTGGAGCCGTGGGCCACGCAGGCATGAGTGCAATCTGCGGCGGTCTCACCCTCCATGTGCTTTCTGCCGCACATGGCGTCGCCCACCTCCCCGGTAAAAGTCTGCTTGTGCCCGGCCGCATAAATACCGGACACAGAAGCCGAAGAGAAAACCAGCACCGCCGTTACCCTGAACCACCACGAACTACGATTCATTCCCATTCTCCTTCCGGTCAGACCGTGGCAGCCGTAGCGCCACCCCTGCGGCGGCAGCAGTAAGCGGAAGCTTGCCCTGAGCTTGCTGAAGGGCGTTCCCGCCTCCGCTGCCGAAAGCTTCTAATTTTCACGCCCCAACCAGTTTATCTCTTCATCGCGGAGCTTTGGCCATATATTGCAGATCGACGTCGACGGTTTTTTCCCGCGTAATCGCAGTCACGTGAGAGGAAACCTCCCAATCGATGTTGGCAGGCAGCAGCTTTCTCGCCTGCGGCAGGTACTGCTCCAGGTAACTCGCATCATAGACATCGCCGGGACGTATTTTCCACACGGCGCGCAGCCTTGCCTCCAGGTTGTTGTCGATGCCCCGAAATGCGAGTTCCCCCATGCGATAGACCGGACCTTCGTGAACTTCGAGCTGGTAGGTCGCGGTGTCGGCCAAACTGTCCAATTGAGCATTCACCTTGATCGTGGCGGTTACGAAGCCGCGTGAACCGTACAGTTCTTGAATTCTTTTCAGGTCCGCGTCGAGTTGAATGGTGTTCGCGGGCTCTCCGATCCTGGCATGCAGGAGAGGTTGCAGCGTCTCGTTGGAAATCTCTTTGTTACCCGACCAATTCCATCCTTTGACCTTGTACCGGCTGCCCGGTGTCAGAGCTAGTTCCACATCCACAATCGTTTCGTTGCGTAGGCTGTCGCCTGATTCCGCGGGGCTAGCTTTCGAAACATCCGGCTTGATGACCTTCGGCTCGGGGGCGGCGCACTCGGCCTTGAGATATCCGCGCTCGTAGAAAATCGGCAGCACCGCATGCTCAATGAACCCAGTCAAGAGTCCGCGCGAGTATTCCCGCCCGGCGAGCTTTTCGGCTGCGGCGGAAAGCAGTGGCGACTCCGCCACTCCGGCGCCGCTGAACTCAACCTGGCGAATCCGGATGGTAACGTTCGAGACGCTGTAATTGATCGCTTCCAGATGATCGCTCTTGTCCGCGGCGCGGAGATACTCCACGTGGCCGGGGATGCCATTTTCCACCAGCAGAGCTTGCAGGACGTCAGAGACCTGGTCGGGCAGCCGTCCGGTGGCGGGTAACTCCCCGTTGAACAGCGGAACGCGCTCATGAATTTTCTGCAGGAGCTGCGAGTCCGAGAACCAGACGAAGTCGGCAAAATGGGCCGGTACGAACTTGTCGGCGTCGGCCACGCGAAAGGCCAGCTTGGTCCCGGCCGACGAGTAGGAGTAGGTAAAAGAGACGTCGCTGAAGGCTCCCATCTCGCCCAATTGCCGGGCGGCTTTGCGGAAGTCTTCCTCCACCACCGCTGTCCCTACCGGCAACCCGCCGGCAGCGGCAATCTCTTCCGACGTGAAGCGATGACTGCCCGTCACTCTCACCTCGATGAGCTTCGAGGGCGGCATCGCCGAACCCTTTGTACCGCCGGGGGCTTGGGGCGCGCTCGCGCTGACTAGGGCTTCCGCCGTGAAAAACAAGCATATTGCGAAGAACACTCTCAAATGACCCCTGATCAACTTCGGCAAAGTCATGCCGATTAATTTCGGGAGTTGTAGACGGAATTGCGACCAGCCGAAGGCGCAGCCTGCGATCAACTGAGAACTGAGAACCGAGAACTGGGAACTGCGCTTCATCTACTTCATGCCGGAAGCCAGCGCGTCGCTCGACTTCCGTTTCACCGCAATGTCGATGAAGGCCAGAGCGGCGCGGCTCAGAGCCTTGTCCTTGCGAAACACCAGGGCCAGATCCCGGCGTAGTTGAGCGTCAGCCATGGGAATCGCGGTCAGGAATCCGGCGCGAACATCCTCCTGCACATTGGACCGCGAAATGAATCCCACGCCCACGCCTGCCGCCACGAACCGCTTCAATAGTTCGCTGGAATCGAGTTCCATACTGTAATTCGGCTTTAAGCGCCGTTCGCGAAACAAGTCATCGAGCGCGTCGCGGGTGTGGCCTGCTTTGGGCACAACCAGCGGATATCGGGCCAGATCCCCGACCGAAGCCGACTTCAACTTGCCCAGCGGATGATTCGGCGGCGCGATGACTACCAACTCATCCTGATGGATGAGAACGACTGTCAAGCGGTTGTCCTTCACCGGCAGCGAGACCACGCCGAAGTCCACCGAATTGTCGGTTACTGATTCGAGAACATTGGCGTAGTCGGCGCGCTTGATATTTACTGACACGTCGGGATAGCGCTGTTTGAATTCAGCGAAGACCTCGGGAAGAATGTGCAGGCAGGTGCCTTCATTGGCGCCCACGGTGATTGCGCCGCGCGGAACGTGCTCCATCTCAGCCAGCGAGTTCAGCATGGTGTTGCGAGCCTCTACCGCCTCCTGAGCATATTTCTGAAAGAACTTGCCCGCCGCGGTCAGACAGACTTTGCCTCCGGAGCGATCAAATAACTTTGCCCCCACTTCATCCTCCACCGCGCGAATCTGCGAAGAAATTGCGGGCTGGGTGCGAAAACGCTTCTCCGCGGCCCGCGAGAATGAGGCATGGCGAGCAACTTCCAGAAAAGTTTGCAGTTGGTCGAAATCCATAGGGCAGTCGCCAGGGGTCAGCGCCGGTTAGAGCCAAATCGTCTGCATCGGCAAAAGACGCATGCTCGTCTCTTCTTCTTTTAACGGGGACGATTGTAGCAGGGGAAGCTCTCTTTAGTGCTCAGGTTTGAGGGGAGAGCGCAGGCTCACGGGGAAGCGCGCTCGAAAGAAACTTAACACGAAAGGATCCCGACGCCCTACGAGACTTAGACGGTGCTGTTCAGGGACGCGTGCTTGGCGGTATGCTTCACCATCCTGCCCACCAACTTGAGAGCTCGCACCGACTCTGAAGGTCGCGGCGCTTCGTGGTCCGTGATCGCCATCAAACCTTCCTCGATCGAATCGAGCGCGGAGTAAGAGCGCTCCAGGATGATGAGCAGATATTTCTGGGCGATGGGGCGATCAGCCGGATGGATTAGGTCCCACCAGCGGCGAATCGACTCCTGCACTTCCGCCTCATTCTTTTCGCCCACAACAAGGCTGTCGATTAGCCGGTAAACCTTGCTCTTAACGGCGTGGTAAGAGACTGAAACTTCTTGGGGCATGTTTTATTTTGCTATGGAACCGTGGTCGGACGAGCAATCTATCGGCCAAACCAAGAGGCTTGTACCGTAAGCATTTCGCTCTGTGAAACCAGAAATCAATTCAATGAATGGAATAAATCAGATTTCTGTATATGAATTCTGGAAGAACGAGGCTCGCCTGCCAACCGTACTTTACGGTGCTGAGCCGACCTTGAAGTGAGCAGCGCCTCGATTTCGCTGGGAGCGCTCGACCGCTTGCGCGAGCAGGTTACAATGTTGCGCTCCCATTCGCCTTCGCCTGCTCCACATTCGCGTCGCGCCGTGGGAGAACGGAAAAATGAGAAACGACCTGCAAATCTCATCTCCGCAGCAGCACTCAATCCCGGAGGCTGGATGAAAACGTTTACTTTACTCTTTTTCTTTTCGGCGGCACTATCCCTGGCTTGCACCGCGCAGACTTCCACTCCCGTGAGTTCGCCCCCAACTGACGACGCACCGCAGCGAATGTTCTTTCCCCGCGACATGTTCTGGGGCTGGGCCCAATTCGATCTCGCTCCTCCCCACAACGAAATCGATCCCAACCTCTGCGCCGGAAATGCCGGACAATACGGCGGCGTCAATGCCCCCTGCAGCCTCTTTGCCCGCTACATGCTTTCGGGCATGCTCGAAGTGCGGCCCTTCGGCGAGGGACAACTGCGCCGCTTCATGCTCTTCGGCGCCCCCTCATTTCTATTCGGCAAAACCATCCCGAAGACGCTTTATACCTGGTCGCCGGATGCCATCGGAGTGGAACATTCGTGGGGACTGGGAATCTACATCGCGAAAGGATTTGAGTTTCGCGTGACTCAGCATTTTCTCTTCGATCGTCTGGGTGCGCGCGACACGAATCTGGGCCCGGCCGATCTCGGCAACAACGGCCCTTGGGGACGCTACGCGACCGTCGGCGTGCGCAAATATTTTGGCACCCGGCGCTGGTGACGTCGGGCCTCCGAATATTCCTGCCATCCCTAATGGCTGTCGTTCGGAGTGAAGCGAGGAACCTGCTGTTTGCCGGCGCTGGCAAGAAATCGCCGTCGCTGAATGTGACAGGAATAAGTTGCCGCACACGTCCGGCGATTCCATATAATAAAGGGTTTTGTAACCGTGCAGAATTGACTCTATATACGGAGGCTGAGGAATGGCGGGCTCTTATAACGGTGTGGCTGTACCCGGCGACGGAAAACAGATTGGCTATTCGGGAGGGAAGTATGAAGTCCCGGATACTCCAATCATTCCCTTCATCGAAGGCGACGGAACCGGCAGGGATATCTGGAAAGCCTCGCGGCGCGTCTTCGACGCAGCGGTAGAAAAAGCATACAAAAGCAAACGTCGCATCGCCTGGTACGAAGTTTTCGCGGGAGAAAAAGCCAAAGCGAAGTTCGATACCTGGCTGCCCGACGACACCGTCGCCGCGATCCGCGAATTTCGCGTGGCCATCAAAGGCCCGCTGACCACGCCCGTCGGCGGCGGCATTCGCTCGCTCAACGTCGCCCTGCGCCAGATTCTCGATCTCTATTGCTGCGTGCGCCCGGTGAAGTATTACCAGGGCGTGCCCTCGCCGGTAAAGCATCCCGAGCGCATGGACGTAGTCATCTTCCGCGAGAATACCGAAGACGTCTACATCGGCATCGAGTGGGAAGAGGGAACCGCCGAGTGCGCCAGGCTGATTGAGTTTTTAAACAAAGACATGCTGAAGGGCGGCAAGAAACAGATCCGCCTCGACTCCGGCGTCGGCATCAAGCCCATCTCCGTGACCGGAACCAAGCGCCTGGTGCGCATGGCAATCCGTCACGCGCTCGAAACCGGACGCAAGAGCGTCACTCTGGTTCACAAAGGCAACATCCAGAAATTTACCGAAGGCGCCTTTCGAAAATGGGGATACGAACTGGCCACTGAAGAATTTCGCGACAAAGTCGTAACCGAGCGAGAGAGTTGGATCCTCGACAATAAAGACAAGAATTCGAACCTGACGATTCCGCTAAATGCGGAGCTAGTGGAACCCGGCATGGAATTCGCGCCCCCCGCCTTTCGCCATGCGGTGGAACAGGAAGTAACAGAGGTTCTCGACCGCATCTACTCGACTCACGGCAAGGGTCAGTGGAAGAAAAAAATCATGATTAACGATCGAATTGCCGATTCGATCTTTCAGCAGGTAGTCACCAGAGCGGATGAATATTCCGTGCTCGCCACTCCCAACTTAAATGGCGACTATATCTCCGACGCCTGCGCCGCCCAGGTAGGCGGCCTCGGCATCGCTCCCGGCGCCAATATCGGCGACGGCTATGCCATCTTCGAGGCCACGCACGGCACCGCGCCGAAGTACGCCGATAAGGATGTAATCAATCCCGGCTCGGTGATGCTCTCGGGCGTAATGCTGTTCCGCTTTCTAGGATGGAACGAAGCCGCCGATCTGATCGAGCGCGGCCTGGAAAAAACCATCCTGCAAAAGAAAGTGACATATGATTTCGAGCGCCTCATGGAAGGCGCCACAAAAGTAAAAACCAGCCAGTTCGCCAACGACATCATCGAGAACATGGGCGCAGCGGTGCTGGTTTAGGCGAGATAACACCTTAAACCCAGGGGACACAGAGGGACACAGGGTAAATCATTGTTCGCGGAAGATTTACCCTGTGTGACCCTGTGCCCTCTGTGTTAAAGGTTTTGAGCGTTTCCTAGAAAGGACTCATACATGCGAAAGAAAGTGACGATCGTAGGCTCCGGTAACGTAGGCGCGACCGCGGCTCACTGGATTGCTTCGAAAGAGCTGGCGGATGTTGTGTTGATTGACATCATCGAAGGCGTCCCGCAAGGCAAGGGCCTCGACTTGCTGGAGGCCATGCCGATCGAAAAGCGCGACTCCTATATTACCGGCACCAACGACTACAAAGACACGGCAAATTCCGACATCGTGGTCATCACCGCCGGAATCCCGCGCAAGCCCGGCATGAGCCGCGACGACCTGCTCAACACGAATTACAACATCATGAAAGCGGTGGTAGGTGAAGCGGTAAAGTATTCGCCCAACTGCATTCTGATTATAGTGTCAAACCCGCTCGATGCCATGGCCCAGGCCGCCTACAAGCTAAGCGGATTCGCCCGCGAGCGCGTAATCGGTATGGCCGGAGTTCTCGATTCCGCCCGCTTCCGCGCCTTCATCGCCGATGAACTGAAGGTCAGCGTCGAGAACGTGACCGCCTTCGTGCTAGGCGGCCACGGCGACACCATGGTCCCGCTGCCGCGTTATTCCACAGTTGCGGGCATTCCGATCACCGAGTTGATCGAGAAATCGCGCCTCGAAGCCTTGGTGCAGCGCACCCGCGACGGCGGCGCCGAGATCGTAAAGTATCTGAAGACCGGCTCGGCGTACTACGCGCCCTCGGCCGCCGCAACCGAGATGGTAGAAGCGATTCTCAAAGACAAGAAAAAAATTCTCCCCTGCGCCGCGTACCTGCAGGGCGAATACGGCATCAACGGCCTTTATGTAGGCGTACCCGTGAAGCTGGGCGCGAATGGGATCGAGCAGATCATCGAGATCAAACTGACTGCAGAAGAGAAGGCCGGGCTGGATAAGAGCGCGGCAGCGGTGAAGGAGTTGTGCGGGGTGATCGGGGTGTAGACTGTTTTCGAAAGGGTGCGGTTCCGTGCGAAGGATTCTTTGGATCATCGGTACGTTGTTCTTGCTTACAACCGGCTTCTGGTTTGCCGTGCGCGAACGGTCAACGCACCGTTTGACGCTGCATGCCTATTATCGTCACGTAGAAGAAGTAAAGCGAGGAATGCCGGTTTGCGTTGATGGGGTCGCTGTAGGCTTCGTGGCAAGCGTGACCGTGAGGCCCGAACTAGGCGATCGTCCTGTCGAAGTCGTACTAAATCTGCGCACGCCTTACGAGCTGGCAATCCCAGGAGGCTCAACTGCGCAGATCGCCCAACCGGGAATACTGGGCTCGACGGTGGTCGACATAGATACGCGTTCGGCAAGCGGTCCACCCATCGCGAACGGAGGTATGATCGAAGGCCGAGAATCTACTGACGATCAAGCCGCGCACGCTCTCGGAGTCGTCGTAAAGGCCTTGGTTGATCAATCCAAGGAAAGCCAAGACGAACGTCCAAAAACAAACAAGCCTGTCGGCAAGTGAAGTCGGACTATCTCAAATGCCATCACAGCGGGTCGTTCCTTCGTAACTTTGCGCAGCTTCTTTCCGGTCGTAAGAATATAGCCTGAATGAAAGAAATCAGCTTTTCTGAATTTAGGGTTAAATACTCGGCGATCATTGAGCAGGTACGGAAGACGCGCCAGCCGGTTCGAGTGACTCACCTGGGCAAGCCGCTGGCTGAGATCGTGCCGCTGTCGCCGGCGAAGAACGAGCCGGGCGCGAAGGAGCTTCGGAAAAGCTCGACGCGCACGTCAAAAGCTCACCCCGTGCGCTGAAGCGCGGATACATTCTCAACGGCCTAACGGCACGACTGAACGTCGTGCCCTTCCCGGACCCGCTCGAATCGGGGCTTTCATGCAACCTCTGAAATCGCTCCGAAGTCTCCCGCGCCTCGATCTATCTATCCCTCTGCGCCATAAACTCATCCCGGCACTGCTTCGCGGCCGAAACCAACTCGGAAAACTCCGGCGTCCCGCGCAGCTTGGCCCACGCGGAATCGTTCTGTAAGCCGGTATAAGCGCAAAAGTGCCGATCGATGGAGTTCTTGACCATTTTCAGCGCCAGTTCCTTTTGCCCGCAGAAGAGTATGTCGCCCGCCACGACATATTCTGGTTCGGAGTCCGGATCGGCCATCATCTTGGCCGCCGACTCGCGAGCCAAGGCGGCCGTCTTGGCGCTCGAAGGATCCTCCAGACACGCAATCATCGGCTGGATGTCTGCTCTTCGCGCCAACTCCAGGGCCTGGGTCAATTTTCCTTCGCGAATGTCATGCCGCATGAGGTTACCGTCAGACCAAGTCGATCCGGCATCCAGTTGAAGGAACACCAAACCTCGAGCGTAGTCGCCCAGTTGATCGAAGGTTAAAACGCAGGAGCGAAAGGCATAATTTCCCGGATCGAGCGATAAAGCGGTGTCGCATTCGTGCCCCGATTCCTCCGCCGCGCCTCCATACCTCAGAACATAGGCGAGAGCGAAGTGCAGGTTGGCGTTCTCTGGATGCTGCGCCAACAGCGCTTTACCTCTTTGATAGGCCTTGACCAACTCCCCGCGCTCCACTTGCAAAAGCATGAGTTCCGCGGCGGGGCTCATATAGTTAGGGTCAAGGGCCAGCGATCTCTCAAAGGCGCCGTCCGCGCGCTGCAGCGCCGCCGAGCCTCCATTCGAATACGCCCCATCGTAGTGATAACGAATTCCGAGCGCGGCCCAGGCGGGTGCGTAGGCGGGGTCGAGTCCCACGGCGCGCTCCAGCATGGCGATCGCGTCTTTGTTTGGCAGAGGGTCGTGCGGCAAAGAGACGCTGCGAAGATAAAGATCGTAGGCTTCTTCGTTCTTGGGATACGTGGCCCCCTCGGAGGAGTCGCGTCCCGCGCCCAGCGCCGGAACCAGTCCCTGCCGTACCTTGGCCGTGATCTCGCCGCGCATGGCAATCATGTCGGGCGCGGCCACGGTCATCGTATCGCGCCACAAAGTACGGTTGTTCTCCACGTCGACGGCTTCCAGCGTGATCTGCAGCTGCGTGCCTTCTTTCAGAAAATGTCCGGTGACCACGTCAGTCACATGCATGGCTTTGCCGGCTTCCTGCAAGTCGAGTGTGGGCGAGTCGTACTTGCTGGTCGTGGCAAAGGGACGGATGGTCAAAGCCGGGACGTAACTGAGTGAAGTAGCGATTTCATCGGCGAGGGCAAGACGGAGATAGTCGATGTCTTTGTCGGCGCCCAGGTTTTGCAAAGGGAGAACGGCCAGGGTCTTCTGCGAGGCTGTAGTTGTCGCGCCCTCAGTGCGGCGCTTTGCGAACCACGGAATGGCCGCCGCGAGGGCGACCACCACAATCGCCACCGCAGCCCAGGCCAGTTTTATGTAGGCACTCTTCGGCTGCGCGACTCCGGCGCGGACTCCTGCGCTGCTCGCGGCATTCGAACTGCGCTGAGCCGAACTCGAGCTTGCCGGTAAAGCTGCTCCCGCCGAGCTTCCTGAGTCCATCGGCAACTGGCTGCGTCCTGAGTCTGTGTCCCGCTTCAGGCGCTGCAAGTCGCTACGCATCTCCGAAGCGTGCTGGTAGCGCAGGTCGATGTCCTTTTCCAGCGACTTGTTGATGATGTCTTCCAACCTGGCAGGGACGAGGTGATTCAGTCGCACCGCCGGCACCGGCGCGCGATTCATGATGGCTTCGCAAATCACCGCCGAGCTCTCGCCGTGGAAGGGAACATCGCCCGTGGCCATTTCATAAAGCACGGCCCCAAACGAAAACAGATCGCTACGGGCATCGAGATCGCGGCCCCGCACCTGCTCCGGCGACATGTACGCCACGGTGCCCACCATTGTGCCCGGACTCGTCAGGTGGGCCTCATCCAACGTTTGCATGTTGTCGGCCGCGGCCTTGTCTGCGCCTCGGCTGGCTCCAACTTTTGCCAGCCCAAAGTCGAGAATCTTGGCGTGCCCGCGCTTGGTCACGAAAATGTTCGCCGGCTTGATGTCGCGGTGGACAATGCCTTCGGCGTGAGCCGCGTCGAGCGCGTCGGCAATTTCAATTGCCAGGTTGACGATCCTTTCATTCTCCATGGGCCGCGAAGCGATAGCGTGCTTCAGAGTCATGCCATCCAGAAATTCCATGGCAATGAAAGCCCGGCCTTCGTGCTCGTCAATCTCGTAGATAGTGCAAATGTTGGGGTGATTAAGCGCAGAAGCCGCCTGGGCCTCGCGCTGGAAGCGAGCCAATGCCTGCGGGTCTTTGGCGACGTCATCAGGCAAGAACTTCAGGGCCACAAAGCGGCGCAGTTTAAGGTCTTCCGCCTTATAGACCACGCCCATGCCGCCGCCGCCCAGTTTTTCAACGGTTCGGTAATGGGAGATGACTTGCCCGATCACTAGTGAGAATCCTACGGAACCGAACTGCGCAAGTCAACGAAACCGAGGGATTAGAGGCGCCGAAGTTGAGCTCCTCATCTCAAGAGAAGCGTCATCCCGAAGTCCTGCGCTTTCACCCGCGGGGCGAGGGATCTCAATCGCAAACCCGCTCACGGTTTGAAATAAGTCGGCTGGCGCAGGAGAATCGGCCCGGATCAAACTTTCTCGATCGTCACCCTCTTCACCACCACATCTTTATTCGGCTTATCCTGACGGCTGCGCGGGACTTCCGAGATCTTCTTCACAATCTCCTGGCCCTCCACCACTTCTCCAAAAACCGTGTGCTTGCCCGTGAGCCATGTGGTAGGCGCGACCGTGAGGAAGAACTGCGATCCGTTCGTGTTAGGTCCGGCATTCGCCATTGCCAGCTTTCCCGGAGCGTCTAGTTTGTGCGGCGACCCTTTGGTTTCATCCTCGAACTGATAGCCGGGGCCGCCCATCCCCGTACCTTGCGGGTCTCCGCCCTGAATCATGAAGTCCGGAATCACGCGATGAAAAATCGTGCCGTCATAAAGCCGGTCTTTGGATTTCTTGCGCGTCGAAGGATGCGTCCACTCGCGCTTGCCCTCAGCAAGCTCCACAAAGTTGGCGACGGTTTTAGGCGCGTCCTTGTCAAAGAGGCGGCAGACGATGTTCCCTTCACTGGTTTCAAAAGTTGCATAAAGTCCGGGTTGTCGAGTCATGAAGTCCTTTCAGGATAAATGTGGGGACAGCCGCCCTCGCCTGCCCTGAGCGAAGCCGAAGGGACTGCCCGCCTGGCGAAGCCAGGCTTTGTGTGTCGGGCAACAAAAGTCGAGTGCTAATTCGAACCAGCCGCAGGCTTACTCGCGACTGGCTTCTTAACCGCAGGCTTAGCCGCCGCCTTCTCGGTAACGATCTTGATATGGACAATCTTCACCGGACGAAAGGGGCGGTTATTTTGCGGATCGGTCGCCATGTGCGCGATCTGCTTGACCAGTTCGACCGTGGCTTCGTCACACTGCCCGAAGATCGTGTAGTTTCCGTTCAGATGGGGCGTAGCCACTTCCGTGATGAAGAACTGCGACCCGTTCGTATTCGGGCCGGCATTGGCATAAGCCAAACGCCCGGGCCGGTCGAAAAGCAGGTCGGAGGAAACCTCGTTCTTGAATTTATAGCCCGGATCGCCCGTCCCATCGCC
>Ga0074045_10001668_pt1 | contig 21182 bp, 15 predicted proteins | sample BogForMeECP23OM2_FD_94442 | JGI IMG/M metagenome (GOLD analysis project Ga0074045, IMG submission 94442) | Bog forest soil microbial communities from Calvert Island, British Columbia, Canada - Bog Forest MetaG ECP23OM2 | ecosystem: Environmental > Terrestrial > Soil > Wetlands ... | reverse complement strand
CGAACTGGATTGGGATGCCAAGTTCGAGACCAGGCTCCGGCGCCAGTATGTGGAGAGCGAAAATAATAAGTGGCGAACCGACTTGACCGAGGAACAACAGGCGATCTTGCAGGAGGTCATGGCAGTGCAATTGGTCGAGCAAGGCTACGAGGTTCAAAACGAACGCTTGAAAGCGTATAACTCATAGCGCCGGATTGGCCGATTACCCATGAGTGAAGCTGGCGCAAGCTTAGAGGCCGACCAAATGTCGCTGGAATACCATCGACGAGAGTTGACGATTGCTCTGGATCCGTCGAATCGTGCGCGGGCGATGCCTCTAGTTCTTCCTGCCAAGCACAGGCGGATACTGGACGTTGGCTGCGGCATGGGCCAGACATTATTAGCCGCCCAACTCCCAGGCGAGGTCGAAGCATATGGAATAGATCGCGACCTCGAAGCGATTGAAGCGGGGAGTCGCCTCGCCCCCGCCAACATCAAATTGGTGTGCGCCAACGGAGAAAACATTCCCTTCCAGAACGGGTATTTCGACCTCGTGATTTCGCGAATCGCTATTCCTTACATGGACATAAACAAAGCATTACGGGAGATTGCACGAGTTCTTAGGGTCGGTGGCGAGTTTTGGTTGACGCTTCACCCAGTATCGAAGGTGTTCTCCCGAGCCAAGCACTCAGCACTGGGTGGCGATCTGAGTGACGTCTTAGTTTGTAGCTACGTTCTTCTGAACGGAACATTGTTTCACTGCTTCGGAATCCAGATTCCAGTTCTTCGTCGCAAAGAAACTTTCCAGACGGCGAGCGGGATCGCGAGAGCGGCGAAGCGGGCCGGACTGGCCTGTTCCCCCGTGCGACCATCGACGCATTTCATCATGGAAGGACTAAAACCCTTCCCTGAAAGCGAGCGCGCAGCCTGAGTTTCTTAAGCGTAACAAAATCATCGCCGAGGGATACATAAGACAATAGTTTACGAACACTTTCGCACTCACTTTTGTACCAAGCCCCGGCGTTTCCGGGTCATGTCCTAATGGAATCTGGACGCCCCCCGGGGCTCCCTCCTACAGTTGAACTGTGTACTGCTCCCCCCCTTCTCACAGACAGGCCGAGCAGATTTAAAAGGAGTGAAAAGGTGAACAATGGCGAAAAATACGAGCTTGGCACGGATCCTCTCGGTCATCATTTTTGCAATGGTGTGCATCAAGATAAGCGTAGGGCAGACCACCTTCTACGTGGACCCGGCCTTCAGTGGAACTCGCAACGGCAGCGCTTCTAAACCCTGGCAGTCGCTCTCGGACAATGTATCCCCTTCGCCGTGGAGTTCGATCAATGCGGCTCTGGCCAACGGGCCGGTGACAGTCTACTTTTCAGCCTGCAACACTACCTGCACGGCCAACACCGTCACTGCTACGGCGCTCGCTATCAATCGTACCGATACCGGAACGAACCGGCTTACCCTGGACGGAATCAGCCAATACAACACCAGCGAGAGTTCGCCTGCGTGGGTCTCAAATGTAACGCCGGCACCCTGCACAGGATTCCGTTGTGCTGCTTCACAAACCTGGTCAACGGCGCCTCATTTTCAAATTGGTGTGGCTGGAACCGGGGTAGATGATCCTATCTCCAGCAACGCAACTTTCGATAATTGCCAAGGTTACATTACGGTCCAAGGATTCCGCGTCTACCGAAGCAATGATCAGGTCATGAACCTGACCTACATCCATGATTTGACGGTGCAATACAACGAAGGCTCAGCCGTTCCGGGTGGGTCGACTGGCCCGGGGGTTTACGTCGGTCCCGCCAACAATGGGCCCTGCCATACCGGCGCAGCGCGGCCCAACGGCACAGACAGCGGCCCCGACAATGTGACGGTGCAGTACAACTACATCCACGACACCTACGAGGACAACTTTTACGACGGAGCGAGCACGGGTGACCCGCCGGGTTACGGAGGATCGGAATACACAACTCTGAACCTAAACTGCACGACTGCCTGCTCGACTGGCGCCAATCACTTAATTCAATACAACACCTTCGAATCGAGCGCCGATGCGGGTGGGACTGAAAATGAAGGAATCGATATAAAAGATGGGCACGCCAGCTTGCAAATAATTGGTAACACTATCCGTCCCACATTGGCTGCTACAACCCCCAATGCGATTGGCCCTGGAATCAACCTGGAATCGGGAGGTCTAATTTCCGGTAACTATATTGAGGCGCCAATGACGGTAGCCATTGCCGCCCAGATAGGCTGGAACAACAAGGTCGGGCGCTCCAGTCTCACCGTCGAAAACAATATAATCGTCAACGTAAATACTAACGCCGGCCACAACAGTGGCATTGAAGTCTTTAGCTCAAGTTATTCGGAAGCCACTCAACTGTGGCAAGCGGTTGGGATCTACGACAATACGCTCTACAATGTCGGCAATGTAGCGGGTTATCCCTGCATTGTTCTCGATCCGGCCATTTCTCCCTCCGCGGTCGCCATCGTCCAGAACAACATCATGGCTAACTGCGATGCGGGAGCAGCTGGATTTACCGCCTCACCCGGTACCCTGGCCACGCACAGCAATAATCTGTACTATCAGGCAACAGCCCTGAACGGTGCGTCGTGTTCTGGATCGGAGCCCGGTGTGGTGTGCAGCAACCCGCAGTTTGTTTCCACGGGCACACCCTACGAGGACGTGAATTTTGCGTTGCAGGCAGGCTCTCCAGCAATCGGCGCGGGCGCGAATCTTTCGTCGGTTTTTACCACGGACTACTTTGGCAGCACGCGGACGGTTCCCTGGGATATGGGCGCCATCGGAGGCACCTCGGGAGGACCGCCGAACCCGCCCACCGCGCTCGTGGTCACCGTCGACTGACCTGGTCTTGTGGCCTCGTCCCTTCGGCAGATTTTCGGCCAGGGGGCGAGGACGCGAGGCAACTATGCTGCCCGCAATGCGGGTCGTAAGATGGCAAGCAACCTAGGTGGTGGGTGAAACCTCAGAGGCTCCGCGAAATCCACTAACCTTGTCTCCCTTCAATTGATTTTCTTTTTTCCGGTAAAATCCTCTACTCGGTTCCCACTTGAGCAGTTCTGGCGTTCATGTCGGGGACTGGGAAGCTCATAATCTCACTTTATGCCGAACGTCAACATTTCCCCACTCTCGGCCGAGGATTTGATCGACGAATCCGGATCGGTTGATTTGAGCGTTGCCACAGCGCAACCGAGGCCCATGTCAAAGGGGGCGAAACTGGTGCCGCTGCCCGCCGCCTTAATCGCCTTGTTCATCTTTGCGCAGATGTTTGACTATCACGCGCTCCATTTGGCTACGTTCACTCCCGATAAGCTGTTCTTTCTTGTGATCCTCCTGTTCTTCGGCAATGCAGCCTTGAGCGGCCGGCTGCGGTCGGTCCCCTGGTCCGGAACCGAGGTCTGCATGGTAATGTTCGCCACTTTGTGTACGGCGTCCTATTGCATCACCAATCCCGATGCCGGCTTGGAGAATTTCAAGTGGCTGACGACGTTGTTCAATCTGATTGTTTATCCCTTCGCCCTGTATTTCTTGGTGAAGAAAACCCGCTACAGAGCGCGGAAAACCATCTGGTTGCTCCGGGCGATGGTTTGCATAGGCAGCTACCTTGCCTTCACGGCGAGTTTCGAACACTATGGCATTAACGCCCTCGTCTTTCCAAAGTACATTGTTGATCCCCATGTTGGTATTCAATTCGGCCGGGCCCGCGGGCCCATGGTTGGCTCCAATCCCATGGGCGAATGGTTGGTCGTGGTCTTTCTGGTTACCTGCCTAATCATGCCTTTCGCCCGCGTGTTTACCAAGATCCTGCTCTACGGGTTGCTGTTGCTGGTAACTATGGGGATTTACTTTACCCTCACCCGAGGCGCCTGGATCAGCTTCGCCGCCGCAGTTCTGATCACCGCGATGCTTGGCGGCAAGAGTTTTGGAATTCAGTCGCGGCTCATCATCGTGGTCGTGCTGGTTGCCTTCTTCGTTGGGGCCGGCAGCAAATTTTCCTTTAGTGGACAAACGCTCTTCACAAGAAGGCTGAACACCATCGACTACCGCTTATCGAACAACGAGACCACCTTTAACATGGGCATGGCCAACCCTCTCACCGGTGTGGGATATGGCAGTTTCTTCTCCAACTGGGAGCGATACTTTGGATACAAAGAGAAACAGTTGACCGTCGACCTCACCGACGGCAATCACAATACTTTTCTAGGCTTGTTCGCGGATATGGGCGTCCCCGGAGTTGCGCTGTACGTGGCCCTGTTCGGATTTCTTTTCCGAGAGTCTCTGCGGGTGCGCAAAGCTCTCGATCCTCGAGCTCATCTCGAACGAAGCTTGGCGCTTACCAGCGTGTGCCTGCTGACGATTTCCGTGATCGAGGCGATGTCGGGGGATTTGCGATTCAACCCCACCCTGAACGCGGTGACGTTTCTCTTCGCCGGCATCACTGCCAGCCTGAAATACGCTCCGCTCATTCAAAAGAAAATTAAAAGGACTGCCGCATCCCAGAAAGATATTCCATGGAAGGAAGCGCCGCCGGAATTGTCCGAGGCACTCCCATCTGCCATTCCCCAAAAAGGTCTGGAATGGTAGCAGGGGTGCAACCTTTGCTAAGCTCTCGATGTCTCAGCTAGCTGAACTTTTCGTGCCTGCCGGGGAACTGCGCGGCTCCCAGGAGCTGGAGAAGTCTTTTTTCGACTGCCTGCGGCTGAAGAATGGCGTCTACAAGACCACGTTTGCACATCGCCTGGACGATCTCAACGCGCAGGTGGAAAACTATCTGCCCCCGATGCGGCCGCTGCGGATACTCGATGTCGCCATATCTTCCGGAGTAAGCACGCTGGAGTGGGTAGAGTCACTGGAGGCAGCCGAAGTCGATTACCACATGACAGGAATCGATCTGACGATTGGCGGATTTCTGGTTTCTTTTGGCAATCGATTGCATGTCGTCCTTGACCACACACGATGGCCGCTGCTGTTTGAAATCGACGGCCGTTGGGTGTCAAACCCGCCCCGAAAACGGCATCTGTTCCGCGACTTCTTCTCTCTAATTTTGATCAAGTCCGCTTTGTTGATCTGGGCACGAGGATTCCGCGAATCGGAGGAGACACGAATCCAACGAATCTTGGGAATGCCAACCCGGACTCGATCCATTAATCTCATAACGCCCGGGCTGGTTAACCATCCCCGGGTGAGTGTCAGCGAAGCAAATATTCTAGCGGAATCCTGGAACCAAGGATCGTTCCACGTCATCCGAGCGGCTAATATCTTGAATAAGAGTTATTTCGATAACGAGACCCTTACCAAAATCCTGGATAACCTCCGGCGTCACCTTACTCCGAATGGAATCCTGGTCGTTTGCAACACGGATACCGATGAGAAGGCGGTGAACCACGCAACCATTTTTGCGCTAAGCAAGGACCGGCGGTTTGTGCCGCTATCGAAAATGAATGGCGGTTCGGAAGCCGACGACCTGACACTTTAATTCCCCGAATGAGCTCTAGATACATCATCAGAAACGCCGGCATCAGTACCTTCTGGCGGAGCTTCGGAATCATGAGCGGAGCCGTGCTCGATGCCGTGATCCTAGCGCGCTTTGGCCTGGGCCGCGAGACCGACGCGCTCTTTGCCAGCCTGGCCATTCCCATGCTGGTCAACTCGGCGCTCGAGATCCAGGTCCCGAAGATCCTCGTTCCCACCATCACCCGCTGCACCGAGGAGGAAGGCGATGAGTCGGCTCACGAGCTGCTGCGGATCCTGATGACGACCTTTGCGGTCATCCTGGGCGCGACGGTTTTGGGGTTGTCTGTGTTTGCCCGCCTCCTGATGCAGCTGCAGGCGCCGGGATTTTCAGCCCCCGCCCTGCAACTCGGAACCCGGTTGTTTCTGGTGCTGCTGTGGCTGACTTTCTTTCAGGGCCTGGCCCCGATTCTGCAGTCCTTCCTGTTCTCCCGGCATCGGTATCTGGTTCCCTCTCTGGGCAGGCTGATGACTACGCTTCCGGCCATTGCCATGGTGAGCCTCTACCACGCGCGACTGGGTATCTATGCGGCGGCTCTGGGCTTCATTCTGGGAGCGGTGGTGCAGTTGCTGCTGCTCGGGATTACGGCGCGGTCGCACGGCCTGAGTTTCGGTTTTCGCTGGCGGCCGAAAGATCCGAGAGTGTATGAAATCCTCAAAATGTTCCGTCATCCCTTGCTCGGCCACGGCATGAGCGAGAGTAAGGTATTCATCGAAAACTTTTTGGCGTCATTGTTGGGCGGAGGGAATCTATCGATCCTGCGCTACGCCACCCGAATCGTGGAGGCGATCAGCGGAGTGCTGCTGGGCGGGATCGTGACCAGCACGCTGCCTTTGATCTCGGTGTATGCTTCGGAGAAAAAGTTCGGCGAGATGAAGAAAAGCGTGCTCGATTCGATCCGCCTCATCATGTTCCTGGCCCTTCCCATCTCGTGCTGGCTGATCTTCACCGGCCAGCCTATGATCGTGCTGTTGTACGAGCGCGGGCGTTTCCTGCGGGCCGACGCGGCGCATACCGCCATGCTCATCGCTCTGCTGACCCCGTACGTGATTTTCGGCCGGCTGATCGGCGTCACCCAGACGCCGTTTTATGCCCGGCTCGATACCAAGACGCCTTTGCTGAGCGTGATTATGTTCTTCGTCATCTACGCCTCCACCATCGCGCTGCTCAGCCGAAGCATGGGCATCTACGGCTTCGCCATTGCCTCCTCGTTCGCCTCCGTCATGACTGCACTGACGATGTCGGCCCTGCTGCATCGCGCTTTCGGGCCCTTAGGGTGGACGCATCTGAAAAAATTCGGGTGGCGGATGGCAATGGTGATGGGGCTGACGATCTGCGCCTTCGCCATCGGGCACACCATTGGCGGAAGATTCCTGGCGGAGTCACTGGCCGACAAGCTGATCCGCTTTCTGGTTCCGACGGCTCTCGGTTTCACCGCTTTTCTCGCGGCGTCGGTGGGCTTCCGGCTTCTCGGGCGTCACCATCTGACAGCCCTGGTGACGCGATAGAGCCGTGGCCACTCCAACCAAGTCCGGCGGCCTGCGAAGAATCGTCTTCTTCCTTCTGCGGATGTCGGCTCTGCCATTCCTTATCCGCGAATTGATGCAGCGACGTCGAGTCACGATTCTCGTCTACCATAAGCTCCCGGCGGAGACGGCGGATCGCCATTTTGCGGCCCTGCGAAGGAGATACAACTTCATCAGCCTGGCCGACTACATGGAGGCGAGAACGGACCTCCGCAAGGCGCTCCCGACGAAGCCACTGGTCGTGACCTTCGACGACGGCCACAGAGTCAACTACTCGCTGAAGGCGGTTTTCGCGAGACACGGTGTCCGGCCCACCTTATTTTTGTGCAGCGGGCTGGCAGGAACGAACCGGCACTTCTGGTTCGAGACCGAGATGGAGGAAGGCTTGCGGCAGTCGCTGAAAAAGGTTACGGACGAAGAACGGCTGGAAGCGCTCGCCAGGCTGGGCTTTTCGGAGACGGCCGAGCGGCCGACCCGACAGGCTCTTTCGGCGAGCGAGATTGAAGAGATGAAGCCGGTGGTGGATTTCCAATCTCATACGGTTTACCACCCGCTGCTGCCGCAGTGTTCCTCCTCTCGCGCGGCGGTGGAGATTTTGGAGTCAAAAGTCGAACTCGAAGAGAAATTTGGACTCTCCATCTATGCCCTTGCCTATCCCAATGGAGATTATTCGGCGCGCGAGGTGGCGGTAGCGGAGGCGAGCGGCTATCGCTGTGCGCTCACCCTGGAACCGGGCTTCAATTCGCGGACGACTCCACCCTTTCAGCTGAAACGCACCTGCATCAGCGACGACGCCGGGCTCGACGAGCTGATTGTAAAGGCCAGTGGCCTGTGGGGGTTCTTGAAAAATGTCAGCCGAAGCAGCCGGGCGCGCAGGTGGGTTCTCACCTCCGAAGCCGGAACGGAATATGGCAGGCCGGATCAGCGGAGGGTCTCTTCATGAAGATCGAGCAGAAGCGGATTCTCCGGTCAGTCTTCTCGCTGAAAAGAAACTTCACCCCCGGGGTCGAGGCGCCGAAAAAAATCTTCGACGGGGTCGAGATCGCGCCGTTTCGGAACGCGTGCAGAGCGGCAGTTTCGATTTCGGCGGACTTCGAACTGAATTGGGCGTTTCGCAGCCTGCCGGCTGACCAGAGAGACAAACTAGGGATCGCCGAACGGGACAACGTCCCTTATATCCTCGATTTGCTCGATGAGTTCTCCATGCCGATCACCTGGGCGACGGTGGGACATCTTTTCCTGGAGTCGTGCTCGCGAGAGAGCAAGTATGGACACGGCAACATGCCTCGCCCCGCTGCCAATCCGCTGTGGCAGGGTGATTGGTATAAGCACGACCCCTGTACCGACCTCCGGCGCGATCCGCTGTGGTATGCGCCGGATCTGATCGAACAGGTTATCGGAGCCAAGGCCGGGCATGAAATCGGATCGCATTCCTTCAGCCACATCGATTTCTCCCAACGAACCTCCGATCGCGAATTGGTGAAGCGAGAGATGGAAGAGAGCCTGGCGGCGATGGCACCTTTCGGTCTGGGGTTGAGGTCGCTGGTGTTTCCCTTCAACCACATGGGGCACGGCTATCACGACCTGCTGCATCAATTCGGTATCATCGCCGTTCGCCACCGGGATGAGAAGATCAGGCTTTCCTATCCCGAGCGCTCGGCTGCGGGAGTCTACAAAATCTATGAGAGCATGAACCTGCGCTCCTCGAATCTTTACCACTACCGGGACAAAGCCGAGCTGTTTGTGGCTCATGCCATGCAACGCGGGGCAGCCTACCATCTGTGGTTTCATCCCTCCGATCCGCGCCCGGTTTTCCAGAAGGAATTTAAGGAAGTGCTGCAGGTTATTCAGCGGCAACGCGAGGCGGGAACCTTGTGGGCCGCAACCATGGGCGATTTAGCCGCGTACTGCGAGGCCCGAGAGCAACTGAGTCTGCGGGCGAGGACGGAAAAAGAGCAAACGACCCTCGAGATTCAAAGCGCCTTGAATACCGCCAAATACGGCACTCCGGAGGTCAGCCTGGTGATTCCGGCGAAAACGATGCCCCGGCGCATCGAGCGGCAAGTCGGTTCCGCCTTCGAGCAGTTGGCGCCGGACGCGGTCTGCGCGAAAAAGAATGGTACTCTGATCTTAAACGTGCCCGCCGTGACGCAAACCGTCAAGCTTTCATTCTAATTTTGCGTCTCCGATTCCGCTCAATCACCGGGCGCCAAACGAGCCTATGAGGGTTCTCTACTACACCGACAGTCTTCGGATCGGAGGCAAGGAGCGTCAGCTCGTCGAGTTGCTGAAGGGCTTGAAGCAGCGCGACTCGATGGATGTGCTGCTCGTCTGCATGGACCGGGGTGAGTTCTACGAGCCGGATGTGAAGGCGCTTTCGGTTCCGATGGCTTATCTCTTCCGCCGAAGCAGATGGGACCCAAGGGTGCTGCGCGGCTTTTATCGGCTAGTCCGGGAATTCAAGCCGGACGTGATTCACACCAACAGCATGATGAGTTCGGGCTACGCGCTGCCGGTTGCGAAGTGGCTGGGCGTGCCTCTAATTAACGGCTCCATACGCAATTGCTTCGAGCCCCGCTCGCCGCGCATGAAGTTCGAGCGGCTGTTGCTGTCGTGGTCGGATTTTCGTATCGCCAACTCGGCGGCCGGTTTGCAGAGCAGAGGTTTTTCGCCGGATTCCGCCAAGAACTTCGTCATTCACAACGGCTTCGATCTGGCGCGGGTGCAGAGGATCGAAAATCAGCTCGCGGCTTCCGGTGAAGGAGATGGAAGTGGACATCCTCAGGTTGGCATGGTCGCAGAATTTCGGCCGGACAAAGATTTCAAGACTTTTCTCCAGGCCGCTCTGCGTTTAGCGAGCAGCCGGCCGGAGGTGAACTTCGTGACTGTGGGAGACGGAGAAACCCTTCAGACCATGAAAGAGATGGCCGCGGGTGCGGGCGACCGGATTCGGTTTCTGGGCCGGCAGAAGGAGGTCGAGAAGTTCATTCATTCCTTTTCCATCGGCGTTCTCGCGACCTACACGGAAGGCATCTCGAACTCCATCATGGAATACATGGCGATGGCAAAGCCGGTGGTCGCCACCGACTGCGGGGGATCGAGGGAACTGGTTCTAGATGGGGAAACCGGCTTCCTGGTACCGCCTCAAGATCCGGGTGCTCTTGCGGACCGGATTGCCTATCTGGTGGATAATCCAGAAGAGGCTCGAAGAATGGGGCAGGCGGGCCAAAAGCATATCGCGGAACACTTCTCTTTGAAAATCATGGTCGACAAGACAGTGGATATCTACGAAAAGGCGATACAGTTTTCGAGGCACCGTGTGGTCAGGGAAGCATCCCGGGTTTCCTTAAAAGATGCATAGCGCGAATCCGATCAACTCGATCAGTCTATTGGAGAGCGCTTCCCCGAAAGCTCAAACCTTTGCAGAGCTAGCCGGAATCGCGGGCGAGGGCGCCACGCCCCGGCCCCTGAAGGTACTGTTCGTCACCAACATGTATCCCGACGAAGAGCATCCGGCGTCCGGGACATTTGTGCGGCAACAGGCGGAACATCTGCGCAAGGCGGGGCACCAGATCGATGTGCTGCACATTGAGAGCAACCGGTCGCGGCTGAAATACCTCACTTCGCCAGTCGAGGTGTTTACCCGCACACGGGCTACAGCTTATGACGTGGTGCACGCACATTATGGGCTGTCGGGCTTCCCGGCACTCTTTCGCTACAGGACGCCGCTGGTGGTGACACTGCACGGCAGCGACGCTCTTGTCGGCCACGTACAGCCGCTGATCAGCAAAGCCGTGTGCGCTTTTGCGGACGCGGTCATCGTGGTGTCGAAGGGGATTTCGGCCCGGATCGCCGGCGAAATTATTCCCTGCGGGATCGATCTGGAACTTTTCCGCCCGCTTGATCGCGACCAAGCCAGAGTTCGCCTTGGACTTCCTGTTCGCGGGAAATTGGTATTGTTCCCCTTCGATCCGAAGCGCAAGATCAAGCGCTACGAGCTGGCCCAAGCCGCGGTGGCGAAGCTGGGCGATCCGGAGATTCAGATTCTTACGGTGAGCGGAAAACGAAACGAAGAAATGCCCTGGCATTACAGCGCGGCCGACGTCATGCTCCTATGCTCGGAATCGGAAGGTTCGCCGACCTCGGTGAAGGAGGCTCTGGCCTGCAACCTTCCGGTGGTTTCAACCGACGTCGGCGACGTGCGTGAGATCATGGAGGGAATTGAAGGGTGCGAGATCTGCCCTGACAACCCCGAGCGCCTCGCCCAGGCCCTGAAGAACGTGCTCCAGAGGCAAGCCGAAAAGTCGTTCGAAGGCCGGTTGTCCATGCGACGATACGACCACAGCCGGGTTGTGGCCGCGATTGTGAAAGTGTATGAGGGCGTGATTCTGGATCGCTTTGCCGGCTGCGCCGGTTCGGTCGACTGTTGCGGGTCGAAACGATTTTCTCAATGAAGAAAAAGATCCTCATCATTGTCGAGAACCAGCCCGTTCCCTTTGATACCCGTGTATTTAAGGAAGCCTGCTCCTTGCACGAGGCGGGATATGAAGTCACGGTTCTGTGTCCCCGGGCGAAGGGGTGCGAGCGCGGATACGAAGTGATCGAGGGGATTCAGATTTACCGGCACCCCATGGGCACGGAGGGCGATAGCCCTCTCGGATACCTTTGGGAATACAGCTTGGCGCTGTTTTGGCAGTTTTGGTATGCCTGGTGGATCTATCTGCGACGCGGATTTCATGTCATTCAAGGCTGCAATCCTCCTGACGACATCTTTTTAGTCGCGCTGCCGTTCAAGCTGATGGGAGTCAAATACATCTTCGATCACCACGACGCGAATCCGGAGCTTTACCTTTCAAAGTACGGGAAAAGGGGTCTGTTCTACAACGCGCAGGTGTTGCTGGAGAGGCTGACCTACAGGTTCAGCGACGTGGTCATCGCCACCAATGCCAGTTATGCGGGTCTGGCCGTGACCAGAGGGGGTCTGGCGCCGGAGGATGTGTTCATCGTCCGCAACGGGCCCGATTTGGAGACCTTTCAAGCCGTACCCCCCAATCCAGCCCTGAAGCAGGGCAAACCCTATCTGGTGGGCTACGTGGGAAATATGAGTACCCAGGAGGGCCTGGATATCCTGCTTGACGCGGCACTACAAATCAAGGCTCTCGGCCGCAGCGACATTCATATCACCTGTATCGGCGGAGGACCTGGATTAGCGGGGCTCCGGACGATGACACGGGATAAGCGTCTCGATGACATGGTGACCTTCACGGGACGAATACCGGACGAACAGCTCTTGGAAATTCTTTCCACCGCCGATGTTTGCGTGAATCCCGACCGGCCCTGTGAGATGAATGACATTTCCACCATGATCAAGATCATGGAGTACATGGCGCTGGGAAAGCCTATCGTTCAATTCGACCTGCGCGAAGGACGGTTCAGCGCCCAGGATGCCGCCCTCTATGCCGATACGCGAAACCAGGCGCCCGATTTCGCCGCCAAGATTCTCTGGTTGCTCGACCACGCTGAGGAGCGCAAGAGGAGGGGAGAATTCGGCCGCCGGCGGGTCGAGCAGGAGTTGGCCTGGCAGTATTCCGTGGAAAATCTCCTCGCGGCCTATCAGAGGGCATTCAGCAAGCGAGGGGCGCGGGACGGACTGGAGGAAATCTCCGCCGTTGAAGTCCAAGCTGGTTCAATTCGGGCTGGTTCAATTCGGGCTGGTGAAATTCGGGTCGATACCGAACAGACAGGCGTAGCCCAAACCAATGACACTTTCGTGCAGTATTACCGCTGTCCGGAAAGCTATGCCCGGTTGAAGCTGAGCGGGGCGCTTTCCCATAGGAACGGCTTCTTCGAGTTCGGAAGCGGAACGACTTGCTACGGAAAGTGCGCCGGCCAGGTTCCGTCTGAGTCTCCGGACGGGATGCTTCCTGACGTGCTTCCGGGGAGCGCCATCGGCGGAGGAACCGTGTCGCTGCCCTTCGATTTGGACCAGGTTGTGAATAATCTCCGATCGGAATTGTATTGCCGGGAGGTTGCCAGCTCGACCGAGACGAGCATGACGGCCCGGGCCTATTATTTGGTCCGTCCCCTGCTTTCAGTCTCGGTGCGAAAGCATTTTCAAAAGTGGCGTCTTCGGGATTGGAAGCGGCTGCCGTTTCCCCGCTGGCCGGTGGACACTACCGTCGATCGGATGTTGGAACAGACCATGCTCTTGTCTGTCCGGGCGCAGTCGGAAGAGCCGATTCCGTTTGTCTGGTTCTGGCCGGATGGCGCCAGCAGTTGCGCCATCATGACGCACGATGTGGAAACCGAGTTAGGCGTGCATTCCTGTCCTTATTTGATGGACATGGAAGACGCTTTTGGCATCAAAGGATCGTTTCAGATAATCCCGGAGCGCCGCTACGACGTGACGCCAAAGTTCCTGGATTCCATTCGACAGCGGGGCTTCGAGGTGGTAGTGCACGATCTGAATCACGATGGACAGCTATTCCGGGATAAGGAGCAGTTCCTTCGACGAGCCGCCAAGATCAATTCCTACAAGGAACAATTTGGCGTCTCCGGATTTCGAGCGGGAGTTTTGTATCGACGGCAACAGTGGTTCGATGCCCTGGACTTCTCCTACGACATGTCTGTGCCCAACGTGGCGCATTTGGACCCGCAACGAGGCGGGTGCTGCACGGTCATGCCGTACTTTGTGGGAAAGATGGTGGAGTTGCCCGTGACCACGACGCAGGACTACACCCTGTTCAATATTCTCGATGACTATTCGATTGACCTGTGGAAGCAGCAGATTAATCTCATCATGGAGAAGCACGGCTTGATCAGCTTCATTGTGCACCCCGATTACGTTGGCGGCGCCCGGGAGCGAATGGTGTATGAGGCTTTGCTGGCGCACCTTGTGGATTTGAGGAGAGCCAAAGGGATTTGGATTGCGCTTCCGGGAGAAGTCGACCATTGGTGGAGGCAAAGGGCGGAAATGAGAGTGGTAAAGGACGGTCCCGCTTGGCGGGTTGAGGGTCCTGGAAGCGAGAGAGCCCGGGTGGCGTTTGCCAGTCAAGATCAGGGACGGCTCACTTACAGCTTCGGCTCCGTCGCGGCTGAGTTCGCCCGGAGTACGGGCTAACTCCACCGGGCAGGGTTGCGGGCGAGCTGGAACGGCCGCACAGCAAAGCAGAACTAGAGTACGAAATGAGAGCAAGAGCTTTTTCGATTCAGCGTAAGATGAGCTTAAGGAACTTAAGACAACGGGGCACCCTGTCCGTGATGACTCCTCCCTTTGATTCAGCGCCGACCCCTCGCTCATCAGCGACCGGGCTTGCGGTAGTGGTGAATTCGGATGCTTGTGCAACCACCTACGAAATCGATCCCCTGTGTGATTCGCGTTGGGATGCCTTCATCGCGAGCCATCCTCGATCTTCGGTGTTTCACAGCGCAAAATGGCTTCGTGCGCTGCAGACAACTTACGGTTACGAACCGCTGGTGGTGACGACCTGCTCCCCGGGTGCTGCTCTGACCAATGGCCTGGTATTTTGCCGGGTGAAGAGCTGGTTGACCGGACCTCGATTTGTATCCTTGCCCTTCGCCGATTACTGCGAAGCGTTGGTGAGCAGCTCCGACGAAATGGACGACCTGCTCCTGCACATGAAGCAGTATGTCGATTCCGGCAAATGGAAGTATGTCGAGATCAGGCCGACCGCCAGCCAGCCGGGAAGTCAGACCGGATTCAGCACCAACACCTTGTACAGCATTCATTGTCTGGATCTGCGCAAGAGCACGCAGGAGCTGTTTCACAGCTTCCACAAAGACTGCGTCCAGAGGAAGATTCGGCGAGCCGAACGGGAGAAATTGCATTACGAGGAAGGCACGTCAGAGACTCTGCTGCAGACGTTTTACCGCCTGCTGACGATCACCCGTCGGCGACAGTGTTTGCCGACGCAGCCCCTAGTCTGGTTTCGGCAACTCATTGCGGCATTTGGTGAAGATCTGAAGATTCGAGTTGCGACCAAGGATGATTTGGCGGTGGCGAGCATTCTCACCCTGGCCCACAAATCGTCCCTGGTTTATAAGTATGGCTGCAGTGATGCGCGTTTTCACAAATTTGGAGGCATGGCGTTTCTGTTCTGGAATTCCATCCTGCAAGCCAAAGATCAAGGACTCGAAGAATTTGAAATGGGTCGCTCCGATCCCGGCAATCTGGGGCTCATCGCTTTTAAGGAGCGTTGGGGGACGGTTGCTACCCAGGTAACCTACTGGACGTATCCGCGCCGGCCCGCAGCGACTCTAAGCGCGGGGCAGAAGGCCATCCTATGCCGAGCGGTTCCGCACATGCCAACTTTCGTCCTGAGAACCGTGGGCGATCTCTTGTACAGGCACGCGGGCTAAGCGAGAGCACGCCGGTTTCCGCTATTCATCCCGATTGGGGTCGGGGAGATTCGACCAAGCCGCTGTGCCTGGATTCAGACACTTCCATCTGAAGCAATCCGATGGACCTCCCCCTGAAGCGCTTCCAATCATGATGACAATGACAACGACGACAACGACGATGGCTGACTCGAACTTTACGGTTCGCGGCGTTTCCGATACGGCTCGCTGGGTGGCATACTTTCGCGCCCAGGAAACGCTGCGAAGCGATGCGCTGTTTCGCGATCCGCTTGCCGCACGCCTTGCCGGCGAGCATGGGTTTCATCTCGCCAACACCCTGGCCGACGGAAATAAACATGAGTGGGCATGGGTGGCTCGCACTTATCTCTTCGACCGGTTTATTTCCCGCGCCATCCAGGAAGGGGCCGACCTGGTGGTGAATCTCGCCGCCGGCCTCGATGCCCGGCCGTACCGCATGGATCTGCCCGCCTCGCTGCAGTGGATTGAGGTCGATCTCCCGGATATCGTTTCGTATAAAGAAGAAATTCTGGAGAAGGAGAAGCCGCACTGCCGGCTGGAGCGAGTCTCGCTGGATTTGTCGGATGAGCAGAGCCGTCGCGATCTCTTCGGTGAAGTAAATTCGCGGGCGACTAAGGTGGCGGTGGCGGCCGAGGGCTTGCTGATGTACTTCACCCCGGAGGAAGTCGCTTCGCTGGCGAAGGACCTGGCCGCTGGGCAGCGCTTTCAGAACTGGGTGATCGACCTCGCATCGCCGGGCCAACTCCGATTGATGCAGCGCACCACCGGCAAGCAACTCAGCGAGGCCGGGGCGGCTTTTAAATTTGGGCCTCCCGAAGGGGCAGACTTTTTCGTTCCCTATGGTTGGCAGCCCAGGGAGGTTCAGGGACTGTTGAAGACCGCGGCGGAATTTAAACGTGCGCCGGCCGAGTTGCTCTCGCTGCTGCCCGAGCCCAAAGGAAAATTCGGAGGCTATCCCTGGACCGGCGTGTGCCTGATGGATCGGCGCTGAGCCTTCGGTCGCGGTTACCATGATGCCAGCGTCCATCGAGCTTTCGTTCCATTGTCTGGAATTCCGTACGTGATACGATGAGGATATTTTCCCGGTTGGTTTGAGGCGGTTTTGCACACTTCCGAAAGGTCTTATCTTTAAGTTATGCTGAATACTGCGATCATTGGCGCAGGCCCGTATGGGCTCTCAATAGCCGCGCACTTCCGGCGCGAGGGTATTCCGTTCCGCGTCTTCGGCCGGCCCATGGACAGTTGGCGGGCTCACATGCCGAAGGGAATGATGCTCAAGTCGGATGGTTTCGCTTCCGATATCTACGATCCGGAGAGCGCCTTTACCCTGCGGCAGTTTTGCGCGGAACGAGGCATCGAATATGCCGACACGGGTGTTCCCGTCAAGCTCGATACTTTTACCGAGTACGGACTTGCCTTCCGCGACCGAATGGTGCCGGAACTGGAAGACAAGCTGGTGGTGAGCGTCGACCGGCTGGAGGAGGGGTTCCGCTTGCAACTGGAGGACGGTGAAGGGTTCGAAGCTCGTACGGTAGTGTTGGCGGTCGGCATCACGCATTTCGAATATGTGCCCGAGAATCTGGCACATTTGCCGGAGCAGTTCCTCTCCCATAGCGCGCGCTATCGCGAAGTAGAACCGTTTCGAGGGCACAGCGTGGTGGTGATCGGCGGCGGAGCCTCCGCTTTGGATTGGGCTGGCTTGCTCAAAGAAGCTGGGGCGGATGTGCAGCTCGTAAGCCGCAGAAGAGAATTGAAATTCCACAGCCAGCCCACGGGCAAGCCACGCTCGGGCTGGCAGCAGATCCGCCATCCCCAGTCGGGTCTGGGACCGGGGATGCGCTCGCGCTTCTTTGCCGATGCGCCCGCGATTTTTCATTATCTGCCCGAGCGGCTTCGGGTGGAAGCTGTGCGCAAGACGCTTGGTCCCTCGGGAGGATGGTTCATTCGCGATAAAGTGGTGGGGAAAATTCCGCTGCATCTCGGCTGCACGCCGAAGAGAGCCGAGGTCAAGGACGGCCGGGTTCGTCTCAAGATTCAAGCTGACGACGGCAGCGAGCGCGAGATCGTAACCGAGCATGTTATTGCGGGAACCGGTTACAAGGTGGACATGGAGCGCTTACAGTTCCTAAGCCCGCAAATTCGCTCCGGCGTCAAAGTCCTTCATCGATCGCCGGTGCTTTCTTCGAATTTCGAATCGTCAATCCCTGGCCTGTATTTTGCCGGGGTCGCGGCCGCGAACAGCTTTGGACCGGTGATGCGCTTCGCTTTTGGCGCGGGCTTCGCCGCCCGCACGGTCACCCGCGCGGTGAAAAAAGCTACTTCCCGGGCATCGGCGTCGGTGCCGGTCCGGAAAGTACTGACCACGACGAAATGAAAACTCTGAGCGCCAAAACCTGGCGCTACGTTTGCCTCGAAGCTTCTAGTTCGCTTAGCGCAACCTTGGTCGACGCATGAAGAGAGAGACCATCGCCATTCACGTGGGCTACGACGGCGATCCCACTACGAAGGCCGTCGCGGTGCCCATTTACCAGACCATCGCCTTCGAGTTCGATAGCGCTGAGCATGGAGCGGCGTTGTTTAATCTCGAAGTCGAAGGCAACATCTACACCCGCATCGGGAACCCGACAAACGCGGTTCTAGAAAAGCGGGTGGCCGCGCTCGAAGGCGGAGTGGAAGCGCTCAGCGTAAGCTCGGGAATGGCCGCGATTGAATACTCGCTGATCAACATTGCCGAGAAAGGCAACAACATTGTTTCTCTGCCGCAACTCTACGGCGCCACTTACACCTTGCTGGCGCACATTTTCCCCAAGCGGGGTATCTGCACTCAGTTTGCCGCCAGTGATCGCCCTGAAGACGTCGATAAACTCATCAACGAAAACACCCGCGCGGTTTACTGCGAAAGCGTGGGCAATCCGGCGGGAAATGTCGCAGACATAGAAGGCCTGGCCGAGGTCGCGCATAAACATGGTGTGCCTCTGATCGTCGATAACACGATCGCCACCCCGATTCTGCTGCGGCCGTTCGAGTACGGAGCCGACGTCGTCGTCCATTCGATGACCAAGTTCATGGGCGGTCACGGCACTACGCTCGGCGGGATGATCGTAGACAGCGGCAAGTTTCCCTGGCGTAAGTATCCCGAGCGCTTCTACATGTTGAACGTGCCGGAGATTGCCTATCACGGTGTGGTTTATGTCGATCACTTCGGCGCTGCGGCTTACGTGGCCCGCTGCCGCACCGTTTGCCAAAGAAATACCGGCGCCACGCTTTCTCCCTTCAACGGATTTCTGCTGCTGCAGGGCGTTGAGACGCTGGCCTTGCGCGTCGAGCGCCATGTGGAGAACGCCCGCAAGGTCGCGGAATTTTTGCGAGATCATCCGATGGTTGAGTGGATCAATTACGCGGGCTTTCCCGATAACCCTCTGTACGCGATGGCGGAGCGCTACCTCGGTTCGAAGCGCTGTTCTCTAATGACCTTCGGAGTGAAAGGCGGCTTCGAGGCGGGTACGAAATGCTTCAACGCGCTGAAATTATTTAAACGCATGGTGAATATGGGCGACGCCAAATCGCTAGCCTGTCATCCCGCTTCCACTACGCACCGGCAACTGTCGCCCGAAGAGCAACGGCAGGTCGGGGTGACGCCGGAGATGCTGCGCTTGAGCGTTGGCATCGAACACATCGACGACATCGTCGCCGACCTGGCTCAGGCGCTGGACGCCGCCAGACCGTAAAGCGTGCAACTGTGAAGCTTGCGACCTTGTCATCCCGAGCGAAGCGAGGGAGAAGCGGCGCATCGATTCTCTGGGAAATCCTATGCCACTGATTATTGAAGGCCCGATTCCAAGCGGTTGGGCGGAGAGAGGACACGCCGGTTCGCCGCCGCCTAAAGATAACGCGACTCGCGGCGCTGAGTGCATCAGCCTCGCGCTCATCAATAACATGCCCGATGCCGCTCTAGAAGACACGGAGTTACAATTCTTCGATCTTCTCGACGTCGCATCGGAAGGCGTTGCGGTATTCCTAAAGCTTTACTCGTTGACGGGCATTCCGCGCACCGATCGCGGCCAGCGGCGGCTGAACAGTTTCTACTTTGCCTTCGATGATCTCTGGAATAGCAGGTTTGACGCTGTGATTATGACCGGAACCGAGCCGCGGCAAGCCAACCTGCGGGAGGAACCTTACTGGCCTGTGCTTGCCCAGGTTCTGGACTGGGCGGAGGGCAACACATTTTCGACAATCTTGTCCTGCCTGGCCGCCCACGCCGGCGTCCTGCACAGCGACGGGATCAAACGGCATCTGCTAGACGACAAGCAGTTCGGCGTTTTTGACTTCGCCAAGGTCAGCGCTCACCCGCTAACCAGCGGCGCCGGAGAGCGGGTACGCTTCCCGCACTCGCGATGGAACGAAGTGCGGGCCGAGGAACTGGCGGCATCCGGTTACACTATCCTGACGCAATCCGTCGAGGGTGGAGTGGACTCGTTCGTGAAGAAGAAAAAACAGAGCCTGTTCGTGCACTTCCAGGGGCATCCAGAGTACGGGGCGCAGACTTTGCTTAAAGAATATCGAAGAGATATCCGGAGATTTTTGAAGCAGGAGCGCGAAACGTATCCTTCCCTCCCCAAGGGCTATTTCAACTCCTCAGCCGCACAGCTTCTGAGCGATTTCCGCAGCATTGCTTTGTCCGACCGGCGGGAAGAGCTCATGGAAAGCTTTCCGGAAGCTACTCTGGTCGACGGTTTGGAAAATACCTGGCATCCTTCCTCTGTAAGCATCTATCGCAGCTGGCTGCAGTACATGAAGGGGAGAAAGTCTGAGGCGTCTTCCATTCCTGCCCTGGCGGCGGTTTATCAGCATGGCCCGCGAAAGCGCTCGGCCCGCCCGTAGATGTTATGCCAGAAAAAACTCCCGGCAGCGTCGGTGAACTCCTGACGAAAATTCCCGATCGCATCAGCGACGTCATCAAACCCTGGTCCGAGAGCTCACCGGAGCGACCGGCACTGGTAGAAGCATCCGGGAGCTGGAGCTATGGACAGCTGGCGTCGGCCGTTTCCGATGCGCAGCGCTGGGTCGGCGATTCGGGTGTGCGACCGGGCGACCGGGTGATGCTGGTCTGCGAGAACTGCCGCGCCTTCGTCGCACTCCTCCTGGCGCTGGCCGATCTGGATGCATGGCCAGTATTGGTGAACGCGCGGCTGGCCGCGAGAGAAGTCGATGAGATTCGCGATCACTGCGGCGCCCGTCGTTTGATCTACACCACCGGCGTCTCACCACATGCCAGGGAGCACGCCAAACGCCACGGAGCGGTCATTCAGGAGGCTGGGAGCTTAGGCTCTATCGCGCTCGGGCCGCTCAATGCGAACGTCGCGTCCGAACCGATCGACGCCGAGGTTGCGCAGCGGATCGCAGCGTTGATTTACACCTCCGGAACCACCGGACAGCCGAAGGGCGTCATGCTGACGCACCGCAACCTTCTCTTTGTCGCTGCGGTGTCGGCGAAAATTCGGTCGTTGACTCCGGAGGACCGGCTTTATGGCGTGCTCCCGATGTCGCACGCGGTGGGTCTTTCCGTAGTTCTTCTCGGCGCGTTGCTGAGCGGTGCGACCTTGTATGTGGCGTGGCGCTTCGATCCCGTGGCCGCGCTCGCCACGCTGGAAAAAGAAAAGTTGACGGTTGTGCTGGGCGCTCCCGGCATGTTCTCGCTGCTGGCAGACTATGCGAAATTGAAGGGATTGAATTCTCT
>Ga0074045_10001667_pt1 | contig 21201 bp, 20 predicted proteins | sample BogForMeECP23OM2_FD_94442 | JGI IMG/M metagenome (GOLD analysis project Ga0074045, IMG submission 94442) | Bog forest soil microbial communities from Calvert Island, British Columbia, Canada - Bog Forest MetaG ECP23OM2 | ecosystem: Environmental > Terrestrial > Soil > Wetlands ... | reverse complement strand
GACAAATTGGCGAAGACAACCCAGCGCAGCCGCTCGTTTCTGGCGGCAGAAGCCATCCGGGAATTTGTCGCCATCAACGAATGGCAGATTCAAGAGATCAAGAAGGCGATACAGCAGGCCGATACGGGGGACTTCGCCACCGACGAAGAAGTAGAGGAAATGTTCAGGAAGTGGGCGAAGCGTGCGCGTTAAGTGGCTGCGGGCGGCGCTTGCCGACCTTGGAGCCCAATTCGAACACATCGCGAAAGATAACCCTCCCGCCGCGTTTAGAACCGTCCTAAGAATCCGCCGGGCGGTCGACCCGCTTGAAGCACACGCCGGGATTGGCCGTCCGGGACGGGTGCCGGGAACGCGCGAACTCGTCATTTCTGGAACGCCTTACATTGTTCCTTATCGTGTACGTGCCGGCGAAATCGAAGTGCTGAGGGTTTTTCACGCAGCTCGAAGATGGCCGACCCAGATGTAGCTCCGCCTTAACCATTTTTTCCCGCCAGCCCCAGCTCACTCGCCACGCTCTTCATCGCCTCGATACAGAACACGATGTGATCGTCGAGATCCACCCCCAGCCCGGAAGCGCCGCTGATGATGTCGTCGCGGCTGACTGCGCGGGCGAAGGCTTTGTCCTTCATTCGCTTCCTTACCGACTTCGCATCCACCTGGGCGAGCGATTTATTTGGCTTGACCAGCGCGGTTGCGGTGATGAACCCGGCCAGTTCGTCGCACGCAAAGAGGGCTTTCTCGAGGTTCGAGTCGCGGGTCACGCCGGTGTAGTCGGCGTGCGACATGATGGCGCGGCGGATTTCCTCCGGAACACCGCGCTCCGTCAGGATTTCGTTGCCCTTGTAGGGATGGTCGTCCAAGCTGGGGTATTTCTCGTAATCAAAATCGTGAATGAGGCCGACGACGCCCCAACGTTCCGGGTCTTCGCCGAACTTAGCGGCGTAGGCGCGCATGCACGCTTCCACAGCCAAAGCATGTTTGCGCAAACTTTCTGACTGAGTGAACTCAGTTAGTAAACACCACGCCTCCGAACGAGTCATTCTGCGATTCCCCCCGTATTTCACTGGTCTTCTTGCATTCGATCAGGAGTTGATTGCCGAATTTGCACAGCTTTTCTGGGTTTTCATCCCACTATGCTCTTGACTCTAGCAGACAAATGCCGCAAAGTACCTGCTAAGTTCGTTGTGCCTGCTCTGGCACTTCCGCAACCTGAATGGCTACGACTCTCGCTCCGGTAGATTCCCGGGACGTGGTGAGGTGCGATCAATGCCATCTCGTCCAGTTCAAAACCGTCAACAATCTTTGCCGTCGTTGCCGCATGTCGCTGGAAGAGGACGAACCTGAACCGATCCTCACGCAGTGTTTGCCGGCAGCGCAAGTGGAGACTTCCGACCGCTCCGAGGTGCAAGTCGCAATGGCGATTCGCACTCTGCGTCAGCGTAATGGTCTCAGCCAGCGGCAGCTCGCGCTACGCATGGGCGTACCGCGTACCTACGTCTCCAAGATCGAAAACAAGAAGGCCACGCCGACCTTGTCTTCGCTCGCCAGGCTGGCGGCGGCGCTGGAGGTCAGCGTTTCTGATCTGCTGCGCGCCTGCGGGCCGTCGCGCGAAGACGAGATCAACGCGCTGCTAGCCGACCCATTCCTCGCGGAGTTGACTGAATTCACCTCGAAGCTGAATGCCATGCAGCTTTCGAGCGTGCTCACTCAGGTCCGCGACATGGTTGAACACCCGCGCCGTTACTCATAGAACCAGCGCGGCCTGTCAATTGATTTCTGTGAGCTCCATCCTGCGCGGTTAAGTCCGCTCCCGGCACGTGCAAACGGGCGTGTGTCGGAGAGCTGGGACCCGCGTGAACCTACGCCGACCGGAAGGTGCCGAGGCTGCCTGCCTCGGCATTTTCTTTGCGGCTGCCGTTTCGTTGCAACCCCGTGTAGCGTGTGCTACTTTCAAAATGGCAGAGGTATGCTTTGCGCGCACAAGTGCCCGCTGGGCTGAACCGCAAAGAGGCTGAGATATACTCCCGCCTCGATCCGGAGCGGTTGCCCCACCACATCGCCATCATCATGGACGGGAACGGCCGCTGGGCCAAACGCCGCCATTTGCCTCGCATCGCGGGACACCGCTCGGGCGTGGCCGCCGTGCGCTCGACGATCGAAACCGCCGCGCGCGTCCACATCCCTGCGCTGACCCTCTATTCCTTTTCCGTCGAAAATTGGAAACGCCCTAAGTCCGAAGTGCATTACTTGATGAACCTGTTGCGGCGCTACCTCATGATGGAGCTTCCCACGCTGATGGAGAACAACATCCGGATGCAGTACATCGGCCGTCAGCAGGAACTGCCGCAAGAGGTGCAGGAGCGCATGGCATGGGCACGGGCGATGACTGAGAAGAACACCGGCATGGTACTCACGCTCGCGCTCAACTATGGCTCGCGCACCGAACTTGTGGATTGCTTCAACGCCCTGGTCCACGAAGCTTCCCGCAACGGAGGCATCGAGCACCTCAAGATCGATGAGAAATCGATTGCGCGTCATCTTTATACCAATGGACTGCCCGAACTCGACCTTGTGATCCGCACCAGCGGCGAGATGCGGCTCAGCAATTTCCTGCTCTGGCAGGTGGCCTACTCCGAGATCTACGTCACCGAAACCCTCTGGCCCGACTTTCGTGGAACGCAGTTGCTCGAGGCCATTGAGTCCTTCCAAAAACGTGAGCGCCGCTTCGGCGGACTGGGCAACGACAACGGACACTTCTCGTGAAACGTGTCCTGACCGCTGTTGTCCTGATTCCTCTGGTGATCATTGCCCTATTTCGGGCCCCGCTGTGGCTGTTCACGCTGCTGGTGCTGGGAGTTGCGCTGCTGGCCGCACGTGAGTATCTCGACATCGCGCAGTCCAATGGTCTGAGTCCGTTTCGTAAACTCTGTTACCTCTTCCTGGTTTGTGTGTTTCTCGTGACCTTCGCCGCGGGCCAGATGATGAGCGTTAACTATCACCTGGGAGTTTCGCTGACGGTAGCGTCGACAGCTTCCTGGGCGCTGCTCCTGCTCATCGCGTCGCCCTTTATCCTGATGGTTCTTGCCATGCGGCGCGAGCCGCTTTCGCAAGCTCTTCCCGATTCAGCGGTTTCATTCCTGCTCTTGCCGTACATTGGAGTTTCCCTGGCCTCAATGGTTCTCGTACGCTCCTATTCGAACGGCGCACTCTTCCTGCTTTATGTGATGCTGCTGGTCTGGACGGGCGATACCGCTGCTTACTACGTGGGCCGGGCAATCGGGAGGCGTAAGCTCGCGCCGCGTATCAGTCCCGGCAAGTCGTGGGAAGGTACCATCGCGTCAGCGGTTGCCGCCATTGTGGTTGCAGTCGTGCTCTTTCGGTATCTTGCTCCAATTCATAATGCGCTCAGCAGGATCGGGCTAATCGTTCCAGTGGACCATACCTGGTATGATCCGCTGGCCGCGCCGCGTTCCGTTCCAGCGCCCGTGGGGCTCGTCATCCTATTTGGGTTGTGCGTGAACGTCGCCGCACAACTCGGCGACCTGGTGGAATCCATGCTGAAGCGCGGCGGAGGGGTAAAGGATTCGGGAACTCTGCTGCCTGGACACGGCGGTGTGCTCGACCGCATTGATGCCCTGTTGTTCGCCGCTCCGGTGGGTTGCTTCTTCTACCTAGCAGTCCTTGGCAAGTACTTCCGCTGGATGATGGTTATAGACTAACTTTCCGAACTCACAATGAAACGAATCGCCATCCTCGGCTCGACCGGCTCCATCGGCAGGAGCACGCTCAGCATTGTTGAGGGCTTCCCCGAGCGCTTTTCTGTAGTGAGCATGGCCGCTGGCAACAACGTGGAACTCGCCTTCGAGCAGGCACGCCGGTGGCGCCCGCAGGTCATGTCGATGGCGTTGCCCGAGGCTGCTGAGCATCTGCAAGACAGGCTCAAGGAAGCGGGGCTGAGCAACAACATCGAGGTGGTTCACGGCTCGGCTGGCTCGGTGAAGGTGTCCACTCATCCAGAAGTGGATTTCGTGGTCAGCGCCATCGTTGGCGTCGCTGGACTCGAAGCCACTTACGAGGCCGTTAAAGCCGGCAAGACGGTCGGCTTGGCTAACAAGGAATGCCTCGTGACCGCGGGCGATCTGATAACTGCCGCGGCCCGCAAGCAAGGCAGACCCCTGCTGCCCATCGACAGCGAACACAACGCGATTCACCAGTGCATGCGCGGGGGGCGCCGCGACGAGGTGCAGCGGGTCTGGCTTACCGCTTCGGGCGGTCCGTTCCTGAATACTCCGCTCGAAGATTTCGCCGGCATCACCGTCGAACAAGCTCTCAATCATCCGACCTGGAAAATGGGCAAGCGAATCACCATCGATTCGGCGACCCTCATGAACAAGGGTTTCGAAGTGATCGAGGCTTGCCGCCTGTTCGCGATGCCCCCCAGCCAGGTCAGCGTGCTGATACACCCGCAGAGCACAATCCACTCCATGGTCGAGTTTGTGGACGGCAGCCTGCTGGCGCAGCTCTCAGTCACGGACATGAGGCTGCCGATCCTTTACGCCCTCACCTACCCGGATCGTATCGCCTCGGACCTCCGCTTCCCGGTGCAAGAGCTGCGGCGGCTGGATTTCAGTCCTCCAGACCTGGAGAGATTTCCCTGCTTACGTTTAGCTTGCGAAGCAGTCGAATCGGGAGGGGCAAAGACCATCGCTTTGAATGCAGCGGATGAGGTCGCTGTGGCGGCATTTCTCGAAGGTGCTATCGCCTTTCCGGAGATTCCAGCTACAATAAAAGCGGTGGTTGGTGAAACGCCGGCTCGCATTCCCGAATCTATAGAAGAGGTGTTGAGTATGGATGCTGATGCGCGCCGGAAGGCTCAAAGCCACATTCGGAATCTGCGCCCCAGAGAGACAGTCGCCCAAACGGTTTCGACGACCCGGCATAGGTAGTTCCCCCTAAAGTAGAAGAGGATTATGGAATCGTTCGTAATTGCGGTGGTTTCCATGGCCGTTGTGCTCGGCATCATGATTCTGGTGCATGAGCTTGGCCACTATGCTGCCGCCAAATGCTTTGGCGTTCGAGTAGAGGTATTCTCAATCGGCTTCGGAAAGCGCTTGGCCGGTTTCCGGCGTGGCGGGACCGACTACCGCATCAGCGCTCTGCCCATTGGCGGTTACGTCAAGATGGCCGGAGAGAATCCGCTGGAATCGCGCAGTGGTGCGGCCGACGAGTTTATGTCGCACCCTCGCTGGCAGCGTTTCGTCATCGCTATCGCTGGGCCGGCGATGAACATCATCCTGGCGGTTGCCTTACTCACTGGCGTTTTCATGGTGCATTACGAGCACCCCTTGTTCCTGGACCAGCCTGCGGTGGTCGGATGGGTGCTGGAAAATTCGCCCGCTGCCAAGGCGGGTGTCGAACAGGGCGATCGCATTGTCCGCATCGATGGCGCGCAGAAGCCAACCTGGGAAGACGTAATGCTGAAAGCGATGATCGGCTCCAAGCAGCCGCTAGACATCGCTATCCAACGGGGCAACCAGATCGTTGAGAAGCAGATCGAGCCTCAAACCGACAGCTCCGAGCAATACGGCGCCATCGGATGGCTCCCCGATCAGCCGATCATCGTGACCGAGCTTGAGCCCGATATGCCCGCTGCCAAGGCGGGCCTGAAGCTGGGCGACGACATCGTGGCGGTTAACGGCATACCGATGCGTTCCCTGTTTTCCGTGATCCACTTTCTTCAGCGGAACGCCAGCAAGCCGGTGGACGTCACCGCCATTCGAAATGGACAACAGGTGAATTTGCAGATGACGCCAGTCCAGACCGAAGAGGGCGGAAAGAAGAGCTATCGCCTAGGTTTCCGTTCGGAGCCGGTGCACGTTGACAAGTTGCCCTTTGCGCAGGCGCTGGACCGTTCCCTCGAAGAGAACAAAAAGTATTCCGTGTTGATTGTGGACTTGGTACAAAAGATGGTCCAGCACAAGGTTTCCATCAAACAGATGGAAGGGCCCATCGGCATCGCGCGTGCTTCCGGTGACGCCGCACGCCAGCCTGGATGGACTCCGCTGCTCAGCCTGATGGCGATGATCAGCCTCAACCTGGGCATCTTTAACCTGCTGCCGATTCCCATTCTCGACGGCGGAATCATCATGCTGCTCATCATCGAAGCCATCATGCGGCGTGATATCAGCATGCGCATCAAGGAGCGCATCTATCAGACCGCGTTCGTCTTCCTGCTGCTGTTCTTTGCGGTCGTGATTTACAACGACCTGATGAAAGCCTTGCCCGGACTGGCGCAGCGGCTGCCATAATTCACTGAAGCTTGTAGAGCTCGGCACATACAACAAAGGCCCCGGGTTGGCGGGAGCCTTTGTTGAATTTGCAAGTAGTGATCGCGTCTTATGATTGGCCGGAACCGTCAGTCCGCTTCAGTGTCGGGCGATCATCATCAGTTTGGGTGCTGCCGTTTCCGTTGTCCTGTGGATTATCAGCCGTAGCACGCCGCAACGTCGGGCGATCTTTGTTGTCCTTGTCGCTGTCCACCTTGTGACGGTTCTCGATGGAAGCAAGGCGAGACTTCACCTGCTGGAATTCCGACGTATCCACAACGTATTCAGGCCGCGCCGGAAGCACGTTTTTCATTTCCTGCTGTGCATGTTCCACCCGGTCCGGTGTAATCGGATGCGACGCAAACGCTTTGGCCAGCGTGCCCGGTTTCTTCTTTTCCTGCGCCTCGATCTTTTCGAAGAAGGAAATGAACGACTGCGGGTCGTATCCCGCCTTGTACATATACTCCATGCCGAGGAAGTCTGCTTCGCTTTCGAAGTTACGCGAGAACTTCATGAAGGTCAACGGAACGCCGATACTCAAAGCAGCCTGCGTCCCCTCATACACCGCCCATCCACCCGGTATAAAGATCAGAGGAATGCTCGCCAGGTTGACGATGTTTCCGCGCGTCTGCTCACGGGCAACGTGGCAGGCCGCAACATGGGCGATTTCGTGCGCCATTACCCCGGCCAGTTCAGCTTCGTTGTCAGCCGCCAGGATCAGGCCCGAGTTCACGTAGAAGAAACCGCCCGGCAACGCGAAAGCGTTCAGCTCGTCGGTGTCGATCACTTTGATCGTGAATGGCACCTTGGCATCCGAATTCCGAACCAGGTTCTGCCCGACGCGATTTACATACTCGGTCACCAGCGGATCGCTGACCAGCTTGGCGCTGTGTTCCACCTGCTGCGAGTATGCGCGTCCCATTGCCACTTGCTTGTCCAGCGAGTACCAGTTACCCATGCCTGTGTTGCACCCGACATTGCGATTGCCGATGGCATCAAGGTTGTTCATGGTGCTGGGATTGGGAGCATTCTTCTCGTGCTTATCCGGGGGATATTGGCTTTGGCTCGTGTCCTGGCCTTGGGTCGTATCCTGGCTAGGGCTCGCGGTGGTTGAACTCGAATTACCTGAGCTAGAACTTTGGGCCAGTCCGGCCGAAACCAGCATGATTGCGATGGCCGCACAACATAGGAAACGCAATACCGAACGCATGGTGTACACCTTTGGAGGCTAAAGACCGGCGGCAGAACAAACTGCTGCCAATACCTATCCCCTGTTATAAACCCAAATCGACCTTAATTGTTCCCAGGCGAAGCTTTTATTTTCCGGCGTTTTACCACTAAAGTCCACCTCGAATCCATCCCGGAGGACTCTCCACAATGATTTCAGATTTCGACGGGCCACAGTTCCAATTGATTGGATGCGCTGTAATCACCTCCGTTCCCGAGAATTCCATTTACCGCACCAGGAGATGTGCCCTTGCGTGTTACACTTTTGGGAGCTTCCTGTATGGCTCAAATTCAACGCAGAAAAACCTATACAGCCACGGTTGGTGGAGTTCGCGTCGGTAGCGATGCACCAATTGTGGTGCAGTCCATGACCAACACCGACACGGCCGACATTGACGGCACCATCCGCCAATGCGCCGCTTTGGCCCGCGCCGGCTCCGAACTGGTGCGCGTTACCGTCAATAACGACGACGCCGCGGCTGCCGTGCCGTATATTGTTGACGGGCTGAACCGCCTCGGCATCCCGGTACCCATCATCGGCGACTTCCACTACAACGGCCACATCCTGCTGAAGAAGTATCCCGAATGCGCGCGGACGCTGGCCAAGTACCGCATCAACCCCGGCAACTGTTCGATCGGCAAGAAGGACGACGACAACTTCCGTACCATGATCGAAGCCGCCATCGAGAACGATAGGCCGGTGCGCATCGGCGTTAACTGGGGCTCGCTCGATCAGGCGCTCTTGACCCGGCTGATGGACGAGAACTCCAAACTTGACGAGCCCAAGGACGCCCGCGACGTGACCATGGAAGCCATGGTGCAAAGCGCACTGCGCTCGGCCGACCTGGCCGTCAACTACGGCATGAGTCCCGAGCAGATCATCCTGAGCGCCAAGGTCAGCGGCGTACAGGATTTGATCGACGTCTACCGCGAGCTGGCGCGCCGTTGCGAATACCCGCTGCATCTCGGACTTACTGAAGCCGGAATGGGCGCCAAAGGCATTGTCGGCAGCACGGCGGCACTGGCGGTGCTAATGCAGGAAGGCATTGGCGACACCATTCGCGTCTCGCTCACGCCCGCGCCCAACGGCGACCGCACCGAAGAAGTAACCGTGGCGCAACAGATCCTGCAATCCATCGGGATTCGCAGTTTCACCCCACAGGTCACGGCTTGCCCCGGTTGCGGCCGCACCACCAGCACTTTCTTCCAAGAGATGGCCGAGCAGATCCAGACCTACCTGCGCGAGCAGATGCCGGTCTGGAAGACGCGCTACGCCGGCGTGGAGGAGATGAAGGTGGCGGTCATGGGCTGCGTCGTGAATGGCCCCGGCGAGTCGAAGCACTCCAACATCGGCATCTCGCTGCCCGGAACATTCGAGGAACCGAAGGCGCCAGTTTACGTGGACGGGCGCTTGATGCTCACCCTCAAGGGCGACCACATCGTCGCCGAGTTCATCAAGATCCTCGACGACTACGTGGACTCGCATTACGCGGCGAAGCCGCAATTGGCGATTAGCAATTAGCCATCAGTCTTCAGAATTTAACCGTGTCATCCCGAGCGAGGACTTCAGTCCGAGCCGAGGGACCTGCTTTGTTGTGTTAGCACCTTGAAAGTAGATTCGCGCCGCATTTCCACAGCGATCTGCCCTACAATTCTGGCGACGCTTGAGTCCATCTGCCCACAAGTCGAGGCTCACGGCTACGGACACCGCTGAGAAGGTCGTCTCGAAGGCCACACTGAAGTTGCGTTTGCTGAAAAGGTTGAAGTGCACGCTGAAGTATGAAACGCTGGCGTGGGCTGCGGGCGCAAAGCTCGTGGCCGGCGTTGACGAGGTCGGCCGCGGATCGCTCTTCGGGCCGGTCGTCGCCGCCGCGGTGATCCTCGACCCCTGCTATCGCATTCGCGGGCTGCGCGACTCCAAACTGCTTGACCGCGACACGCGCGAGAAGCTCGCGCCCAGAATTCGCGAGCACGCGCTGGCGTGGGCGATTGCGGCGGTGGACGTCGCAACCATCGATCAGCTCAACATCTACTGGGCCTCGAAGCGCGCCATGGAAGAGGCCGTCGGCAAACTGATGCTCAGACCTGACCATCTCCTCATTGACGCACTGCGCCTCAGCTTCGATTGCGCGCAGACTCCCATCATCCACGGCGACGCGCTCTCCGCTTCGATTGCCGCGGCTTCCATCATCGCCAAAGTCGAGCGGGACGCGATGATCAGCGCCTGGGACCCTATCTTTCCGGAGTACAAGCTCGCCTCCAACAAAGGCTACAGCACACCTCATCATCTGAAGATGCTGCGCGAGAAGGGCCCAACACCGTTGCATCGGTTGTCGTTCGCGCCGGTGTGGACGTCGTCAGCGCCTCAGGAGTTACTGGAGTTCATGCTGGAAGGGGAAGAAGCAGCCAGCAAATAGCAACAGCCATTACCGAGCAGTTCGTGGCGGGATGGCGATTTTGCGGCGGCAAGCGGCACCCGGTATATTCAAGACCGCCGCTTATCAAGGGGGAAAGCCATGCGACATGCGAAAAATATTCTGGCAGCGCTTGTCCTCATGCTCTTGCCGAGCGTCTCATTTGCATCGGATACGCAGCGCTTCGACGGCAATTGGCTGACGACCGTCTCCTGCCCAAACGTGAGGGACGCCCTGGGCTACTCCTTTCAGTTCGTGAGCACAGTAAGAGACGGCGTGCTCCACGGCCTTCACGGTACCCTGGGTGAACCGGGCTCTCTGCAAATCGATGGGACGATCCCGCCCGATGGCAATGCTTCGCTCTACGCAAAAGGTCGCACCGGCTCCAAGGAATACGTGCCGGGACGGGACACACCGCGAGGCACTGAGTACGGCTACAACATCGAGGCCCATTTCGACGGTTCGACCGGAACTGGCACACGCGTCGAGGGCCGTCCCTGCACGCTCAAGTTCGCCAAGCAATGATGAAGACAATGCTGAACCGCACGCGCCATTCGCGCCAGTGTGGATGCCGTCAGGACCGCAATACATCCTGAAGTTGATTCTCTTCCTTGTCCCCAGTTAGTTATTATCTTGCCTGCCCAAAAGGGCGAGAATACGCGTGTGGGACACATCGGCTTCACCTCTTGCAGCCATGTCGCGGACAGCAACGTCGCGCCGGCGGTGCAATCCGTCCTGCATCGCGTGGGTGTAAGTCTGCCAGCCGCAATCTTGATTTGCGCGCCGCTGTTCGTGCTTGTCGCAGCCGACGCTACGCCGCTTCGGGCAGCGTCTTTTCATCCCAATCATGCAGCAATCCCGTACGTCCTCGGTCAAGCAACAGCGCAGGATTATGAGAAGGCGAAGGATGGATATGAAGAGGCGGCGGCAGCCGGAGATGCTAAGGCGATGACCAGTCTCGGCTATCTGTACGACGTCGGTCGAGGAGTGCCACAGGACTATCAGATGGCGCGCGAGTGGTATGAAAAGGCAGCGGCCGCCGGCAACGCTACGGCGATGAACAATCTCGCCTTTCTGTACTACCAGGGTCACGGGGTGCCGCAGGATTATCAGACGGCCAGGGAGTGGACTGAGAAGGCGGCAGCGGCCGGAAGCGCTCTGGCGATGTTCCGTCTCGGCGCTCTGTACTATGAAGGTCAGGGAGTGTCGCAGGACTATCAGCAGGCGAGAGCGTGGTATGAGAAGGCGGCGATCGCTGGAAACGCTATGGCGATGACCAGTCTCGCCTTTCTGTACTACCAGGGGCAGGGAGTGCCACAGGACTACCGCAAGGCGAAGGAGTGGTATCAGAAGGCGGCGGCGGCCGGAAACACTATGGCGATGACCAATCTCGGGTATATGTACTCTCGCGGTCAGGGAGTGCCGCGGGACTATCTGAAAGCCAGGCAGTGGTACCAGAGGGCGGCGGCAGCCGGAAACCGTGAGGCTTTTGTCAACCTCGCCTCTCTGCCTGCTCCCAACAAGGTCAAGGAGTGCCGTACGGCCAGGCATACACATTGCAGCAGGACTGCCAGCAGTTCACACAAAACAACGGCACACCTTCGACACAGGCATCGCCATCCGGTTCAAATAGCATCGCGGTAAACGGCTGGATCGGTCCAAGAGTTGTAGCAAACCGTGCCCGGCGCTCCTACATTCCCGGCAGCTTCATCCCCGCCATGCGGCGCGCGAAGCTGGGCTTGCCCATGGTCTTGAACATCTTGCGCATCTGGGCGTACTGGCGCAGCAGATGGTTCACTTCCTGAACGCTCGTGCCCGAGCCGCGGGCGATGCGTTTGCGGCGGCTGCCGTTAATGACCTCGTGGTGGTCGCGTTCGTGCGGCGTCATGGAGTTTATGATGGCCTCGACCCGGTTGATCTGCTTCTCGTCAACCTTGTCGGCGGCTTTCTGCATGTTGGCGAAGGGGCCGATTTTGGGCATCATGCCCATGATGCTCTGCAGCGAGCCGAGCTTTTTCACCTGCAGCAGTTGATCGCGGAAGTCGGCCAGTGAGAAGCCGTCGCCGCTGAGCGCCTTTCGCGCGAATTCTTCCGACTTGTTCTTGTCGAGCTTGGATTCGGCCTTCTCGATGAGCGAGAGGATGTCGCCCATGCCGAGAATTCGCCCGACGATGCGGTCGGGATGGAAAGGCTCCAGCGCGTCGTACTTTTCACCCACGCCGATGAACTTGATGGGCTGCCCGGTGACGTTACGGATGGAAAGGGCCGCGCCGCCACGCGCGTCGCCGTCCATCTTGGTGAGCACCACGCCGGTGAGTGTGAGCTTCTTATGAAAGTCGTCGGCCGAGCGCACCGCGTCCTGGCCGGTCATGGAGTCGGCGACGAACAGGATCTCCTGCGGGTTCAGGATTTTCTTCAGCGACTGCATCTCGTCCATCAACTGCTCGTCAATGTGCAAGCGTCCGGCCGTGTCAACGATGAGCACGTCGCAGGCGTTGTTGATGGCCTCGCGGCGGGCCTCTTTCACCAGCCGCTCGACGGTCGCTGTGTTGGATTCTTCGACCTTGCCTTCGTAAAGATGTGCCTTGATGGCGTTGGCAACGACTTTGAGCTGCTCGCGCGCGGCGGGGCGATAGACGTCCACCGAAACCAGCATCGGCCGGTGCCCACCCTGTTTCAGCCAGTGCGCCAGCTTGCCCGAGGTGGTGGTCTTGCCGGAGCCCTGCAGGCCGGCCATCAGCACGACCGTCGGCGGCTGCGAGGCGAACTTCAACTTGGCGGTGTCTTTGCCGAGGATATTGACCAGCTCGTCGCGAACAATCTTGACCACCTGCTCGGCGGGCGAGAGCGCGGTCATCACTTCCTGGCCCAGTGCCTTCTCGCGGATGTGGTCAACCAGTTCTTTGACGACCTTGAAATTGACGTCGGCCTCGAGCAGCGCCATGCGGATTTCTTTCAGCGCTTCGCCGATGTTTTCTTCCGTCAGCGAGCCCTGTCCGCGCAGGTTCTTAAAGGCACGCTGCAGCTTATCTGTAAGGTTCTCAAACATTGTCAGGAGTCCAAAACCTGGGGTGGAGCGGTGGAACACTCGTGTTTCCACCGGGAAACATCAGAATATCACGCGTGTGGGAACGCCGTTGTCGCTAGCGCGATGCTTCGCTTGGTGCAGTCCGGTAGACCTCGGCAGCCGCAATGACGGTGTTGCCGTGGATAGCCACCGTGTCCTCGATGCGGTTGGCATACCCTCCGGCAAAAGTGACCATCACCGGAATATCACGGGCGCGGGCAACGCGAAAGACGAGTTCGTCCCGCCGCTTCAATCCTTCGATGCTAAGGTTCAGGCCGCCGAGTTGGTCCTCGCGGTAAGGATCGGCGCCAGCCACGTAGCAGATCAGTTCGGGGTCGAACTGCCGCAGTCCGGAACTCAGCGCATTGTCCAGCCAGGCCAGATACTCCAGATCACCGCAGCCGTCCGGCAGGTTGACGTCAATCGAGGACGCCGGCTTGGTGAACGGGTAGTTGTTCTCCTGGTGCAGCGAGATCGTGAAGACGTCGTTGCTGGGGCCTTCGGTCATGGTCGCACCTTGAGGAGCGTCCAGCGCGGCGGCTGACCAGGACGGCAGTTTGTTCGGCTTGTGCCAGGCGTTGCCGAAGATGAACGCCGTGCCGTTGCCTTGGTGCACGTCGCAGTCCACCGTCATGGCGCGTCCGATGAGTCCTCGCTTCTGCATCGCGCGGATGGCGACCGCGAAATCGTTGATCATGCAGAAGCCTTCGCCGTGCTCGGGAAAGGCGTGGTGAAAGCCGCCGCCCACGCTAATACAGACGCCGTCTTTGAGCGCGCGCTCCGCGGCCAGAATCGAGCCGCCGGTGTGGAGCATGAACGCATCCACCACCTGCGGGGAATAGGGAATTTCCATCTCCAACTCTTCGCGGGCGCTGAGGCTACCTTCCATCAGCTTGCTGACGTAAAGCGGCGAGTGCACCAGCATGACATCGGCTTCGCTGGCCGGCTGGGGGACGATGAAATCGCTCTCGTCCGCAACGTGCTCCCGAAGGAGAAGTTCGCGAATCAGGCGATACTTGTCGGCACGAAAAATGTGTTCGCCGATGGGCAGGAAATACTTCTCGCTATAGACCAGTTTGAAAGGCAGCATGGGCCGAGGGTCCGATTAGCAGGCTGTGCGCCTGAAACTTCGATTCTAGACCCGAGACGCCGCCGCCGTGAAAGAGTTTTGCAAACTGGTAGAGCCCGGTCACATCGTACCCCCTGGCTCGGTTAAAGTGTCTGAGTGAAAAGCGGAGGCGCGAGCTACCGGCTCCTAACCAGCTCTCCTCTCCAACTCTGCGTGCTGCCCGTGTTTCTGGATTACCTTAATCACTCTGGGGGATACGATCTGTATGGGCATCCCTAGCCTTGTGATGCGGGTCATAGCGGCCACAAGTCCCGCCCCGTATAATCGCGTGTCAATTGGACACCGTAGGATCTTATGGCCGACCGTGAAGCAGGTCTCTTGATTATCGGTGCCGGGATTGTGGGACTGGCTACAGCTCTCGAAGCCACGCAGCGTTTTCCAGACATGCGTTTAATCGTCGTGGAAAAAGAAGATCACGTCGCCGCCCATCAGACCGGGCACAACAGCGGAGTTATCCATTCCGGTCTCTACTACAAAACCGGTTCGCTGAAGGCGCGCAACTGCGTGGCTGGGGCCGCATCCGTGAAGCGCTTCTGCCAGGAGCATAACGTTCCGTTCGAAGAGTGCGGGAAGCTCGTAGTTGCGACCACTCCCGAGGAGGTCCCCCGGCTGGAGCAACTGCATCAACGCGGTATCGCAAACGGCGTTCCGGGTTTGCGCATGCTCGATCGCGAGCAGTTCCTGGAGGTTGAGCCCCATTGCTGCGGAATCCGGGCTTTGCAGGTTTCCACAACTGGCATCGTCGACTACATCATTGTTGCCAACAAATATGCCGAGCTGATCGAGAGGGCCGGGGGCGAGATTGTTCTCAATGCCAAGGTACTCGGACTGCGCGAAGACGGACCATCAAACATCGTAGAGACCAAAGCCGGAGCTTTCCGGGCGAGGTACGTAATCAACTGCGCGGGGCTCTACAGTGATGCGGTCGCGCGAATGGCTGGTGTGCGCACCGAGCTTGAAATCGTGCCGTTCCGCGGTGAGTACTACGAGGTGAAGCCGGAGCGTCGCCATCTGGTCAAAGCGCTCATCTATCCCGTCCCTGATCCGCGGTTCCCGTTTCTCGGCGTCCACTTCACGCGCCGAGTGAATGGCAGCGTGGAGGCCGGTCCGAATGCCCTGCTCGCGTTGCGGCGCGAAGGATACACCGGCGCGGGAGTCGATCTCAGCGAAGCCATGGAAACCCTGGGCTTTCCCGGCTTCTGGAAGATGGCGCGCAAGTACTGGCGAATGGGGCTGGCCGAGCAGTACCGATCGTGGGTGAAAGCGGCCTTCGTTAAGTCGCTGCAGAAGATGGTGCCGGAGCTACAGGAATCCGACCTGGCTCCGGGTGGCTCGGGGGTTCGTGCGCAGGCCGTGGACAAGAACGGCAACCTGCTTGACGACTTCCATTTTGTGCACGGCAAACGCATGATTCACGTTTGCAATGTGCCCTCCCCGGCGGCCACAGCTTCGCTCGAGATCGGCAAGGAGATTGTTGACATGCTGGTCCAGCAATTCGATCTCTCGCCGAAAAGCGTGGAGTCGCTCAGTCGGTAGTCGTAATCGCCTGGCTTGGATCTGGTAGCAGTCCGTTTACCGCCGGAACGTGCCCATATATTCCGCTTCTCCCAGGATGTGGCCTTTCATGGCGGCGTCGAGCTCCTGGCGGGTCGCACCGGGCGCGAGATCGAGCTTCGCATCCAGCGCGTAGAGGCGAAAGAAATAGCGGTGCGTCTTGCCCGGCGGCGGACACGGCCCGTTGTAGCCAATTTTCCTGAAGTCGTTTTGCCCCTGGCGCGTGCCATCATCCAATTGCTCGCGTTTGGCAACACCCTCAGGAAGCGATTGCGCGCTTGCCGGCAGGTTCCACAGCACCCAGTGCACCCAAGTTCCCGCGGGAGCGTCGGGATCGTCCGCAATGAGTGCGAAGCTGGCGCTCTTCGCCGGAGCTTCGTTCCACTCCAGGGCCGGTGAGACGTCGGCCGCTTCGCAGGTGAATTTCTTCGGGATATCCGCTCCCGAGCCGAAGGCCGCACTCTTCACTTTGAACGCCATGGCAGATTTCCCTCCCGCAAATAGGCTTGATTTCGCAACTATAGCCCCGCTGGCTATCAGCAGGATCAATAGCGCGGTAAGTCTTCTCGCGCTTCCCGCACCCATGCGCTCATGAAACGCTTTCATTGCGACCCTTCCAGTTCGCCTTCCAATTTCGTCAAGTCGGGGATCACCACCGTGCGTCCCTCCATTTGGATGAGGCCTTCGGCCCGAAGGCGGCTAAGATTGCGCGAGACCAGCTCGCGGACAGTGCCGATCTGCTCCGAGAGGCTGGAGAAGATCGGAACGGCCTTGAGAATCGAGGATGCCGATGTGTGGGCTGCTGAAGCCATCGGCAAGTATTGTACGGGAGAGAGCAGCCTCCGGCATTCGGGTGTCGATTTCGCATCTTTGTTGTGGCGCGGGCGGCAAGTTGCCGCTAATATGGCGGTGCAGTCAAGCAGAATCGTTGGAGGAGAGGATGCCGGCTGTCATTTCCCTGCGCGATGTCATCGAGGCGCTTGATCTCCAGAGCGACGAGCTGAGTTCCTATCTCGATCCCGACTCCGGCGAGATCATCACTTTCAATGCGGAAGAAGCAGCTATCGCTGAGGGCGGCGATTGGGAAAACGCGCCCGATTGGATGCGCGAGTATCTGCCCACGATCAAACGAGCGCTAACCGACGAGCGCATTTTGCCTCTGCCTGACCGGGTGCATATTGACGAGTGGCGAATGATGCAAGACTTCGCCGAAGAACGGGATAATTGCAGCGTCTGCGCCGAATTGCAGGGCGCCATCCATGGCAACGGCGCGTTTCGCCTTTTCCGGCGCACCATCGAAAGGCTGGGGCTCGAAGAGCGCTGGCGCCTGTATCGGAATGAGGCCATGGAACGCGTCGCCCGCCAGTGGCTCGAGGAAAACAAGCTCAAGTACCGGTGATCGGCTCGGACTCGATTACACCAGGAATGCCGCGCACAGCAGCGCACCGAAAACCAGCGCTTGGGTGAGTTCGCTGAAGCCAAGTTTGTGCACATCCAGCGGCCTGCGGCCGCGTACGAACCACAGAGTGCCGCGAAACAGTACCGGAACGAACGCCAGCGCAACAGGGCCAGGAAACAGACCGAACCGGCACGCTGCGAGAATGACGCCAACGAGTCCCACCTGCCCGGTGAAGAACGGAAACCCCTGCCTCAATTTCTCGTCTGTAGTTGCTGCGCGACTGGAATGAATGCGCACCTGCACAAAGTGAATCTGGTTGCCGGCGAACAGCCAGTTCGCCAGCCAAAGCGCGAGGGCAACGTGGTCGAGTTTGCCGGTGGCGACGTAGTACGCGCCAGCCGACGTTGAGGTGAGTCCCACCGCGCCGATGACCTGCGCGGGCATTCGGCCCTTGCGTCCGAGCTTCTTCACGCCGGCTTGCAACGCGAATGCGAGGGCTGCAATCGCGCCAATCAGCAGCAGTTCGCGATTGCGGCCGTTCCACAGCAGCATCGCAATACAGGCTGCGGCCAGCAAGCCGATGCCGAGAACCGCTCTGAACACGAAGGCACGCTCGTCCTGCGTCTGGGCTTTGACAGCCGAAGTTCCGAGCCAGGCCTCGACCGGAGTGCGCAGCCAGAACAGCGACATTGCGGCAACGATGAAGAGGGTCAGCGCGCCGCCGTTCACGCCAGAACGCAGCGCCACCACCACGCTCGTCGCCACCGGAACCAGCATCATGCCCCACGCGCCGTGCTCGCGCGGGATGACCATGGTTTTCAGGCGTGAGTTCTGGAGTGGGCTGATGTGCGTCGCCATGAATTAATCGTAGTTTGCGCCGAGGCGATTGACTGTGACCAAAGTCATGGCTGAGTTTTGCCGATGGCCGCTTCGCGAATCATTTTGTTCGAGGTGCCCGGCTCGTACACGCAGAACTGCTCTTCCGCCAGGAAGTCTCCAGTGGCGGCGAAGGCGCGCGCTCGGCATCCCATGCAGACGTGGCGGAACTCGCAGCAGCCGCACTTGCCCTTCAGATTGTCGTCATCGCGCAGTTGAGCAAAAACGGCGGAATCATTCCAGATTTCGGCGAAGCTTTGTTTGCGCAGGTCACCCGCCAGCGCCGGCAGATATCCGCAGGGGAAAACCTCGCCCTCATGCGAGAGGAAACAGACGCCCGTTCCCGCCAGGCAGCCCTTGGTCATGGCGTTCATGTCGCCGGGATGGCCGCCCCCATGTCCGGTGTGTCCCACCGGCGGCCCACCACCCGGCTTTAGGGAGATTCCTGTCGAGCCCGGCATCGTCATCTCCGTCGGGCCAATCTCGTTGACTGCGACCGGCTTCGCCGCAGGCTGTTCCCGCCCTGCCATGCGATCGGCAGCGCGGCGCTGGCGCGCAACGCGGAAGTAATGCGGCGCACAGGTGGCCTTCAGTTCGATACCGCCCTCGAGCGACTGATCGTAGAACCAGTTCAACATCCGTTCGTATTCTTCCGGCGGGACCATCTGCTCGGCGGCAATGTCTACGCCGCAGCCCACCGGCACCAGCAGGAACGTATGCAGTGCGTCGGCGCCGAGGTTGCGCGCGAGTTCAAGCACCGCGGGCAACTGATGCGCGTTGTGGCGCGCGATTGTAGTGTTGATCTGGACGGAGACGCCAACCTGCTGCAGGTTCCTCATGCCATAAATGGCCGCGTCAAACGCACCCGGAATGCCGCGGAAGGTGTCGTGGGTGGTCGCGTCGGAGCCGTCAAGCGAAATCGAGACCCGCTTGATGCCAGCCTTCTTTATCTTTTGCGCGACGTCCTTCGTCACTAGCGTGCCGTTGGTGGCCAGCGCGGCGCGCAGGCCGCGGCTGGTCGCATATTCGGCAAGTTCGAAGATATCGGCTCGGTAGAGCGGTTCGCCGCCGCTGAGCACGAGAATGGGATTTCCGAAGTCGGCAATCTGAGAAATGATATCGAGCGCTTTCTTGGTCGGCAGATCGTCCGGCGACATCAGCTCCGTCGCAGTGGCGCGGCAGTGAATGCACCGCAAGTTACAGCCCTTGGTGACCTCCCAGAAAATCAGCCGCGGCGTGTATTCCTTTTTCGCCGGATGCGTACTGCCATTGCCTTCTGCCATTGCTGTTTTCCTCCCCCCGCGCTTGTGGACTACGGCTCGTTCCTATGCCTCTACGATAGGATTTTCGCGACCCAGGGAGCCGTGAGTGGCATCACTAGGGCCTGTGATGCGCGTCACTCAAGGGAAGGACGCTCTTCGCCGTTCGCTCTCAGCGTTCACCAATCGAACCTTACCAGTAGGCTCTCATCCCGACCGATCTCTGGCAGAGGGGCGAAGGGATCGGATTTTTTCTGACCTCTGACAACTGACCACTGGCAACTGAATTACGGCCCAACTCCTCCGCTGTGGCAGTCGGAGCAGTTCACCGCGGTCAGGTCGCCGATGTCCACCGGGTGCTTGAACGGCTGGGTCGCAAGAGCGGCAACCTGCGTGCCACTTTCCTGCTGCTCGATCACCGTGTGGCACGAGTTGCAATCCTTGCTGATGACTCTACCTTCCTTGCTCACGTGATTGCCGTCGTGGCAACGGAAGCAGCCCTGATAGTACAGGTGCCCGATGTTGTTGGGATGGGTCTTCCAGTTCACCTTCATGGTGGGAAAGAACGTGGTGCTGTAGATGCGCTGCAGTTCGACGACAGCACCCTTGATACTGTCCGCCTTGGTCGCCGCGATTTGCGGGTATTTGTCCTGGTAAAACTTGGGAATCTTTTCGGCGATGGCCTGTTGCGCCTCGTCTGAGGTCTTGTAGTCGGCCGTCAGCACCTCGACACCCTGCTTCTTGATGAAAGGCAGCGCAGCATCAAGAGAGCGCCCGATAATCGCCTGGTCCACGGAGACATCGGGTGGCACGTAGATATGCGTTGGGCGGTTGTGGCAGTCGATGCAGTCCATACGGCGCTTCTCAGCCTTGTCAATCTGCGCCTGAGTTGGGGCGCTGTCCTTGACCATGTACTCGGTTACCCGGCCGGTGTGATCTTCCATGCGCACCCAGGGAATCACCTGCCGCTGTTCATCGCTGGCAAAGTAGGTGATCTTGTTGGAAATGTTCATGTGCCAGTGAATGCCTTCACCTGCCTGTCCGAGTTTGGGATCGCCCCCACCGACTTTGATCAGCATGCGCAGCACGCGCGGCGTGTTCTGCTCATCGTCGCCGTAATGGGTGAAGGTCTTGAGCTGCGCGCCCCAGAACTTCTTCGGCCAGTGGCACTGCTCGCAGGTTTGCTGTGCGGGGCGAAGGTTCTCCACCGGCGTGGGGATGGGACGGGGATAGGTGCCACGCAACGTGTAATAAACCTGGCGCATACCCGAAAGCTTGGATTTCACATACCAGCTCGCGCCTGATCCGACGTGGCAATCGACGCATGCGACGCGCGCGTGGGGGGAAGCCTGGTACGCAACGAACTCGGGATGCATGACGGTATGGCACAACTGTCCGCAAAAATCCACCGAGTCGGTGAATTCGTAGGCCTGGTAGCTGCCGACCGCGCTTATCAGCGAGAAGATCACCACGAAGCTCAGAACAAAAGCGACCGTGCTGCGTTGCGCGGGATTGTTCAGGTCGAGCCTGGCGAAATGGAACGGCACACCTACGGTGCGAAGCCGGCGGCGCCGCTCGATTATCATTCCGATGGGGATCAGAATGAGCCCGAAAACCAGAATTCCCGGCGCCACCATGTAGGCGAGAATCCCGATGTAGGGAGACGGGTGGTTGGCGAGGAGGTCGATGAGAACAAGCAGAACGATGTTGGCGAAGGCAACGCCAGCCAGCGCCAGACCGATCAGGCTGATTGGATTTCTAATCAGATGTTGCGAAACGGGCGGATGATCGCGTAGAGGGTCCCTCTGCGTGTCCTCAGTCATTTATTTGATGTCCCTTCTTCGATTCGCACAGTGCATCACGCACATTCAGTGTTGCAAATTACCACAATACAACTGTATTGCAATCAAGAAAACTGAACGTGACGCTTACCTCACCCCAAAGTTGTAG
>Ga0074045_10001666_pt1 | contig 21207 bp, 20 predicted proteins | sample BogForMeECP23OM2_FD_94442 | JGI IMG/M metagenome (GOLD analysis project Ga0074045, IMG submission 94442) | Bog forest soil microbial communities from Calvert Island, British Columbia, Canada - Bog Forest MetaG ECP23OM2 | ecosystem: Environmental > Terrestrial > Soil > Wetlands ... | reverse complement strand
TTTTGATTCCGCGCGTCCGTAAAAACCAAGAACAACCGTATACTGCACTCCAGGCTGGATTTCGTTCATGCCCGCTTCAATGACCTGCGGCGGAATATTAACTTCACCGAAAAGTTCTTCCATAAGGTAGGGATCATAATCGCTGCGGATGAGTGAGCGAATCGGGAAATGACCGCTATCTTCATCATCAAACTTCACCGGCGAAGCCATCAGAGCTATCTTCTTTATATCCATCGGCTTACCGGCAGCCAAAAGTTCTTCGGCCCGCCTGGCCAGATAAGGCAACATGATGGTACCGCCCATACAATAGGCCATGACATAGATTTCGTCCAAAGGATGTCTGGTTTTGACGATGTCCAGATACAAATCGTGGATTGTTTTTCCGTAGAAATCAAGTCCCAGGTCAGTTTCCTCCCAACCCGGTTCACCGTGATCAACCATGTAAATAATGTAACCTTTTTTCAATAAAGCTTCTATGACGGATTTGCCGCAAGCCAGATCGAATAGTTCGGGCTTGTTAATAAGCGGAGTTGCCATATATATAATCTTGCCATTGTGTTTAACGTCTTGAGGAAGCGGATAATGCCGCAATCTCACTTTGTGATTTAATGAGCCTTCCACGTATTCATAGTGGGAGCAGCCGATATTGCCGTGTGTCTCTTTTTCTGAATATTCCTTGATGTCAAAAGCGTTGGCGTCATAAAGATTTTCCAGACGGACGCGATTTTCCGCAAGGTAATCATCAAAAGAATTGATCAATGTTCCATCCGGATTTTTTTTGGCGAAAGGCAAATCACCATTGGTAAAAGTTTGTTCCGTGATCAAAACGACCAGACACTTTAAAAGCTCTTTCATAGCTTTGAGGCGTGTCAACCCGATATTATTGTATTCAAATTCCAGAAGGGAAAACTCATCCATATAGTTTTTTAACAATTCCTTGCCTTTTTGGCTCGTGCAAACCATCCGGGCTTTTTCCCGGTCGAATTTTCCATCTTTAATAAAAACCCCGGTTAAAGTATAAAGAAGACGTGAATAGCTTTTATATATCCAGCCGTTCAAATCGGCAATGGCATCAGGATTTCTTGAGGCTCCAACGGCCAGGCGCGCACTGGCTTTAACCTGCCTGAGTACCGAGTCAAGTATCGCGCTTTGCCACAGAGCCGCGATGGTAAAGGGCCCATATATCCACATCTCCTTGCCTATGGAATCAAGGAATTTTTTATAATCAAACAGGCTTCTGATCTGCCGGCCGATTAACTTGCTTTTCCATGGCAGAGCTGTTTGAAGGTTTTCCGTATTATCCGCGGGGGAAAAACTAAAGACATTCATTAATTCGTCCGGCGTTATCTTCGTGACATTTTTATCTGGCATAATTCATCCCCTCCATCATCTAACACCATATTTTCGCGCGTTTATTTCATAATACATAATTATCTTTTTGTATTTTATCAGACAATATTGACAAATACGATAATCATTATTAAAATAATTACAATTCTTTAAGAGTCAAGAGGCGCTTTTTAAAATAGTATTTTCCGACGTGAGGTGAAAAATGACTGAAGAAGACAAACAATCTCCGTTTAAAGAACCTTCCGTTTTTCCATGGTTGCAGACAGCTTTGGATATGTGGATCAACATGGCTAAAGCAACACCGCCAAGCCCGGATAATGCCCTCGATACACAAACCTCGACACAGAACCGCTTTACAAAGCAGTTGGATACAAATTTAAATCTGTTCAAATCTTTCTCCCGGATGATGAGCGAGCCGGAATCCGCCCCAGCGGTGGCCAATTCCTTCATTGCTCTGCCGGAAATTCTCTTTAAAATGGCCAAATCAGGTTTTGACGCAGCTCTTCAAATACAAAATCATTTGATAGAAAAAGCAGGCAAGATCGGCAAAAGCACGGAAGCGTATAAATTCGATAATCTGGATCAGGGAGTATTTGAAGCGCTGAATGATGTTTATGAAAAAGAATTGCGGCAGTACTTTAAAATTCCTCCGCTGGGACCGACCCGTTTTTATCAGGAACGATTTAATGAAATGCTGGATAAGTACAATCTCTTTGAAACTATGCTGGCTGAATTTCTTTCCATCCTTTATTTACCGATGGAAAAGTCTTTCAAGGTTTTTCAGGAGAAACTCCAACAGATGGCAGAAGAAGGGAATCTTCCCAAAGAAACAAAAGAAAGTTACGCGATATGGATAAAGATTCTGGAAGGCCACTACATCAATCTGTTCAAATCCAAGGAATACACTGATGTGCTGCATCGTATGCTCAGCCAGTTGGAGGATTTCATCATTATCAGAAACAAAACTTTGGAAGATTTCTTACAACTGTTTCCTATTGTAACGGATCAGGACGTTGACGATTTATACAAGGAGTTCCATTTGCTTAAAAAGAGGGTAAACAAACTCGAAAAACAACTTGATATTTCGCCGAACACTCTGACTATCGTTAAGTAGCCAGTCTACTTATATTTGGTGGTTTTTGACCAAAAAACTTTCGGAGTAAAGATTTTTTTATGAATTCATCAAAAATTACTTTGGATCTTATACTGGAGCGAATGGCCGAAGACGCGGAAAAGGTGCAGCAGCGCGTTTCCAAGGCATCCGAAATTTTGCAGGGCCAGCTCAACTATGAACTCGGCCAGACGCCTTATGAAATTGTGTATGAGGAAGACCGGGTCAAAGTTAAGCATTATTCCCGCAATGAAAACGCTGAAAACAAATTGAAAGTTCCGCTGTTGGTCGTTTACGCGCTGATTAACCGCGAAACCATGCTGGATTTACAACCGGACAGGAGCGTTGTCAAAACGTTTCTGGAAGGAGGCATCGATTTGTATATGGTGGACTGGGGATACCCCAAGCGCAAAGACCGCTTTTTGACGATTGACGATCATGTCAACGGCTACATGAATAATATTGTGGATTTTATCCGTAAAAAAAATAATATTCCCCAAATAAACCTCATGGGCATATGCATGGGCGGAACATTCAGCGTCATGTACAGCGCGCTTCATCCCGAAAAAATAAAAAATCTTATCACCACGGTTACGCCGTCAAGCTTTGACACCGACAAGGGGCTTCTGCATATATGGATGAAAGATCTCGATGCGGACCGGATGGTTCGGACATTCGGCAACATTCCCGGCGATCTGATGAATTTGGGATTTCTTCTGCTCAATCCCGCGCGTTTGATGATAGACAAATACGTCGGGTTTATGGAAAATATGGATAAAAAAGAATTTGTGGAAAACTTCGTGCGAATGGAGAGATGGATTTTTGACAGTCCCGACGTTCCTGGAGAAACTTTTCGTCAGTTTGTCGAAGACTGCTACAAGAATAATTTATTGATTCAAAGCAAGATGTTTCTGGATGGCAAGCGCGTCGATTTAAAGAAGCTGACCATGCCGCTTTTGAATTTCTTCGGCGAGTATGACCACCTTGTGCCGCCTACGGCTTGCAATCAATTATCCAAAGCGGTTGGCAGCAGGGATGTGGAGGATGTTAATCTGGAAACCGGACACATCGGCATTTATGTGAGTTCTAAATTCCAGAAATTATTCGCGCCAAAAATTGTCCAGTGGCTGAAAGATCGCGACAAGGAAGATGTTGCCGCTTCGAAGACGGATTTGGCGCGACCTGCTGTAAGGAAAAAGTCCGCTAAAGAAGGGGGAAAATTCAAAATCGATAAAAATAGTCAATCAGGAACAGTGCGGGCAGTATAAATTATGATTCATCCAAAAAGATAAAGCCTTATAGAAAAGGGAGATAAGAATATGTCAACACAGGAAGGATATTTTCGCAGTTTAAGTAAATTAATTCGAGAACTGGCTGCGACAGATGATCAGGACAGGATGCTCAATCTGATTGTCTCGGCGGCGGTGGAAACATTAAAAGCCAAGGCGGCAGTCATTTTTTTGAATGAGGAAGATTCGCAGGATTCCATACGCAATGTCGCGGTGGCCCAGATCGGACTTTCCGAAAAATACATCCACGCGGGAACAGCTCACGCCGTTAAGATCAGTCCGCAATTGCTTAAAGACGGTTATATGTATTTCAGAGACGCCACAACAGATAAGCGGTTGATGAATCATAAAGCGAAAAAAGCGGAAGGCATCGGTTCAATTTTGTCCTTGCCTGTTATGGATAAAGGCCAAATGCTGGGTATTCTCAGCCTCTACACAAAAAATATCCGCAAATTCACCAAAGAGGAAATAGATTTTCTGTTCATTCTGGCCGAGCAGGGAGGCGCCGCAATTGAAAATGCCAACCTGATCCGAAAACTGCGCAACCACTCACAGATATTTTTGAAACTGGCCGCGAGCATATCATCAAGTCTTGATGTCAAAACTATTTTGCAGACCATGACTCAGGATCTGGTAAAAGATCTGAATATCAAAGCCGCTTCAGTAAGACTGCTAGACGAAAACACATGCACAGTGAAGCTGGTCGCGAGTTTCGGTTTGAGCGATGAATATCTCAATAAAGGGCCGATTATGGCGGATAAAAACATCGGGAAAGCCTTAAGGGGAGATACGATCGCCATTAAAAATGTATTTGAGGACGATGGAATCCAATATAAGAAAGAAAAAATAGATGAAGGCATTGTGTCCATGCTTTATGTTCCGATTAAATCAAAGGACAATGTCATTGGCGTGCTAAATGTGTACAGCAGCCGGCCAAAGGAATTCACCGAAGATGAAGTCCTTCTGGTGACCGCTCTGGCCTATCAGGGCGGACTGGCCATCAGCAACGCCTGCGTGTATTTGACGATGCAGGACGATATAAAGGATTTGAAGGAAAATATCTATAAAAGCTGGTTTTAAATTCAAAGCTTAAATATTGTATTTGATTTGCCGGTATCATTAACGCCGATCGGGAGGAAACATCGTCATGATTGCAGGAAAAAATATTGATCAGATTAAGGTCGGGGATATGGCGGAATTCGCCAAAACAATAACAGAAACAGATATCTATTTATATGCGGGCATAACCGGCGATTTTAACCCGGCGCATGTTAATGAGATCTACGCGAAAAACACTTTTTTTAAAACCCGTATCGCGCACGGTATGCTCACGGCAGGATTAATCTCCGCCATTATCGCCAATCAATTGCCCGGTCCGGGAACCATCTATCTGAAACAGGATTTAAGTTTTCTCGCACCGGTGCATATCGGCGACACCATTACCGGAAGGGTTGAAATTATGGAGTTGATACCGGATAAAAATCGCGTTCGGTTAAAAACCACGTGCAGTAATCAGGATGGCGTGATCGTTATTTCAGGAGAGGGACTTGTCAGCCCGCCAAAAGCGTCAAAATCTTAATCAATATTTATTTCATTACGAAGCGAGAAATCCTTAAATATTCCTCAACCGCCTTCGGCGGATTCGTAATGACATTCACAATAAAAAAGCCGCCTCAATTTACCTCGGCAGCTTTTTTAAAAAGATATATAATCTTTTATTTTGACGCAAAAAATATGTCCACTTTTTTGAAGTTCTCATCGGCGGACGCCTTGAATTCCTCCCGGCCTTTTTTGCATGTTTTGATCCAATCATTCATTAACTTCTTACCTTCCTCCGGGAAGAAAGCCGTTTGTTCCATCATGCCGTTTACCATTTTTTCAGTCTGATCCTGAATAACGGACATCGCGTTGAATGAGTTATCAAAAGCTGTTTTACTAAAATCAACCATTTGCTTCGAAATTTTTTTGGAATCCATAATTTCCTCCAACTTATATTTATTTTTTATTGTCCTGTTTTATTTTAGACCTCATGGTAGTTTACTCTTTATCTATTTTTTAGTCTTTGATTTGGATGTTTCAACGCCTGATATTAAAAGCTCTTCCATTTTTGAATAATTCTGATCGGCAGCTTCTTTGAAATCATCCGTTACCTTTTTATAGATGTTAAGCCATTCGTTAATGAAGGCCTTTGTCTGCTCTGGGAGCCATGGGGACTGTTGAAGAATATTATCCAAGGCCTTCGTTGTTTGTTCTTGCAACATAAGTACAGAATTGAAACTGGTTTCGAATGCAGCCTTATGATAATCAATCATTTGTTTCACCATTTTATCATTTTCCATAATAAATACTCCTTTCATATTTTTTTGTTAGTAATGATATTATAAGCAGCATTTTTCCTTTGTCAATAGAAAAAATGTTGCAATGCAATAATATTTAAATAGTTGTAATTCTCATGGATAAATTATAATTATAGTATATAATACAAATAGATAAGTTAATATTCTTCCCTATCACGTCCGTGTTTGTAATTATTTTATGTTGCATGATATTTAATAATTTAGTAAGAATAAAACAAGGAGTACAGTCATGGAAGATAATACGCTTTTGCTCAAAAAATACAGTAATCGCCGGTTATACGAAACGGAAAAAAGCATTTATGTCACGCTGGATTATGTAACCGATATCATCCGTCATGGCCGGAAAATTAAGGTAACGGACGCCAAAACCGGCGAAGATGTAACCTCCGCGATTCTCACGCACATTGTTTTCGAAGAGGCACGCAAAAAGAAATATCTGCTTCCTACTCCTTTGCTTTACCTGATTATTCAGTATGGAGAAAATGTGCTGACTGATTTTTTTGAGAAGTATCTTGAGCAGACCATTAAGAATTACCTTTTACTCCACAACATGGCTGACGATCAATTCAAGAAGTGGCTTGAGTACGGTGAAAGTTACTCCAAAATGAATCCCCAGACTATAGCCGGTCTTTCCCCATTCAAACCTATTCTTGATTTATTTGCTGCTACTTCTAAAAAAAATCAACAAGAGAATGACAAATACTAAATGTCTTCTGATTGAACCGACACCAGATTAACGGACACAGTCCTGTAAATTAAGATAGATTGCCTCAGTGGCTAATACCAATTCTAAAGGAAGTTTTCGCCAATGTGGCGAAAATTCTCGGTAATGTAAGATTCTATTTATTATGCGCTCCCCTTACGGGTATGCGCTTCCGATCAAAGCGCTATTTTTGTTGGCGTCGCTTACGGCTTCCCGGAACGTATTAAAATACGGGAGTGTCACCCGAAGGGGACACAATCAAAAACAGATATTTTCCTTACCGGTGATCTGCGCCATTATGGCGTAGATCACATACGCCTCGTCGCCTGGGGTCTAGCCGCCTCAATATCATCTTTGATTTAGAAATGGTATAAGAGGCTCCTCTAATGACAAATCTTCAACTGTTCGGTTGAATCGTGTTTACTGGACCGTATTTTTTGGCGCACGATATAAGACACGTCAATATTACCGGCAATCGCCTTCATCTTTTGCGTAGGTGTATCCTTTGCAGTACCCCAGTTCACAGGCCCTTCGGAGGGAGTAGCACCCCATCTCTTTGTTGCCGGAAGAGATATAAGCCTCCCCACGCATGTTGTAGGCAGGGCCATCTTTCGGTTTGAGGCGGATGACCTCATCATAATCATTGATGGCAAGCGCGTACCGCTCCAGCCTGGCATACAACTCTCCCCGGAGTCTGTAGGCATTCACATAATCCGGATTCAGGATGATGGCCTGGTTCAGATATTCAATGGCATTTGCGAAATCATTACGATTTTTGCTGTCGATCAGGAGAAGCGCCTTACGGTACCACTGCTCCTGTGTGCCGGACACCGCATGGGAGTGCGCGGGCTCTTCAGGCCCCGCTATGGGTGCTTTAAATTCAGGAGAAACTGCAGGCGTCTGCTCTTTGATTTTGTTGAGGCCTGTTACCTGTAAAATTGTGATCATAATGCCGGCGGCAAAGATAATGACAAGCACAATGATGATATCTTTCCGGTAATCATTCCATCTTTCAGCAAAATCATGGACGTTTTGATTTGCATCTTTTTTCTGTCTTAACTTGTCTGTCTTTTTGCCGAACCTGCGTTTTATGTCGGCTAAATCCGGCACAAATTCATCGGCCAAGCTGAAACATCCCCCAAAAACGCATAAGACAGGAAGGACGGCAAGTGTAAAAGCCGTATCGATATGGCTAAAGTTGCCCGTATATCGCATATAGAAGGCAACGATATATGTTAAAGGCAGTCCGAAAAAAATAATTCTGACCAGATAACTTCTGGCGGAATATAAATATCTGCTTATAAGAAAAAATTTACAAATGATACCGATGATAAGGCAGATTACAAAAGAAGTTAAAGTCAGATTTATCGCCAGACGGATAAAATCTCTGCTCACGACATCGTTGGTTATCCGGCAGCTTTCCACAAATAGTCCTGCATATTCCTCACCCACAGGCGAGGCTGTGAAAATGAACCACAAGTATTTTGCCATATATAAAAGACAGATGCAGGCAACCGCGGTGCAAATAATTAATAATATAATCTCTACGAATGTGCTTCCCAGTTTCCGGAGATATTCAAGAATTTTTGCTGCTTTAATTTTGAACGGGCTTTGATTCGAATCAGACATAATTTCTCTCCAGGATAATATTGTTTATGAATCATAAGCGGAAAGGAAAGCGAAAGAGTCTTCCATTATCCATTATTTTTACGGCGCCGCGATATTCCGATTAGTATTATTTTCAAATAGCATAAATTTAAGATTTTGGAAATCATTGATGAAAATAATGAGTAACGGGCCGCAAAAGACTCGATCCGATGCCCGTCCTTTGCAGGCTGTGGTATCACTAAAGCGACGGAGGCGGTGACCTCTGCCATTACACCCATTGCGAGTTCACGGTGGTGTTCGTGGCAATCTCTTTCCTCATCCTGTCATTGCAATGGGCGAAGCGAAGAAGCAATCCCTATATTTTTAGTGAAATTTAACTCTTGCCAAGAAAACAGAAAAAGCTTAAAATACATAATAATTCATTACAGAGTATATTTGTCAAAAATATTTGAAGATGTATGTGATATATATGCATCCCCCAAATTGGTAATTGCCAAATGACTCGAATAACAAGTATTTCTTTAATACTGTGCGCTATTTGCGTTTGGATTGGATTTGATATAGGGTTTGACAGGGACAAAATTTTAGCGTCTTTATTCATTTTTATTTTGCCTGTAATCACAATATTAATAGTATTTTTTTACAAGTATTTATTAAAAGCAAAACAAAAGGAATAAAAATGAATAGGATTATATTTGTTTCCTTAGTATTTTTTGTATTTATTATCCTTTCTCCTAATGTCTGCTTCTCATCTGGACGTACCGCATGGGAAATTCCCGATTCAATCTTTATTCAAAACGAATGTAAACTATTGGATGAGCTTGCACAGAAGCATGCTGAAGAAAAACTTTTACAAGTCCACAAAGCTTGTCAAGACGTTCAAGAAAAGAATATTTCACCTGATCAATGGTTAATGATGATTGATCCGATAGCTCGAGAAATTGATTTTCGAATTCCTTGTCCTCATTGTTTACGGGTACTTTTAGCAACAAGACAACCGATCCCCGATAATTTTTTGAGCTATTCAGTGTTCTTAGTTCCCAACGAACTTTATGCAAAGGAAAATATTCTTTTAATTGATGATTTGCATAAAGCATTTAATAGTTTCGGTGAAGCAATTGGTGATAAACGTATTGCTATTTGGTTTTCTAATGATCGCCAAGCTAAAATAACAGAAGAACCATCTTTTAACTCTAATTCTGTTTTGATGCGGATTCAAGGTGTAGATGTTAAAAGAAGCAAAGATTATTGTGATAGATTTGGACTTAACTACTCGGATGGTCCTTACGTTATCACTACTAAATATCGACCCGATCACGTTACATCAGCAGACGAGAAAGTTGTTATTAAATTGAAAAGAATTTCCCCCGAAGGAATTATCAAAATATTAAATATATTAGAGCAAGATTTGCGTCTAGATAAAAATATCAGTAAGCGTCAACTTCTATATGAGGAAGTCAAGCAACGAATAATAACAACCGCAAAAGCTCATTCGGACATTTTTGAAAAAGTTATAACCACTGTTATTGGTGGCAAATAATAGATTTTGTATTTTTATTAGGGATAAAAGAAATAACTGAAATAAATACTAAGCAAAATATATGTAAATATTATTTGAATAATTATGACATTTAATAAATTAATATACTTGATTATAATGGCTCTTAAAAGAAAGAAATTTAATTTTTTAATATTATTTTACCTGAACATTGCAATCATTTTAAGTCAAGCATCAGGTACGCTGGTTAAGCCATGTCTTGCTGACGAAATTAAAAACAATACAGTGGAGCAAAAAACCACTGTAGACGAAAATATTAACTCAAAAGACACAAACTCGTCTTTAGCATACCCCATTTCTCCAGATTCTGAAGAGTGGATGCAAGTTCTTATGAAAAATCCTACGGATAAGAAAATCTGGGAAATTGAATTAAAGCGGATTGATAAAGTGGGACAACTCCTTTTGGAGGATAAATCCATTCCCAATCTGCAACAATACATTAGAGAATTGGCGATTTCCAATAATTATCAATTAAGAGGCGTTGCTCTTAGACATTTGGAAAGATATCCGGAAGCTTTGGAATCACTTAAAAAGTCGATAGAGTTGCTAACCAAGTTAGATAATTTACACAAGTGCCACGTCACATCAATGGCTTCTTCAGCATGTACTGACATACTGCATCAGTTTGATTTGACCTATTCTTTTTTTTCTAATGTTTATTGTGATATGAAGGACGAGACTAATGAAGGTATATATCTTAACCAACGTCTAAAAATATTATTTTTGTCAATAGAAAAAGCCATTGCATCTAAAGATTACGAATATATTGAATATAATATAAAAGAGGTTGAAAGATTATACTCACAGTTGTTCTATAGAATCAGTTGGATTTCAGGAACCAAAGAACTACGTATGCGTGATCCCAGAAACTTTGCAGATTCTGTGGGAATAGGGATTGGAAACGAATATAAATACGGAATGACAGATCCTGATGAAGATGAAGCTACTTTCTTTACGCTGTTGTATTTGGCTGAGGAAGTTAAAATGAATGGACCCGAGCATTTTTTAAAATTGAAATCATTTGAGGATATTGGTTATACTACAATAGATGATATAAGAGCAAATACAGATATCGAAAAGTACATTCGAGACCAAATGACTAATGGCAATTTTGTACCTGCTGTTAAATACTTATACTGCCGGTATTTTTTTACGTTTCCACATTATTCTTTGACACATAAAGGTCATCCCCGCTTTGAATGTAAAAAAGAAGTGTCAACAAATGTGACTTTTAAGGAAGTAGCTCAAAAACTAAATTCAGTATCATTAAAAACAATTGACCCTGCAACTATACAGGCTTTTCAAATGATGAATGAAGGGTATGAATTTAGCGAGAAGCTCTGCCACAATAAAGGACGTGTCAAAACACTAGGAACAAAAAAATAATGACATCCTCCAAGTAACAACACTTGGCGGATTTCATTTCAATAATAGTGGACTACCCCCGGCAATAGTGTCCCGAAGATTATTTATTTTCATAATCATCCGATAAATCTGAGAGATGCTATTAAAAAGATTGATGGAATTAAAACACCAATTAGAAAAATTTTATCACAATCCTCCTAAAAATAATAAAAGGCTTTTGACATATGTCGTCAAAAGCCTTTTATTATTTGGTGCCTGGGGCGGGAATTGAACCCGCACAGCCTCAAGGACCGAGGGATTTTAAGTCCCTTGCGTCTACCAATTCCGCCACCCAGGCATGAGAATTAAAAACACGAGAAGCATTGGGCTTATATTATTTTTGCATTGTACTGTCAAGGTCTTATGATTAACTTTTTTCCATGATATTTTGTTTCTTGAAGATGGATAAAAGAATCATGTAGTGCGTGGCTTTAGGTTTGATTTAGCGGGTCTAAAGGACCGAAATACGACAGAAAGGGACATCGTTTTGATATGCGGGTGTAAAGACCCGGATTACGTTTTAAGGATGAATCGTGAATGGAAAGGTCTGGATTCCCGTCTGCACGGGAATGACAAAAAAAGGAACGGTTTCAAACCGTTCCCTACATGATTAAGAACGCAAATTATTCAGCGCAGCTAAAGCTACGCACTACGAAAGAAAAAATATTCCACCTTACGAGACTAAAGACCCGGACTACGACAAAAAGGGACATCGTTTTGATATGCGGGTCTAAAGACCCGAGCTACGTTTCACCTAAAGACCCGCGCCGCGATATGATCTAAAAACGCGCACCACGTTTTTCTTGAAGATTTGGCAACTTATATGATAAGCGTAATTTATCTTTGATAAGGAAACCAGACGTGCAAGAAATTGATTTAATGATCACCGGCTCAAAAGCGCTGCTTCTCGATTCCCAAAACACGTGTCTTGACCACGCCGCCATAGCGGTAAATGCGGGCGATATAGTGGCTGTCGGTCACCCGGACATTATCACAAAACAATTTCAGGCTAAAAAAACCATTACAGCTGGAGATTCTCTGATTATGCCCGGATTTGTCAATTGTCACACGCACGCGGCAATGACTTGTTTTCGCGGTATGGCCGATGATCTGGAACTGATGGATTGGCTCAATAATTACATTTTTCCGGCTGAAGCCAAAAATGTGAATAAAGAGCTGGCCTATTGGGGATCACTTCTTGCCGCTGCCGAAATGATCAAATCCGGCACCACCACTTTCTGCGATATGTATATTTTCGAAGATGAAACAGCCCGCGCGGCCAAATCCGCAGGCATACGCTGTCTTATCGGCGAAGTGCTTTTTGATTTCCCATCCCCCAATTTCAAAACTGTAGCCGAAGGCATTGCCTACACAAAAATGCTTATCGAAAAATGGCACAATGATCCTCTGGTCAATATAATTATCGAGCCGCACGCGCTCTACACCTGTTCCACGCCGCTTTTAGAAGAGGTCAAAGAACTTGCCAAAGCCAAAAGGCTTGCCCAAGATTATCATCTGCCGATAGGAATTCATCTTCTGGAAAACGCCGCTGAAAAAAAACAGCTCGAAGTTAAATTAGGAAAAAGCGCTGTCTCATTTCTTAAAGACATCGGTTATCTTGATGAACACTTAATCGCGTTTCATTGTGTCAGTTTTACCCCGGAAGATATCGATTTATTTGCGGAGCACGGTTGTAAAATCTCCCACAACCCCTCCAGTAATATGAAACTTGCAAGTGGCGTGGCTCCTGTGCCGGATATGCTCAAAGCCGGAATTACCGTCGGTCTGGGAACCGACGGCTGCGCCAGCAACAATAATCTGGACATCATCAAGGAAATGTCCATGGCGGCAAAGCTCCATAAAGTCGCCCGGCTTGATCCGACGGTGATGGATGCCAAGACCGTCGTGCGCATGGCCACTATCGAAGGCGCGAAAGTTCTCGGGATGGAAAAGAAAATCGGTTCTCTGGAGGTCGGCAAAAAAGCGGATATTATAATCATCGGCCTCAACGAGCCGCACCTGACGCCCATGTACAGTGCGTATTCGCATCTGGTTTACGCGATGAGCGGCGCCGATATCGATACTGTTTTAATTAACGGAAAAATCGTCATGGAAAATCGTAAGCTTTTGACGATTAACGAAGAGGAAGTGATGCGCAAGGTTCGCGAAATTGCTGTGAAGATAAAAGAAAGCTTAAACATTTAAAGACTATGTCGCTCAATTGGATATCCTCCGCAGGCGGAGGTGTCGCGCGAGTGACTTAAGGTGGATTTAGCCATAATATTTCCACCCCCTACCCCCGCCGGCGGGGGACAAATAAAAGAGGAAATAAAGATTGTAGGGTGGATGAAGCGGAGCGCATCCACCGAATGTTCGAGTAATGGTGGAACCGCTGCGCTTGTTCCACCCTACAGAATTTAGCTATCATTACATGTTACAACACCTCCGCAGGCGGAGGTGTTGTGCAAGTGTCGGAGGTGGATTTGGCAATAATATTTCCACCCCCTGACCCCTGACGGCGGGGAACAAATTGTATATTGACAAAGGATTGCCGCCGAAGGACACCCCTTCGCCTTGGGGGGACAAATAAAACACGTAATGAAGTAATTTTGATCATGATATAATCTACTAAAGGAGATGTGAAAATTTATGAAAGTCCGCGATTATTATATCCACTATAAGTTGATTATTGTTTTAATTTTGTTGGTACCCGTATGTTCCATAGCGGCCGTAAAGGAAGTCACTCTTTTCCCCGATTCCGCCAAAATTTCGGAAATAACAAAGATTCATCCTCAATGTTCCGACAAATGCAGGGCTGTTATTACGCTGCCCCCGCAGGCCGATCCGGCATCGCTTGTTGTTTCACTTCCGCCGGCAGGCCACGTAAAAATAGAAGATTTGCAGGCAAAACCCATCCAGGTTCAGGACGAGGCCAGAATCGCCGAATTGCGCAAACAGATAACCGCAGCCGAAGGCGAGAAAAAAGAAACTCAGGCAAAATTAGAGGCCCTCGATGCACAGCTTCTATTCTGGCAGGCGCAAACAAAGGCAAAAACAAAAACAGTGGCAGATTCCTACAAATTAGCCGATGCCATCGGGCGAAATGTCCACAAAGCTCATCAGGAAAAATTCGCCGCCGAAACGCAGTTGGAAAAAATCGATAAAAACCTTAAAAAACTTCAGGAAGAATTAGATCAAGCCGCAGGACGCAAAGATACCGCGTGGGAAATAACTTTAACGATATCGGGATCCAATCAAAACGAAATACCATTATCCTATACATACTCGCTTGCGGGTTGCGGCTGGCTTCCCCTTTATCGCGTTGAGGCGCTGCCCTCGGACAAGATCGTTTCTTTTTCCTGGGAGGCGGATGTCTGGCAATCTTCCGGTGAAGACTGGAAACAGGTGCAATTAAATTTAGCCACATTACAGCCGGCAACAAACGTTAATCCGCCCGAAATGCCGGATTGGATCATCAGGCCCCGTAAACTTGCTAGAAAAATGCCAACTGCTAATATCGGCGCGATGGATTTAATGCAGAAGAAAGAGTCAGCCGAAGATGAATCTCTGGCCGAGGCGCCCGCTGAAACCAGAAATACAACTTATTCTATCTGGTCGCTGGGCAAAAAGAATGTCGCGGCCGGAAGCCATCAGCGCCTGAAAATCAAGGATGAATCCTGGCCTGCCGAATTTCTTTTTATGGCGCGTCCCGCTATAAATCCGCAGGCTTTTGTCCGCGCGCAGGTTAAACTGGATAAGCCTGCCGAAATACCTTCGGGGCAGGCAATCTTTGTTATTGACGGAGCGGTTTTGGGCAAACGCGAATTTTCCTTTGCCGGTTCCGAGGGAACGCTTTTTTTCGGAACAAGCCCTCTGATTACCGTCACCAGTTCGACGATTGCCGACAAATCCGATGAAAAAACTATTTTTCAGGACAAACAAACCAGAAGCTGGCAATGGCAAATTGAGGCAAAAAATTCCGGCGCTGCCGATATTAAACTACGTATCGAAGAACCGGTGCCTCAGGCGCGTGATAAACGAATAAAGTTGGATTTTAAGCAAAATCCGGAACCCGCGGAAAAAGACCACGCCAAATTTGTGTGGCTTCTGGATGTGCCCGCAGGCCAGAAAAAAATAATACAGAACAATATTGAACTGGAAGCGCCGAATGATATGAATATTGATTTCGGCTGGCGTCAATGAAAAGGTTTATTAGAAGGTAGCGCGAACCTTCAGGTTCGTTTCTAGGTATTTCGTAGTGCGTAGCTTTACTTTAGGTGCGCTTGCAATATTTCGTAGTGCGTAGCTTCAGCTGCGCTAATTCTACGGGTCTAAAGACCCGGACTACGAAAAACTTAATAAACTTCGTCATGACTGCCAAGATCGATTGGAATTATTTTATCATCCTCGATCATGAAAATAATGGTCATGCGGTAAGAAATGTTGATTGAAACCGAATACAGTTCAGATAGTTTGCCTTGCAGTTTATGTAATCGTAATGAAGGATGAAATGGATTGATCTCCAGTATTTTTAATGTTTTCTCATACTGAGATATCAAATCGGGATGTTTTTTTATAAATTTTCCGGCTCTTTTTAAATAACTGTCCGTATATAGAATTTCAGCCACGAGATATTCTCTTGATGTGTTTCTCTACTGACTCTTTAACAAACTTTCCTTCTTTAATGTCTCTTTTTGATTCCAGCAGGGCCGCTTCCAGTTCGCATTCTCTCAAATAATTATATTGTTTAATAGGCAGAACGACAAACTTGTTCTTCCCGCGAACGGTAATGATGACTTCCGTTCCGTCGGCGGTTTCATCGTTAAGTATGGAAACCCCTTTTGTTTTTAATTCATTTGCTGTGATCGTTTGTGCCATTTTTATAATCCTTATTATAGTGCTGTTAACAGTACTATAAACAGGTTTATTTGTCAAGAATCAAAAGCAAGTAGGATTACCACGCCATTTGAGAAGTGTCCCGCAATGGGTGCAATGACATAAAAAATAATCAGGTAATATGGGATTATTGAAAAACCCCATGTTTGGGGGCTGTTCAAAAATGTTCAGATGCAAGGCGCGCAAAAAACCGAACCGCGAGGCGTATATAGACATACGTCGAGCGGTGCGGTTTGCAGCGCAACACAGCAAATGAGCGTTTTTCAACAGCCCCACTACTCGTACTCTTCCAGATACCGTTCAATATATTTTTTTACTTTCTCTTTGGGCTGAAATATTCCGAAATGGCCTTCGCAAAGGATATCGGCGTCCAGATCAAGCAAAATCTGCATGGATTTTCTCCACGCTGTAATATCGGAACCAAAAGCGGCATGAAACGGCCCGTGAATGTCCTGCCCGAAAAGAACCCGCCTGCCTTCTCTGTTCAGATAAAGAGCAATTGAACCGGGTGTGTGGCCGGGTGTGTGCAGGCAATGCAGTTCTTCGCTGCCGAATTTCAATGTTTCGTGCCGTCCTTTCAATTTTTGATCTACCGCCATCGGCGGAAAGGTTGTGCCGTACCAGTTTGCCGCTGTTTTAAAGGTATCGCCGCTCTCCACTGCTCCGGCGTCCAGTTCGTGAATCAGTATTTTTGTACCGTATTGCTTTTTAAAAAAAGGCGCCGAACCAATATGGTCTATATGGCAATGCGTTAATATCAAATGGGAAATATTGGCTGGATTCAGGCCGAGCATTTCAATATTGCGGATAATTTGAGAGAAGCTTTTTCCGGCTCCGGAGTCAATCACAACAAGAGCTTCCGCGAAATCGATCAGATAAATCGACGCGTCATCCGCTGATGTTAATCCGGGGCCGCCGATTAAATAAACACCTTTGATTATTTCTTCAGTATTTATCCGCATAAGTGTAATCCTTGCATAATCTTTTATTTCTTATGCCTTCTTATACCGCTTTTAAATTAAAGATGATACCGAGGCGGCAAGGAGGAGGCTCCGGAGGCGTATATGAACATACGTCGAGGAAGCCGACGACGAAGCCAACAAAGATAGCGCTTTAATTTAAAGGCGGCACTAGGGTTGGAATGTGCCGATGATATCGTTAATATCTCTTATCTTATTATCGATGAGATAATTTTTTATTCCTTCGATCACGTTAAGCGTAGCGTGAGGATTGACAAAATTGGCTGTGCCGATTTGCACCGCTTTGGCTCCCAGGATTAAAAATTCCAGCGCGTCCTCGGCCGTCATTATGCCGCCTATGCCGATAACCGGCACGGAAACCTTCTGGATAACCTGCCAGACCATGCGCAGCGCCACCGGTTTTATCGCCGGGCCGGATAAGCCGCCGGTAATATTTTTCAGATGCGGTCTTCTTGTTTTTAAATCAACGGACATTCCCGTAAGGGTATTGATCAATGATATGATATCCGCGCCCGCTTTTTCCACAGCCTGCGCGATTGCCGCGATATCCGTTACATTGGGAGTAAGTTTGACGATAACGGGCAGGCCTGTTTCATCCTTTACTGTACTCGTGACTCTGGCGGCAATTTTCGGATCGGTGCCGAAACTCACTCCGCCTTTTTTGACGTTGGGGCAGGAGATATTTACTTCCAGGGCATGCACGCCTTTGGCCGAACTCAGTTTCTTAGCCACTTTTTTAAATTCGTCGTAAGTTTCACCATAGATGTTGGCAATAACCGCCGTGTCATATTTACGCAGAAAGGGAAGTTTTTCCTCAATAAACGCGTCTACTCCGATATTCTGCAAACCTATGGAATTAAGCATGCCGGATGCTGTCTCCATGATGCGCGGCGGCGGATTTCCCAACCTCGGCTTTAGTGATAACCCTTTGACAACAACAGCGCCAAGCCTGTTTAAATCAACATAACCGGCATATTCTTCTCCATAACCGAAAGTGCCTGAGGCGCTCATCACCGGATTATGCAATTTTAACCGCCCAAGTTTCACGGCCATTTGCGGAGATGTTTTTGATTTCATTTGGTCCCCAAATTATTCCGAGATAATATCCCGCAGATTAAATACCGGGCCGTCGGCACATACCCGCCTGTAAGCCAAAGCGCCATTTTTATCTTTTATGGCCACCGCGCAGCCCATGCAGGCGCCAACGCCGCAAGCCATCCGCTCTTCTAACGACACCTGAGCGCTGAATTTACTTTTATTTAATATTTTTGCAAGTGACTTAAGCATTGCCCCCGGACCACAGGCATAAATGGAAGTGCGCTCCGGCGGGAATTGCTTTATGTCCTTTTGAAAAATCTGCGTGACAAAACCTTTTTCGCCCAGCGTTCCATCATCGGTACAAACACTGATATTGCGGCAAAGTGTCCTCATTTTATCCAGGCCTACAACGGTAGAGGCGCTCTGAAATCCCTTGTATACCATCATGGTTGATGAAGGATGCGTCCGGCGCAGATTTTCAGTCAGCATCGACAGGGGAGCTATGCCGATTCCTCCGGCGATAATTACAATATTTTCTTTAACAGACAGCAAGTCGAATCCATTGCCCAGCGGCCCGTTGATTTCCACTTGAGAATCTTCAATCAACCCCGCCATAATCCGCGTTCCCGAGCCTGCGACACGGTAGAGCAGCTCAATGACGCAATAATTTTCGTTCCGGGAAAAGGAATAAATGCTGATGGGACGGGACAGAAACGGATCATTCAATCCGGCAATGCGAATCATGACAAACTGTCCCGGCAGCGGATTTTGAAAGGACGGGGCCGTCTTCACTTTCATCAGAAAGCAATCTTCCTGAATCTCTTCGTTTTCTAAAATTTCCCCGATGTAAATATTTGCCGCCATTTTTAATCCGTTGAATATATTTTTTTAATCAGATCGCCATACCGTGTTTTGCGTTCCTTGCAACGGCACGATAAAAATCACTTTTTAACATCCGCCCACATGATCAGGGCGTCTTCTTTGGTCTCCATGTAATAAAGCGGTCTGATTCCTTTTACTACAAAACCGCATTTGCGGTAAAGCTTTATTGCTTCGGTGTTTGATTCCCTGACTTCCAATGTCTGTGATGTAATCTTATTAACACCTGCGATTTGGTTCATGGCTTTCATAAGCCCGAAAGCAAGGCCCTGGCTTCTATATTCTTTTTTCACCGCCAGATTGTGCAGATGAGCTTCATCGGCAACAAGCCAGAAGATAATGTACGCGCCGACAACGCTTTTGCTTCCCAAATTTATCCGCACGCAAAGACACATGGAATGAGCGCTCTCAATTTCCTTTGCAAACATGCCTTCCGTCCAGGGAGACGCAAATGATTCCCTCTCGATGGCCATTATTTCTGGCAGGTCGGCTTTATCCATCAGATCAATTGTCACCTGCGGGAAAACTTTTTCAGAAGACATGGAAAATTTCCAAAATTACGGATGCAACTAAAAATATCGCGCAAAAAACAGGAATCGCTCTCCGGAGTTTCAGCATACTAATGGCCACTGCAATCCCCAGCAATGGCAGAAAATAATATGTAATAGAAAGAGCCTTCAGGATAGTCGTGTCAAATTTATGATACGCCCAGATTACAGAAGGAATAAAGATCGCCTGAAAGGCTAAAAGAAAAACGATATAAAATAAAAATACTTTTATTAACCCTGAATAATTTTTTTGTTCTATGGCCCGGATGTTATTTTCTTTCGCGTCTGCCAAAGCTCTGTCGGAAAAGACATCATTGGATTTAATAATGAAAACATCCATCTGCCTGGCTAAAACGCCGCAGGGAAGGGCCATGAGCACAGAAAGTGAAATTAATTCCGGCGACACGCCTCCTGATTTTGAGCCCGCGATGATGGCAGTCGAAGTCGCCAAAACAGCCGTCAGGGAATCATTGGGAGGAATATAAGTTCCCAGCGGCAGGCGATCAATCCAAATGAGTTCAACAATTGCCCCGATGATCAATCCCGCATAAAGATTATGTAAAAACAGCCCTATAATCGGAGCGATTACAACAGGCCGGGAGATCATGGCTTGGATAAAGACACGATCCAGACACAGCAGACTGCCCAAAAAAGATACTAAAATAATGTCGGTAAACAATTAATATAAACCTTGATGATTTAGCAAAACGATTCGTTCTAAACTCACGCCGCAAAGCAATCCGCAAGGGATACATTTTGAAGGGACAAGACGCGCAGGATTTGGCGATGAAATTTTCGCGGTCATATGAATTTCTCTATTTTTCTATCTTCCAGTAATCCTTAAGAGCTTCTTTAATGTTAATAGCCCTTTCTTTCGGCACCCTCTGCAGTTCAACAAAAACGCCTGTTTCTTTCAGCAGGTCTTCAAGATCTTTAATTTCTTCATCACATAAAAAAACGGACGTGGAACAACAAATCTTGTATTCATTATTATAAATATTGCCTATATTTAATCTATCAAAACGAAATCCCCGCGCAAAAGCATCAAACGCGTCGGCAATAGTGCTAAACAACACTATCGTATTTTTTCCACTGCCGTGAGTGTAAGAATAATTCTGGACAAAATCCTCCACCGAACTGATAATTACTTCTATCTCGCTGGGCACGGCCATTCTGATTACCGTCTCAAAGAAAGAATCGGCGGCTACTTTGTCATTAACAACAATAATGCATTTCGCCTTAACAAAGGGCACCCATGCTTCTAATATTTGACCATGGACAAGTCTGCTGTCAACTCGAACTAATACTATATTTAAATCTTTTGCCAAGTAATTACCTATTAGCTTTTTTGTTTAAAATTTCGCTGGCTAACAAAATATTTTTTTCGCCGTAATTTTTAATAAGGCTGGCAAATTCCTTCAAAGTCATATCTTGTTTAGCTTCCGACAATTTGAGCACCATGGGTAAATTAACTCCGGTAAGAACT
>Ga0074045_10001664_pt1 | contig 21224 bp, 20 predicted proteins | sample BogForMeECP23OM2_FD_94442 | JGI IMG/M metagenome (GOLD analysis project Ga0074045, IMG submission 94442) | Bog forest soil microbial communities from Calvert Island, British Columbia, Canada - Bog Forest MetaG ECP23OM2 | ecosystem: Environmental > Terrestrial > Soil > Wetlands ... | reverse complement strand
TATTGCAGGATGTCTCCGGCGACGATAAGGGAGGAACGGGTTCCCCACTTCGCATTTGAGCCGCGGCCACCGTGCGACTACATCGTGCGACAAAGCTCTTCATAAGTTTCAAATACTCTATGTGGTCTTGCTGCAAGGATATCTTCCCTCAGGTTCTCCCCGTTCGTAATGATCATCACCTTGATATCTGCGTTTCTTGCGGCATTAACATCATCTAGACTATCTCCCAAGAAGATGCTGCGCTCCTTACTAACGCCCATCCTATGCAGCGCCAGATTTATGCCGTCCGGACGCGGTTTGAGATTCGGCACGTCGTTGCGGCTTAGAGTAATGTCGAAGAGAGCCTCCAGACCGAGTTCGGACAAAGCTTTGGCCAGGGTCTTGCCTCCAATGTTGCTCACCAGCGCGGTCTGAATGCCTCTCATCTTAAGAGCATGCAGGAAATCTTTGACTCCAGGTCTGAGGTTCCAGCGCGTCAGGGCATCCTCGTCATAGCTGTCATAGATATCGCCGATCGCATCACGTACATCCTCAGGCTGAATTCCTATTTCAGGCGCCACCTGCATCGCTTCAGTCAACAGGGTGGAATATTTTCTGCTGCGAATCTGAGTCTTGGCAAAACTCATATCCCAAAGTTTTTCCAAGGCCTCTTCAAGGGCTTCGGAAAGCTTCCACTGGAAGTCAACCACGGTCCCCTCAAAATCAAAAATCACCGCTTCGAGATTTTCCGTAAAATGAGCTTCCATTGTTCACCTCGCGATCTCAAGTTATGAGTTTTGCCACTGCTGTCCCCGCATTTTGGGGGTTCATAATGCTGAGTATAACTGATAACGTCGTTGAAATCTGCTTTGCAATTGGTATAATAGAATCCAGTTAATTCGAAGGATGCATTGCACTCAATGGACCCCCGACATGGCTGCCCTTTCCTTTGATCGAGCGCTGATGTGGAAAGCGACGCATATAACCATCTCCTTTATTAGAGGACTTTACGGAAGGGAAACCTGAAATCATGGAGATGAAATATAATAATATTGAGGATATTCGGGAGATTGAGAATAGCCTCCATAAATCCATCTTCGAAAAAGCGGAACCGTTTCTTCGAACGAGGCAGAATGACATCCACACTATTATGTGTTATGGATATGCAATATATCTTTTATCGGTAGAAGGGGGCGATCCCTCGGTCGTCATCCCTGCGATTTTGCTCCATGACGTGGGATATTCGTCACTTTCAGAGGATATGCAGTTGCTGGCGTTCGGGCCCGTGATAAAAGAACCTGATCTCCAAAGGCAGCATGAAATTGAGGGGGCAAGGCTCGCCAGAGATATTCTGAGTGAAATGAAATACCCCCAAGATCTAATATGTAAAGTTGAACAAATTATTGACGGACATGATACCAGAATCGATGCAACTGACATTAACGATATGATAGTCAAAGACTCCGACAAGTTATTCCGCTTTTCCCGAACCGGATTCACACTCATTGTCAACCGGTTCAATCGTGAACCTCGTGAGTACCTGGCTTGGTTGTCCAAAATCGCTGAAAGCTGGTTTTTTACCAAATCAGCTTATGGACTGGCTTGTGAACAGATTAAGAAACGAGAAGAGGATTTGGACAGAAACCTGTACTACACTGCCACCCCTGGCCTTATTGCTGATAACCAGCAGTGAGAATCCAATGGCGGTCCATCTTCTTGACCGCGAGCCCTCTTTTCACCGGGTCGGGGAATTTCAACTACGCCAGGACCGGACCAGTCCATTCGCACAATAGCTCAGGCCTGTTCTGCGCAAGCCTGTTCATCCCCCACATGACTCCCCGTTCAAACTCATCGTTTTCCAGCGGGTTCCCATTCTCAGTGACATATTTCACTTTGAGCAGGATTCTTGCGCGTCCAATTGACGATAGAATTAATTTATGCTAAAGAAATCTCAGAATCAGTCCTAGATAACCATTCGCGCTTCGATGGCCGGTCCATAAAAGGGGCGGGGGCAGAAATCGGATAAATTGGGATGCAGTTCTTATAACCTTCCATAGTGTCGAAGCATTCAGGCCCGTGACATCGAATTCGGGGGGCCAATTATGCATAAGCTTTTGATCATGGGCGGGAGTCCTTCTTTTCAGGAAAGGCTTGCCCATTTTCTCAAGGACCGGTATGAGGTTAAGACTACCAACTCCGGAGAGGATGGGCTGGCCATGCTACGGGCCTGCAAGCCCCCTATGGTTCTATTGGGCGCTCATCTGCCCGATATGATTTGGCTGGAGACACTAAAGCTTATTCAACGGGAATTGCTTCAATCCAAGACCATCCTCTTTTCCACCCACCAGGACATGAATACCACTATCCAGGCCATGAAGCTGGGGGCATACGATTACGTCCTGGAAGATGTCGATCTGGAAGACCTGGATCGCAAAATCCAAAAGGCCATTCGTGTCCTGACATTAAATGAAAAAATTCCTCCCATGAAAGAACCGGAATCCTTTTCTTTACCCGGCTACACTTTAATCGGCCAGAGCAAGACCATGCGGGATATCTATAAATTTATCGGGCTGATCGCCAACAATACAGCCTTGGTCGGCATTCGAGGAGAGACGGGAACTGGGAAGAAACTGTTGGCCCAGGTGATCCATCAAAACAGCCCCCATAGAGACGGCCCTTTTGTTACCGTGGATTGCAACACCATTGTCGAGACCCTCTCGGAGAGCACCCTCTACGGGCACGAGAAAGGCTCATTTACCGGGGCCACCGAAAGTCAGCGCGGGTTGTTTGAAATGGCTGCGGAAGGCACCATCTTCCTAGACGAGATCGCCGATCTTCCCCTTTCCATGCAGGGCAAACTCTTGCGTTTTCTGCAGGACAAAGAATACCATCGAATCGGCGGGACTTCTCAAAAAAAATCCAACGCCCGAATTGTTGTCGCCACCAACCGGGACCTCTACCAGGCCATTGCCCAGGGGAAATTCCGCAAAGACCTCTACTACAGGCTCAAAGTCCTGACCATTTACATTCCTCCCTTGAGGGAACGCCGCGAAGATATCCCCTTGCTGCTCCAGCACTTTCTGCATAAAATCAATCGCGACCATAATACAAATGTTTTAAAGATCGAGGACCGGGCGGTTCAATTATTAATCGAATATGATTGGCCGGGAAATGTACGGGAAATGGAAAATCTACTGACTTTGGCTTGTATTCTGGGAAAGGAAGAGGTCATTCTGGAGGAGACGGTCAAGGAGATTCTCGGTCGCAGCAAACGTCTTCATGATCGCCCGCCTGTTTCCTCACTGAGCGAAGCCGAAGAGGAGATAATACGGAGAGCTTTAAAGACGGCTCAGGGGAACCTGACCCAAGCGGCCAAACTGTTAAAGATGTCCCGGCCCACCCTGAGGGCCAGGATTCAGAAGTATAAACTTGCGGATTAGGCAAAACTGGTAAACATCTTTCCGCCTGGAAAGGAACTTTCCAGGAAATCACCGATCAAGCGACTGCCCTTCCAGATAATAGGTTGAATTCAATCGGGTTTTCTTCCTGCAGATCTTGGCATTGAACTTGCTCTCTTGCTTTATAGTTAAATCGGAAATTTCAGCCATTTCGGATCACGGAATAAAGAAGGGGACCCTATGCGTCTTGCTAATAAGGTGGCTATTGTGACAGGTGCTGCCAAGGGTTTGGGCAGGGCCTTCTGCCTTGGGTTGGCCTGGGAAGGGGCCAAGGTCATGGCCGTGACCCGCAAGGACATGGACAACCTGGATCAAACGGTCAAGCTGATCCGCTCCATGGGCGGAGAAGCTGAAATGATTCAATCTGATGTGGCCTCGGAGGCGGATACCCGGACCATGGCACTGGAAACCATTGATAAGTTTGGCCGCATCGACATCCTGATCAACAATGCTGCCATTTACGACGGGATCAAGAGAAAGTCTTTTCTTGATATTGATCTCAAGGAGTGGGACCTGGTCATGAATGTCAATGTCAAAGGGGCCTTTTTATCAGCCCGGGCCGTCTTTCCATTCATGAAAGACCAGGGGTATGGAAAAATCATTAATTTGGCCTCCGAAGTCTTCTTTACAGGTTCCAATGGTTTTGCCCACTACGTGGCCTCCAAGGGGGGAATCATCGGTCTAACCCGTGCCCTGGCCGTGGAGATGGGACCTCATCATGTATGTATTAATTGTATCGCCCCCGGTTTCACCGATACCGAGGCCAGCCGGTGTCTGGCCGATGTCTCCAAATACGATGTCTCCAAGACCCCCTTGAATAGGATGGAAACGCCGGAAGACCTGGTGGGAGCCGCCCTTTTCCTGGCCTCTTCGGAAAGTGATTTTATGACCGGACAAACTCTCTTCATCAATGGAGGTCTAGCTATGCATTAGCCCAAAGACAACCCCATGCCAGGATCTATCTTATCTCTCCGTCAAGGGGATCTATTCTTCTCGTAAGACCAGCGAAATCTTCCTCCTTCTCAGGCTACTTCCGAAGCTGTCGGCACAACCGGGAGATGCGGCCCGCCCGTCTGCGGCCTTACTTCTCCCCCGGGAAAAATTTCGGGCAAGATCCCGGCCTTTTCCAAAAGGCCATTTGCATCGCCAAACACAATCAAAGCCTCACAAGGAGGAAGAAGCATGAAAGTGTACGACGTTGTCCCCGGTTTGGAATTTGACCCCGAAAGAGATTTTGCCCAATCACCCGCCTGGTTTCTGGACGGCACCCATTCTGTCCCGCCCTGGACCCCCATGTTCGGTTGGTTTTGGATCAACTTCTGCCGCCACGGTATGCAGTACGGGGCAGAAAAATTGAGCCTGCCGACGGTCAAAGGTTGGGATTGGCGTTTCCATAATGGGGGTGGATATTTGACCTTGCTGCTGGTCCACAGTGAGGAGGAAAAACAAAGGCGAGAAGCCGAATTTCGCAAGGCCATACTTCCATTTATTGAAGATTATGATGGTTTGTGGGGTGGATTTGTAAAGGAGATACTAGGGCGGTATGAAAAATTGAAGGCCTTGGATATGGACAAGGCTTCCAATATCGACCTCCTGGACAATTTCGAAGAGACCATCGTAACCTGCCGGCGCATGTGGGAAATCCATATGTATATGATGTACGGCACCTATACCGCATATATCCTCTTTGAAAACATGTGCAGGGAACTGGCCGGAATCGACGATACCTCGCCGGCTTTTCATAGTCTGGTCTCCGGTTTTGACAACAAGGTGTTCCGAGTGGACCGCAAACTCTGGGAGTTTTCCAAAAAGGCCCAGCAGGATGGACTGACCGATGTCTTCCTGGAAACCAAGCCCACCGAAATACAGAGCCGGCTTCAAGAATCATCCAAGGGAAGAGAATTCATGAAGGACTTCATGGCTCTGATGAATGAAGACGGCTGGCGCATGCAACGCATGTCCGAGATGAATATGCCCACCTGGGTGGAAGATCCAACCCCGGCGTTGGTCAATGTTAAACAGTTTCTCCAAAAAGGAGGGAACTTTAACCTCGACGAAGAGAGGGCAAAAATTACCCAGCAGCGCAAAGAGGCGGAAAAGGAGGTGTTGTCCAAGGTGCCCCATGAGCAACGGGGCTGGTTTGGGCGCTTGATGGCCCTGGCCCAGAAAAGCGGGGTCTTCAGCGAAGAGCATGATCATTATCTCGATCTCTATACCCATGCCATGATGCGGCGGAGTGCTTTGGGGCTTGGCCGGCGTTTTGCTCAGAAAGAGACCATAAACGAACCCGACGATATCTTCTTTCTCATCCCCGATGAGGTCAGGAGAGCCGGTATTAATCCCGACCAGTTTAATTTGCGCTACATTGTCGATCGTCGAAAAGCCGACTGGCTGGAATGGCAAAAAAACCCCAATCCGCCGGCTTTCCTGAAAGAGGGTTTTGACCTCGATATGGCTATGGGAATCCTGGTCAAATCGATGGATCCCATCGCCCTTAAGGTAGTCGTCGGTTCCATGCCCCAAGTCCGTCCTGAGCTCAAGGCCGACCTCTATGGGACCTGTGGTTCCCCGGGAGTGGCCGAAGGACCCGCCAGGGTCATCTTAAACGAAGATGAACTTCACCTGGTCGAAGAGGGAGACATCCTGGTGGCTGCGAGCACCTCGCCCAGTTGGACACCGGTGTTTTCCATGATCAAAGCCGTGGTCGTCGATCGCGGAGCCAGTCTCTCCCATGCTGCTATCGTCGGGAGGGAATACGGAATTCCCGTGGTCATGAACGTCTTTGAGGGTACGGCCAAGATCAAGTCAGGCCAGAGAATCAAGGTGGACGCCAATATGGGGGTCGTATTTATTTTGGACAAATAAAAATTCCCCTTAGTCGCGGATGCATCAAGGCAATATTTAGTATCTGGGGCGACGAGTCCCGCCCCAGATACTTCTCCCGCTCAGCCAGGACCTCCTCAGCCAAAGGTATTTGAAGTCGATCGAATTTGCCAAATCTGACAGTCCTGTTTTTTGGCCAAAGACCGCGACACTAATTCAAACCGTTTTTTCTACTGTTTGGATTGGTGGAAGGAGAGGAATGCATGAGTAAGAAATGGCTCTACTGGTTTGAAGAATTAAGCAGCGGTCAGAACGATCTGGTTGGGAAAAAGTGTGCCAATCTTGGAGAAATGACCCGGCTCGGAATGCGCATCCCTCCTGGATTTGCCATATCGGTAGATGGATACGAACGATTTATGGCCGAAACATCTGCCGGTGAGGAAATCCGTCGATACGTCCGGGAGAATCAAGATAATTTGAAGCAAGTAAAGCATCAGATAAAAGCCAGTCAGACTATTCGGAACATTATTGAATCCAAGGAAATGCCCCCTGACATGCGGGATGAATTATTAGAGTATTACGAGCAGCTAAAGGAACGGGCGGGCGTAAAGGAAATTTCCGTGGCCGTTCGTTCCAGCGGGGCCGTGAGCATGCCCGGTCAGATGGAGAGCTATCTGAATGTCCGCTGGAAGGAATCAGTTCTCCAAAAGGTGATCGAGGTCTGGGGAAGTGCCTTTACCACCCGGGCAATAGCCTTTCGGCTGGAGAAAGGGATGCCCATGGAAAAGGCCCCGATTGGTGTTGCAGTACTGAAGATGGTTGAAGCCAAATCGGCAGGAGTAGTCTTAACGGTTCTACCGACCATTGGAGATACATCTAAAGTGGTGGTGGAAGGAAACTGGGGATTAGGTGAGAGTGTTGTCAGTGGAGAAATTAATCCCGATCAGTTTATCGTGGATAAAGACACCGGATTCATGGAATGCAAGATTAATCGAAAAACAAAGATGATAGTCTATCATGACTCGGGGACAATAACTGTTGATGTTCCTGCTGATATTCAAAACAAGCCATGTGTCGATACGGAAGAATTAAACGAAATCGTGCGTATTGCCAAAGAAGTAGAGAATTACTTCCAATGCCCGCAAGATATGGAATGGGTCCTGGACCGAGTGCAGTACTGTCCTGACAATCTATATTGGGTCCAGGCCCGACCGGCTAAATATGCAAAGGCTAAGGAAGGTGAATCCGAATATCTGGCTGAGTTGATGACCCGCATGTTCAAATACTAGGTGCTCTGAAAAGGAGAAGGTATGGCCATCCTGTTTGTTCAATACTGGGATGTGATGCCCGGCAAGTTTGATGAATATTCCTCTTTCATCACCCGCGAGTACAATCCGACCCTGCAGAATATGGGGATACGATTAGTGGGAGGTTATTATGTGGCGGTAGGGGAAGGTCCCAGGATCGTTGCCGTGGCCACGGTAGATGAAACCGATAATCTGCGCCGGATCCTTTCTTCCCGGGAGTACCGGATTCTTTCCACCAAACTGCTCGAATACGTCTGGAAGTATTCTAATAAAGTCTATGCCCCAACCGGTCGCATACATGAAGGACCTTATGCTATCCAGACCGGGGTTTGGAAGTTCAATCAATATTATAACATCCTCCGTGGTAAGGGAGAGGATCATTTACAATTTGTCAAACAAGAGTGGGTGCCGGGGATGAAAGAATTAAAGGTTCCGTTAACCGGAGGCTGGCGCCTCATCATAGGCAGCGGTCCCCGGATTTTAGCCGAATGCACGGGTAAAAGCATTGTGGCTATCGCAGAGGCAATCGATACCGCTCTCTTTAGAAAATTGATGAGGACACTGAAAAACAATTATGTAACCGACTACAGCAGCCAAATTCTGGCCCCAACCGGAAGGATCGAAGTGCCTTATTTGCTTAATGAAATGATGAAGAGGTTTTAGAGCTCTAAAGCCAAAAAACTTGTTGCTTGAGGTGTGAAGTAAAGAATGGATCCTATGTCTTCAGTTTGCAAGGCTGCCAATACTTCATATGTATGGCTTAACGTTTGGCGGAAAGGGTGATCATGACACCGGAAAGGGCCATGTTTTGGAAGATCGGGAATGTCTGGCTTTTCTATGTAATAGCCTTTTTGGCCATAGGTCTATTTGTTATAGGTATTTCAGCTCACATATTTGTATGGCTGAAAAGTACCCCGAAAGGCAAGGTTTCTTTTTCACGGCAGGCATTGAAGCAAACCATTCCAGATATTTTCCTGGGCCTGAGGGTGTTTAAAGGTGATCTGGCTGCCGGAATCGCCCATTTTTTAATATTCTGGGGATTTGTTATTTTATTTATTGGTACTTCATTGCTGCTTGTACATGAGCACTTTTATCCTTTCCTGGTGGGTAAGAACTATCTTCTTTTTAAACCGGCAATGGAAATCGGAGGGCTTTCTCTTTCGGCGGGGATTATCTGGGCGCTTGTCCGCAGGTACATTCAGCGCGTGCCGAGGCTTGAACGCAGGCTGGAGGACGCTGTTGTCCCGCTTTGGCTCCTGGTAATGGCCTTCTCAGGTTTTCTGTTAGAGGGGGTAAGGTTGGCAGCTCAAAGGCCGCCATGGGGAAATTGGTCCTTTGTTGGCTCATTGATCGGGGGTTTGGTCCCCCAAGCGGCGGCGGAATCGATATATCCGAATCTTTGGTGGTGTCATGCCCTGTTGGGCTTGGGGCTCGTTGCCATAATACCTTATACCAAGTTGTTTCACTTACTTGGAGCGCCTGCCGCGTATTACCTGCATCGTTCCGCAGAAGGACACACAGGGACGTCTCTATCTTTAATGGAACCTGGCGAAGCATCGTATCTTGGAGACGCCGTGGTCCTTGATGCTTGTATGCGATGCGGGCGTTGTGCGCAGGCCTGTCCTTCGACAGGCGCAGGCGAGCCTTTCGCGCCCCGCGATTTTGTCCAGGCCATGCGCCATTCATCATGGCAGGAACATTCTCCTTTTGGAGATATTCGTTTTCTATCCAAGGGTCACTCTATCGATGACAAAGCGGCCTGGTATTGTACTACCTGCGCAGCTTGTCTGGAAGTCTGCCCCATATATAACGCCACCTTCAAGACCATCTCCAAAAAGCGGGCCCTTCTCGTCGAAGAAGGAAAAGAAGTTCCCGATATCATGAACCAGACCCTTGAAAGGCTTTTCAATTATGAGAATCCCTGGGTGGCTTCCAAGAGGGAAAGGGCTGCATGGGCCAAGGGCCTGGATATCCCCGCCCTGGAGGCAGGTGGGAAAGAGTCGCAGCTTTGCTACTTTGTCGGATGCACGACCTCTTTTGATGCACGAGCCCAGGAGATGGCTAAATCCTTCTCCAGCCTTCTGAAGCATGCCGGGGTGAGTTTTGGGATTCTGGCCGAAAAAGAGCCCTGTTGCGGAGAGATTGCCAGAGTGGTCGGAGAGTTGGGTCTATTTCAGGAGAAGATGGAAAACTGCTTAGAACTTTTTGACAAGTATTCCATAAAGGACGTCGTGACGTCCTCTCCACACTGTTTCCACTCATTCCTTAATGAATATTCGGAAACCCCTTTCAGGGTTCGTCACTATTCTTCGGTTCTAAAGGAGCTTATGGCAGATGGGAGGCTTAAACCAAAAAATCTGGTGAACTCCACCGTGACCTATCATGACCCCTGTTATCTCGGCCGCCACAATCGCATCTTTGATGAGCCAAGGGAAATCATTTGCTCAATCCCGGGCATCACACTGATCGAGATGAGTCACCATGGTCCTGACAGCCTCTGCTGTGGCGGAGGAGGAGGAAGGATGTGGCAGGGGCAGGACCTTCGTGGTGAGGCCAGAATGAGCGAAATCAGGATTAAAGAAGCACGGGAAACCGGGGCGGATATCCTTATCACTGCCTGTCCTCTGTGTCTGATCATGCTGGAAGATGCTTTAAAGACCGTAGGATTGGAAGGTAAGATGAAGGTAATGGACTTAAATGAGCTGGTTCTGCAGTCATTGGCATAGGGAAAGAATAACCTGGTGCAGAGTGTATTGCCGATAGACTGAACCTGGCATCCTGCGCGCGCTGTTACGAGGGTGAGGATAGAAACAATCAGAACAAGGAGGACTGTTTACTATGAGCGAGATATTACTGTTGGTTGAGGCCAAAGACGGAATATTGGATAAGAAAACCCTTGAGCTGATACGAGGGGCAAAGGACCTGGCCAGGGACCTGGGTACTGGAGCTTCCGCAGTGGTTGTCGGACACGAAACCGCCCAGTTAGCGGAATCTGCCGCCTCTTTCGGATTAGAGAAGGTTTACAGGCTGGAACATCCATTATTGGAAGGCTTCAAGCCTGATGCCTGGGTGGGGGCACTGGAGTGGTTATGCAAGCAAACCGCACCCAGGATATTTCTTATAAGCCACTCTTTCGTGGGCAAGGAAGTGGCCCCGAGGCTCGCCTACAGGTTGAATACGGAGCTCACCACCGATTGCCTGGCCTTAAAGATCGATCCCAATGACGGCCTTCTCATTCGCACGAAGCCCATTTATGGGGGTAACGCGGTCGCCGCTTTGAAGTGTGAGGGCCTTCCTCAGATGGTAACCGTCAGAAAAAATGCCTTTGAGCCAGCAGAGCAGGTTACGACCCTGAGCGATATTCTCGACATGGCGCCTGGCATTGATGAATCCATATTAAAGGTCAAATCACTGAAGACGGTACCGGAAGAGGTCGTTGAGTTGGACAAGGCCAATGTTGTCATTTCTGGTGGAAGAGGGATCGTTGACAAAGAGGATTTTGAAATGCTCACGGCCCTTGCCGCGGCTATGAGCAAAACCCTCGGGAATGTGGTGATGGTAGGATGCAGCCGCCCGGTTGTAGATAGATGCTGGATGTCCTCCGACCGCCAGGTTGGCTTGACCGGTACCATCATTGCCCCTGACACCTACGTTGCCGTGGGGATATCGGGAGCAATTCAACATCTGGTTGGGATGATTCGATCCAAGAAGATTGTAGCCATTAACACGGACCCCGGCTGTAACATGTTTAAGGTGGCCGATTATGGGGTCGTTGCGGATTACAAGGATCTCATACCCGCATTGGTAAAGAAATTGGAGGGGTGATCATGAAAGAACCTCAAATCATTGTCTGCGCAAAACAGATACCTGACCCGGAAGCGCCGTTTTCAAACGTCAGTGTGAATGTTGAGAAAAAAGAGGTTATCGTAGACGCTCCGGATGTTATCAGCCCCTATGATGAAAATGCCCTCGAAGCCGCCATCAGGATAAAAGAAGAGCTGGGGGGGAAAATAACTGTATTGAGCATGGGCAGGAAGGTTTCGGATACGGTGCTAAGAAAGACCATAGCGGCCGGGGCGGATGCCTTGATCCTTTTGGAGGATCCTCTATTCCAAGGGCTTGAAAGCAATTCCGTGGCATACGTACTTTCCTGTGCCATAAAAAAGATCGGGGCCTATGACCTTATTCTGACCGGCAGACAAGCCGGAGACTGGGACTCCGGACAGGTGGGCCTGATTCTCGCTGAAATGCTTGGCATTCCATCCATTAGCCTGGCCCGGTCGGTAAAAATAAACGATGGCCGTGTCGTGGTGGAGAAAACCGTTCCTGTGGGCTATGAGGTGGTGGAGGCCGGACTGCCGGCCCTGGTAACGGTGAGCAATGAGGTGGGGGAGCTGAGATATGTTGCCAGAAGCAAGATGTTGGGGCTGCTCAGGCGGCCCATGCCTATCCCTAAATGGGGTCTGAAGGATCTTGGCAACAACGCTGAAAGGCTCAAAAAGGTGCAACTGATGGAGCTCTCACCACCAACGGACATGAGAAGGGAGTGTTTTCTCATAGAAGGGTCATCGCCTGAAGAACAGGCTGACAAGCTGGCCTCTGTTTTAAAAGAACTCCGATGAACGAAGGGCCCGTCCTTTGTTCAATATCAACAATTAACCCAGGAAATACACAGGAGTGTACGAAATGTCCGACAAAGCTTATGACGCGTTAATTATCGGAGGAGGTCATCACGGAACTATCATTGCTCCCTACCTTGCCAAAGCGGGCTTGAAGGTCGGGGTTTTTGAGCGCCTGGACCATTTGGGTGGGGGAGCGGTAACTGAAGATTTGCCCTCTCCTGGATTTCGAGGCAATTTTTGCGCCCATTTTACACGCTTCTATGCTCACCCCGCCTACAAGGAATTCAATCTTCGGGAAGAGGGACTCGAATATACCTTCCCGGATACAAATGAAGCCATCATCTTTGATGACGAGACCAGTTATGTAGCTTATGCCGCTTTCACGGTGGTCGATCCCATGACCGGTGAAACAAGGTTCAACGATGAAAACGTTAAAAAGACCTATGAACAGATCCTCCGGTTTTCCAAAACCGATGCGGACACGTATCTTGACCTGACAGAGAAATATAAAGACAAATGGCGGGTGGCCTTCCATAAGCATAGGTATTCACCTCCCACGCCGTGGGGAGTGCCTAACGCCCTGGAAGAGCTTTTCTCCGATCCAAAGAGCGGATTGGATATCTCCATGGAGTTTATGACCTGTAAGCAAATTGCCCGCTATTTCTTCGAAAGTGATGAACTGAGAATATTGACCCTGAGGGGATTTCTGACCTCATGGGGATGTTTCCCGGATGATGTGCCGGGTATTGCCATTACCATTGCAACTATTCATCTAACCCTCGGTTGGGAAACGGCAGCTATCGCGAAGGGCGGAACAGGGTCCATCACCAACTCACTGGTTTCGGTCGGAAAGAAACTGGGTGTAGAGTACAACCTTAATTCAGAAGTTCAAAGACTACTCATGGACAATGGCCGAGCTACGGGAATAAAGCTTATGGACGGCACCGAGATTACGGCCAAACAATTGGTGGTCTCGGACAATGCGTCCCCTCAGCTCTTTTTGCGCTTGATAGGAGAAGACAGGATCACCGAAGATATGAAGCGCAAGGCCCGTGTCTACCAGTTCGATCGTGGCGAGCTTTTCTGGGGCACCGTTGGCGTTCATGAACTTCCACAATACAAAGCGGCCAAATCGAATCCCGACGTCAACGCCACTCCCCGCACTTATTTTGCGCCCAAAGACCTTGGCTTCATTGAAGATAAGTACATGCACGAGATCTTTCTTGCCGGCATGCCTTCCAAGATGTTTATCCTGACGGCGCCCGACAGCATTTGGGACCGCAGCAGGGTGCCTGAGGGGAAGTATTCGCTGCATGTCGAAGAATTCACCTGTCCTGCCAGAATTTTTTCCAGGCGGGAATGGAAGCAGTTGACCGAGCAGTTTGTGGACGTTCTTTTCGAAATGTGGGCAGAGTACGCGCCTAACATGACCAAAGATAACCTTATTGTACATCGTATTACCAACCCTACGGATATCCAGGATACTCATCTGGACATGAAGGAAGGTGGTTGGTGTGAAGGAAACTGCAGTGGAGTCCAGAACGGTCGTTTCAGGGGCACGCCCGGTGGCTACAGAACCTTTGTCAAGAACCTCTACATGTGTTCATCCGGTGTGTACGGCGGGCCGGGCATAGGACGCGGATCGAGTTACAACTGCTATAAAGCCATAGCGGAAGATTTGAAGCTGCCGTTACCAAAATAAATGGTGCGGGAAGTTCAGCGACAACAAGGTTTTTGCAGTTTCAACCCCACTTAAAAAAAGGGGACAATTTAGGGGGTGCGCCTCCTGCAAAGGGGGTGTGCCCACTTCGTAGGGTCAAGCATTGGGCAGATGCATCAGATATCCGCTCTCGTTTCCATGTTTCTGCGTGGGAGTGGTTGCTGAGTCCTCCAGTGCGCGAACCCCCTGTGCTTCTGCCTTTCTTCCCACGCAGGAGCATTGGAACGAGTCAAGTTGAACTTTTTTTGGATCCATTAATAATGATCTCCCGGAAAGGGTCTGCCAGGCTAATGAGCAGCAGCGGGCGATATTTGTGGGTTGATGTGCGGACGGGGGATTTCTCCTTTGAAGAAATCCCAAGAGAGACCTATGAGCATTTTATCGGCGGGCGGGGGCTGGGGATCGAATACCTGTACCGAAATATGTCCTCGGGTATCGATCCGCTGAGCCCTGATAATAAACTCATCTTAGCTACCGGTGTCCTTGCGGGGACAAGTGCCCCAGGGTTTTCCCGCTGGCTGGCCATCACGCTTAGCCCTTTAACCGGCGCCTTCGCCCGGGCCGTAGGAGGTGGAAAATTCGGTGCATACCTGAAATTTTGCGGTATCGAATTTTTAGTCCTGGAAGGACAGGCCGAATCCCCTTGTTACGTTCTGGTCGACGAGAAGGGAGCACGAGTCCTTCCAGCCGCCGATCTTTGGGGGCTGGACACCGAACAAACTCAAAAAAGGTTAAAGGAGATTCACGGGAGCAAGGCCCAGATAGCCACCATCGGACCAGCCGGAGAATTGGGGGTCAGGTTTGCGACCATCACTCATGAGTGGCGCACGGCTTCGCGCTGCGGGGTAGGTACGGTCATGGGCTCCAAGCGGATCAAGGCTGTTTGCCTCGTCCCTGAAAAGAAGTGGAAGCCTGCCCTTTTTGCTGAAGAGCAGTTCAAGGAGATGGTGACCCGCCATGTCCTTGCGCTCAAAGACCATCCCCGCCGGAAGAAGATGACGGCATTGGGAACAACACTCATGACCTTGCGTATGGAGGAGATGGGAGTTTTCCCGGTCAAGAATTTTCAGGAAGGGCGGCTGCCCGGTATTGAGGCCATTTCAGCCGAGGCCTTTCAATCTTACAAGGTTGAAGACTATGGTTGTTACGGGTGCACTACCCGGTGCGGAAACGTCTTCAAGGTTAAAGAGGGACCGTATAAAGGTGCAGAAAGTGAAGGCCCGGAATATGAGACCATCTTCTCCCTGGGTGGAGAAGTGGGAAATACCGAGATAGGAGCGATTATAGCAGGTGACCGCCTCTGCGATCTGCTCGGCATCGATACGATCAGCACAGGTGTGGCAATTGGCTTTGCCATGGAGCTTTTTGAGAAAGGAATTCTTAGTTCCGCCGATGTGGACGGGCTGGATCTTCGTTGGGGGAACCATCATTCTCTTATAACCTTGATTGAACAGATAGGCCGTCGCCAGGGCTTTGGCCGCCTTTTGGGTGAGGGAGTGCGGCGGGCTTCTGAAGTCATCGGGAAGGGGGCCGATGCCTATGCCATGCATTGCAAGGGTCTGGAACTTCCCGGGTATGAGCCGCGCAGCGCCAAGGCCCATGGGCTTTCCTACGCCACCTCGAATATCGGGGCCAGTCACATGTATGGTTATTCCCGCCAGGAAATCAGCGGCTTTCAATTGCCTCGGGAAGTAGACCGGTTTTCCGACCGGGACAAAGGGGATATTGCGGCGTATAACCAGATCAGCAAGGCCAGGGAGGAGGTCCTGGTCCTTTGCAACTTTGCCGATTCGGGGATCACCTCCGAGTGGCTGGCCGCTTTGCTTAAGGCTGCGACCGGGGTGGAGAGCTTCGGCGAGCCGCAGAACCTTGACAAAGTTGGGGAACGGATTGTAACCCTTGAGCGTTGTTTCAATGTTCGGGAAGGGTTTTCCCGCGAACAGGATACGCTTCCCAAACGGATGCTGGAAGAACCCCTAAACAATGCCGGCCCGGCAACCGGTGAGGTTTTCCGGGCCTTCGATGACTTGCTTGATGAATATTATTCGGTAATGGGTTACGATCTTCAGGGTATCCCAACCAGGGAAAAACTAAAGGACCTGGATCTGGCCTGGACGAACCTGGACCGGCATCAGCCTTAGGCAAAGTGAGGGAGGGAATGTGTTAATAACCCCGGATTGCATCCCATGTATCCTAAAGATGACCGTCTCGGGCATATGGAAATTGACCGACGATGAAGGGATCGCTAGAGAATTAATCATCAGGATCCTCCAAATCCCGGCCTTGCGGGGCCTTGATTGGGACATCACCAGCCCGGAAGTTGTTGCAGAGGTCATGGATCGGATTATGGAGGCCTTCCATACCACTGATCCTTTTCGAGCCCTGAAGGAGGAACAAAACGCCAAAGGATTGGAACTCTACCCCAAACTGAAAAAATTAGTGCAGGAATCAGCCGATCCCCTCTTTACAGCCGTCAATTTGGCCATCCAGGGAAACTCTATCGACGTTATGATCGGAGATCATTCGCCGGACCTGGAAACGACCCTCGAAGAAAAACTGCGGCATCCGATTGCCGAAAAACCATTTCTGATCTTCCGGGAAAAATTGAAAAAAACCCATCGTCTGGTCTATTTGGGGGATAATGCCGGGGAAATCTTTTTTGATAAGGTCCTGATAGAAACCATTATGGCCATGTATTATCCTCAAATCGTTTTTGTGGTTCGAGGTGTTCCGGCTCTAAACGACGTCACTATAGAGGAAGCAAAAAGGGTGGGAATGGATCAGTCGGCCATGGTCATGGCAAACGGCATAAAGGACGCTCTGCCGGGTACCATCCTCTCACGATGTTCTTCCGAATTCAGAGATCTGTTTCAGCAATCCGATTTGATCATCTCCAAGGGGGGAGGTAATTTTGACAGCCTGGAAGAAGAAAAAGATCATTCCAAGGATATCACCTATATGCTCACCTCCAAGTGCCTCCCCTTTTGTCGCTATTTTAAATCCCGGATGCACCAACCTGTCCTGGCCAATTTTTTTTGAGTGAGATTATATGAATGTTTGGATTAAGGTCCTGGATATACCTGAGCTGGTATCGATTTTTGGAGAAAGTAAATTTTCTTTCTCCTTTCCGGGACAAACACTCGATGATTTGCTCCGGGCCCTGCTTAGCCATTATGGTCCAACCCTTTCTCAGGTTATCCTTGACCCCGAAGGTGGCCTGAACAAAGCCGTCCAGGTCTTTATCAAGGGACACTTATGCTCCCAGCAGATGGATAGACCCATCTATTTACAGGAAGGGGAACAGATTACCTTTTTGGTTCTTGTGAATGGGGGCTAAGGGGGTTTAGGGTGACCCGCCGGGACATGAGTTACTGCTTAGAGGAGTCCTGCTCCCTGAACGAATCCTTCCGCAGGATCTTGTCATTCCGGGGAACCGGCAACCCTGAACAACGGGGTCGCTCTTGCCGGGATGTTGTTCACCCCGTTGTCATCAATCGACTTTAATTTCATGGATATAGACGGTTTTATACCGGCCCGGAGAGGCCCTGATGCACTCACCGCACTGCGGGTCATCAAGCGGGGTAAATGGTTCCAGATGAACCTGGAAGCCGATCTACCCGTATGTTTGGACAATTTTGGAAAGCCGCGGCTCATCATAGGTCGCCTGTCTTTTCCAACCACGAAGGGCGAGTTCTTCTTAACGCTTCATATCGCCGTATCCTCCATCAACGGGCAACCTCAAGCCGACTCGTCATTTTTACCTGTTCTTCCAGGCAGGACTACGCTTTTCCTCGAAGCTTCGTATTCCCTCCATGGTATCTTCAGTCTTCATGAGTGAGTTGAGGAAATAGTCGTTCACCCTCTCGGCGGCCGAGGCAAGCCAGGCCCCCCGGGCGATCTTTACGGCACGCTTGTTCATGCGAATGATCATCGGGCTGTTGTAGCAGATTTGCTCAATCGTGCTACTGACAGCAGAGTCAAAGTGGTCATCTTCCACGACCCGGCTGATGAAACCGAGTTCGGCTGCCTCTTTGGCCGAGTATATCTTCCCGGACGTGCAGATCTCGATTGTCTTAGCGGTTCCCACTAGCTCGGGAAGCCTCACCACGGCGTAGGGCGGGAAAAAGCCCAGGTTGATTTCCGGCTGGCCGAACCTGGCGTTTGACGAAGCGACCACGATGTCACAAGCTATGGCAAGCTCCATGCCCCCGGCCAGGCAGGCTCCCTGAACCGCAGCGATAATGGGAACATCAAACCTGTCGATCAGTTCGAAAATACGACTGAAGACGGAGATCATGTCGACGACCATCCCAGGCTTGTGATCGCCCACCTCGACTCCGGCACACCAGCTCTTGCCCTCGCCGAAAATCACCAGGCACTTCAGCTCATTGTCCGAGATGAGCGCTTCAAACAATGTATTGAGTTCATTCATCATGTCGATGTTCATGACGTTGTGCTTGGGGCGTCCCAGCGTGACCCTGGCGACGCCGCCGGTCTTTTCGAATTTTATATACTTGAGTTCCGGCATGTTAATTCTCCCGTCCGCTGGTTACATGGCTTCCCGGTGGACTAACCCCGTTTCGGCGATGCCGAAGTCACCGTCAAATGTAGTGCCCGCCATCAACCTTAATAACCTCACCGGTGATGTGCCGTGATTTATCGCAGGCAAGAAACGCAATGATGTTTGCCAAGTCTTCCGGCTGCCCCAGCCGCTTGAGGTCAATTTCCGCCATTGCCATTTCGACGACCTTGTCCCGCATGGAGGATTCCCGCAGCATGGCGGTTTCAATGAGGCCCGGAGCTACCGCGTTTACGTTGACGTTAAACGCCCCCGGTTCCCTGGCCACCGCTTTGGTATAGCCGATTATGCCTGCCTTGGAGGCCGAATAGTTCGACTGGCCGAACTTTCCGCGAAGATCGTTTATCGAGGTAATGTTTATTATCTTTGCATATTTCTGCTCCTCAAGAGCTATAATACAGCTATAATGTATTTAGTCAAGATCAACTTTCATCGCCTGGGCGCGGGATCAAGAAAGACGAGGGGACACGGAGACGCGGTGACAAAACCGTCCCCCCTTCCCCCCATCTCCCCTCTCCGCGCCGGTTTACAGATGGGGCCGATGAAAATAGAAACACACAACGGCATCAATACCCCGGAGGCCAACAGCAGGGCCGCCGAAGCCGCGCTGTGCCGGAGGCTGCCCTCGATGGGCGGGAGTGACTGCCACAAGCCCGAACAGGTCGGAGGGGCTCATACTGTTTTCGACAAACCGATAAGCTGCATTCTTACCTGGGGTTCGAAATAGAGAAAAGCGGGTGGACCGCCACGATGGGGGTGCATCCAAAGCACATGGGCCAAGACATCGAGGCACGGCTGGCTTGCGAGATTTTCAAATATTACAGGCCCGAGGGCTTCAGCCGTGTCTACACCTCGGTCCGATGGGATTCAACGGATCTGCTCTCCTTTTTCAAAACACTGGGCTTCGACAGGAGCAATTTCATCAACCTGGCAAAAGATCAGGAATAGCATCAACTAGCCTTACACCAGAATAACGAGCCTACAGTCCAGTTGAAGTACATTCCCATTCTCTATCTATTATTATTCCACTAAATGATACCTATCCAGTGTTTGTTTCAATTCTACAGGTATTTTTATAGGTGTGTCTCGAATGTAATCAAAACATACCTGAATAGATTCACCTTTTGCATATATTATTGATTCATCTGACAAATCCGTTAGTTTGTAACACAGGCTGAAGCTTTTATTACCTACGTTACTTACCCACATCTGCAATAGCAATCTGGCATCCAATTTGATTGACTTTAGATAATCACAACTTATATGAGCCATAATAAAAGGAAAGACAAAAGGGCTTGAAGCTTTAGAAAGATCAAGAAAGAAAGTCTTCCTTCCTTCTTCAAAATAAGTGAAGACCACCACGTGGTTAACATGAGCATTCGCATCAAGATCTCGAAATCTGACGCCAATTTGAGTCTTAAAGATTTCGCTCATTATCTTTTTCCTAATAACAATCTGATATCAAATGATTGCAGGACTCAACGATCCGGCTGTTTTTCCCGGCTTGCAACGGCAGATTCAAGACCGGCGTCCCCCGCCTTTTCAAGTTGTGAGCGCAGCTTTTTTGCTGAGTCAACAGTTATATTTGCCACTTGCTGCAGTTTTTTCAATTCCATATTGACGGCAAATCCCACCACCCAAATAGCAGTGGGCAATCCCTGCCGATTGTTCAACGCCACGGCAACCGCCCGAACCCCTGAGAGATACTCTTCGTCATCTACGGCATAGCCCCGGAAACGGACTCGATTTAACTCGGCCAGATATTCCTCCAGGTTTGTCATGGAGTTGGGGGTATAGCGAGGAAGCCCTCTCTCGGCGACTAATTGGCCTATTCGCTCGGTTGTTTCCTGGGCCAGAAACACCTTACCGACTGCACCTGCAAAAAGGGGGATGGTAGTCCCCACGGGGGCTGAAATTTTAAACGATGCCATGGCCTCGGCTGTTGCCGTGATCATCACGCGGGTGCGAATCCGCACTCCCAGAAACACGGTCGCTTCGGCGCGGTCGCGAACCTCATTAAGGATGGGTTGGGCCAGCTCGTTTACCTTTAAATAGTTCCAATCGGTGAACGCCAATTCGGCGATTAGCGGGCCCAGAAACAGCTCATGGGCGCCCTCGCCCTGAATGAGAGCCTTTTCCCTCAAAAGCGCATGGACCAGACCGTGCGTGGTGCTCGCGCTGTATCCTAACCGGTCGGCCAGTTCCACTATCCGCAAGCCGCGCTCTGCCTCGGCCACCATCCGCAACACCTGGAAAGCTTTGTGCACCGCCGGCGCCCTATACCCGCCCTGCTGCAATTCGTGATCGTCTTTATCCATGAGAGATTCCGCATCATTTATAGTTGCCGGTTAATGACTGAGCCAATACAATTCACCACGGTGAACTACAATAGTTGAGACAGCACATAAATCAAAGTTCTTTCCGGCGCGACTCCATCGCCAAACGGGAATTCCAGTCCCCTGTTCCCTTGCCGCCAAAGAAATTCAAGCCATAATTCAGCATGGTGAATTTTATGCCCGATACAGCTCCCCCCTCTCCTTGACACTTTTTCAGCTTAACGCAATTAAAATACGTGCAATTGGGCTTTTATCATTGACCATCACATCCCCTGCGCGCTAAAATACCGGCAAGGTCATTCGGTATACTGAATATATCAGGCTCCAGCAGTGAGAGGGAGGCTAAACAATGAGAGCCATACCAGTCCGCGAGGCAACCGGAACGGTTTTATGCCACGAT
>Ga0074045_10001662_pt1 | contig 21249 bp, 20 predicted proteins | sample BogForMeECP23OM2_FD_94442 | JGI IMG/M metagenome (GOLD analysis project Ga0074045, IMG submission 94442) | Bog forest soil microbial communities from Calvert Island, British Columbia, Canada - Bog Forest MetaG ECP23OM2 | ecosystem: Environmental > Terrestrial > Soil > Wetlands ... | reverse complement strand
GTTCGCCGGGCTTGAAAGACCTGCTGGTGGACGACTCAAAATCGCCGCTGGAGAACGTTTACGACGAGGAGCTTCGAGCCCGGGTAGAAAAGGAGCTGAGGTCGGTGGCTGAACCGTACCGGACCGCCGTGATATTGCGCGATATCGAAGAACTGTCCTACGAACAAATTGCAGAAGTGATGGAGGTTTCCTTGGGCACCGTGAAGTCTCGGCTGATGCGGGGGCGGGACGCACTGAGAAAGAGACTAGAGCGGCATCTACCGGCGTTTGGCGTCAGTGTTCCGGTCACGCGCCAGAAGAAACATCGGAAAGACGGGGCTCTCAACGGCAAGGAAGTCGAGGTCATGCCATGAAATGCTCACAGACCAAGCGGCTCATGTCGGCGTACCTGGATGCTGCGGTGACGCGCAGCGAAATGAGCGCGGTGCAACAGCACATCGATGCATGCGTTGCGTGCTTGGCCGATTATCTTGATTTGCAACGCACCCAGAGGCTGGTCGGTGACTTGGGACGCAAGCCCGCTCCTCCTGACCTGGCGCTGAGAATCCGGGTATCCGTTTCCCAAGAGATGGCCAACTCGCGCCGTCCGCGGTGGGAGGCGCTACGCGTCAAATGGGAGAACATATTTAACGCAGTGATGGTGCCGGCCACTGGCGGACTGGTGACCACCGTCATCATATTCGGCCTGCTGATCAATTTCCTGGTGCCGAGCCAGTTCGTTGACCCGAACGATGTCCCGACGACTCTTTACACGCCCCCGCAGTTGCAGTCGTCTCCCTTCCAGTTGGCGATGGGATCGCGTTCCGAGCCCCTGATCGTTGAAGCGTATGTCGGCGCCGACGGGCGGGTCCAGGACTACCGTGTTCTTTCGGGCGGGGAGAATGGCGGAGAGGTTTTGTCGGAACTGAAAAACATGCTGATCTTTGCCACTTTCCGTCCCGCCACGAGTTTCGGGCGTCCGACAGCGGGACGCGCTATTCTGGCGTTTTCCAAGATTCAAGTTAAGGGATAACGGGCATCATTCTTGGCTGTCTACTAATCAGCCCCTCGTTCCAAAAGGAGGGGCTGATTTGCGTGTGCGATAGTCACCTCGTAAACTGAAAGATCTGAATCCCTGCCCAAATCGCCCCAGGAGGCTTCTCTGAGCAGTACTCTCCGGAACACCATGGTCGTCGTAACGTTGGCACTGTTGAGCCAAGTCGCCGCGGCCCAATCCGAATCGACGATCGATGTGAGTGAGACGATTTTCAGCGTGCTGTCAGCCATAAATGTCTGCGGCTACGACCAGGAACTTTCGTCTTCTTCGCCCATCCGCGCGCAAGTAAGGGCGGACCTGGTGGCGGCCAGCAAGTCGCCGGAAGCCGCAGCCGCGGCGAAAGAGATGTGCCTCTTCTATGCTGATCACCGGCAGGACGGGGCGGCCCATCAACTGGCCCAATACGTGTCACTGGCGCTGAGTCTTGGCGACCCTCCGACGTTCACGCCGAAGGCGCAGGAAGCGGACCTGCCTCCCGACGCCAGCTACCTGCTGGGGTTCGTTCCGGTGATGAAAAGATATGCCGAGGCGGCGAAGCTGCATGCAATCTGGCTCAAACACCAGTCTCAGTACATGGCGCTCATCGACCAGTACCATGATCCGGTGGCGCGGATGATCATCGCGACAGACAATTATCTGCGGATGCCGTCCGCGGGTTACGTCGGACGTTCTTATACCGTCTATCTGGACCCAATGGCAGCGCCTGGCGAAGTCAACTCCCGGAACTATCAGCAGGACATTTTCTACATCGTGGTGTCGCCTGCAAGTAACGACATTCACATGGACGACTTGCGGCATACATACCTGCACTACGTTCTGGATCCGCTGGTAGCCAAACGTGCCACTTCCCTGGCGCGATTGCAACCGATACTAGCCAGCGTCCAGAAAGCGCCCATGGCAACGGAGTATAAGCACGACATGGGATTGCTGGTCATCGAGAGTCTGATCCGCGCCATTGAAGCCCGCATTCCGGCGGACCCAAAGCTCCCCGAAAAGGACAGGCTGGCGATGGTCAGCCGGGATGAAGCTGAGGGATTCGTACTCACGGGCTACTTTTACGACCAGCTCAAAGTATTCGAGAAAGAGAACGTGGGTCTCAAAGACTCGTTCCCAAACTGGCTGCACGATGTCGACGTGGAAAAAGTCAGGAAGCAGGCCAGTGAAATTCAGTTTGCATCGCAGGCCACGCCAGATGTGATGATCGCGGCCAACCGCAAGCCGGAGCAGAAGATCGACCAGGCGGAGCGGGCGCTGGCGAGCGGAAATCCAGCGGGCGCGGCCCAATTGGCACAGGAAGCGTTGGCAGCGAATGAAGACCCGGCGCGGTGTTACTTTGTGCTCGCGACAGCGGCGTCATTGAGTGGGAACATGCAGGACGCGAAGGACGACTTCGTAAAGGCGGCCAGTACATCCCAGGACCCGCACACCGTCGCGTGGTCACACATCTACCTGGGGCGCATTCTCGACTTGCAGGACGAGCGGGAGGCGGCGGTTGAGCAATACAAGGCGGCCCTGGGCGCGGGCGACACGTCGAAGGAGACTCGTGCTGCGGCCGAACGGGGGCTGCAGTCGCCGTATGAGCCGCCCGAAGCTTCGCAGCCGCCGAAATCGCAATAAGATAGGAACAGGACGGGAAAGGCCTCCAGCCATCTCCCTTTGAAAGGACGACTGATGAGATCAATTCTTACGATGATGGCAATGCTGGTGATCGCAAGCATGGTGATGGCCCAGGCCAATGCCGCCAAGCCCGCGGCTCCCGCGCAAGCCGGGCAGACTGCCGCAGCCGCTGCTCCCGCCGGACCACATCCGCCCCAGGCAAAGTCGAAGGAAGAATTCGATGCCTACAACCTGGCGGCGTCTAAGACCGATCCTGCGCAGGCCGAGGCCGCGGCGGATGAATTCGCGCAAAAGTTCCCCGCCAGCGACCTTAAAGAATTGCTTTACGTTCGGGCGATGAACTTGTACCAACAACAGAACAACGCGGGCAAGGTGGTTGCCATGGGTCGCAAGGCGATCGCGCTGAATCCGACAGACCCAGTCCCTCTGGTTGCGGTGGCTTCAGCTTTGGTCATGGATACGCGGGAGAACGACTTGGACCGCGACGCGCGTTTTGCGGAGGCGTCCAAGGATGCCCAAGCAGCGCTCGACAACATCGACACCGGACTGCAGGTTCCGCCGAACGTATCGCCAGACCGGGTAGCGGCGGCCAAAGCCAACCTTCGCTCGATCGCGTATGACACCCTGGGCGTGATCGCGATGAACAAGAAGGACTATGCCGCGGCTGAGCAGAATTTCCAACAGGCCGCTGACTTGATGAAAGACCAGCCAGACGCGGTTGTTTACCTGCGTTTGTCCGTGGCGCAGGACAACGAAAAGAAGTACCAGGCGGCGTTGGACTCAGCGAACAAAGCAGCGCAGTACGCACAGGACGGGAGTGCAGAGAAGAACCTCGCCAAGCAGCAACAAGATCGCTTGCAGAAACTCCTTGCTGATAAGAGCACTCCAGCCCCTGCGGCGACAACACCTGCGACCCCGCCCCCGCCAACTACCACCACGCCTCACTAGGTACGGCCGGCGAGGCCTGAATTCGATGAAGGCGGAAGAAATCGATCGATCGGCGCTGGAAGATGCTTTGGGACACCATTTCCAGAGCCGCGCCATGATTGGCCAAGCGCTAACGCATTCGTCGTTTGCGCGTGAAGCCGAATCGCAGGTGCCTTCCGGGGCGAGCACTACCGTGCCGGGTGATAACGAACAGTTAGAGTTCCTGGGTGATGCGGTTCTTGCTTTTGTAGTGAGTCATGAATTGTTCAGGAGGTTTCCGGAGTACGCCGAGGGCGACTTGTCGAAGCTGCGGGCGCATATCGTCAGTGCTCGTGCCTTGATTCGTCCAGCCCGAACCCTGGATATCGGGAAGTACTTGCACCTGGGCAGAGGCGAGGAACGGAGCGGCGGCCGCGCCAAAAACGCGCTTTTGGTAAATGCGCTCGAAGCTTTGATCGCTGCCCTCTTCCTCGACGCAGGATTCGAAAAAGCCCGGCAGTTCATTGTGGACACAATTCTTCAGCCAGCGCTCCAGGAATTGCAGCAGGAAGGCAGCAACCTGCCGGTAACGGACTACAAGTCGGCCCTGCAGGAGCTCGTTCATGCCTCGGGCCGTGCTCAGCCACGCTACTGTTCGGTGAAGGAGCAGGGACCCGAACACCGAAAAGTCTTCACGATGGAGGTACACGTGCCAGCTCCGGCCAGCGGCGGCGAGGCTTTTGTCAGTCGGGCCGACGGTGGGACCAAGAAGCGAGCCGAACAAGGGGCTGCACGGCAGGCGTGGGAGTATCTACAATCATTGCAGGCGAGTTCCGCGACGGACAACCCGAGTTCAGGAGCTGAACCACCTAAGCCGTCATGAGCGAAGTTCACGTTGAACCCGAAGTTATAACACCGCCAGCAGAGTCCGTTGCCGCGCGCAAGGAGCATTCCAATTCGGACGGGATGAGTTCCCTACAATCGCTGGCCACCACGATTGTGATTGCTGTGTTCGTCATCACGTTTGTAGTGCAGGCTTTTCAGATCCCCTCCGAGTCGATGGAAAAGACGCTGCTCATCGGAGACTATCTTTTGGTGGATAAAGCGCATGATGCGGGAGCCGGGATCTGGGGCTGGCTGCTGCCGTATCGCCGGATCCAACGCCAGGACATCATCGTTTTCCGGTATCCCGTGAATCCGCAGCAGCACTTTGTTAAGCGAGTGATCGGAATCCCGGGCGATCACGTCCGGCTGGTCAACAAACACGTTTATGTCAACGGCGTGACGCAGGAAGATGACTACGCGACGTTTAACTGGGGGCAGCGTGACAAGTTCCGCGACAATTTCCCCAACGGTGGATTCTTCGCGGACAAGATCGCATCGAAGTGGTTCATCCAAGCCCAGAAATTGGTCGAAGACGGCCAGTTGATCATCCCGGAGGGTTCCTACTTCGTGCTCGGCGATAACCGGGATGACAGCTACGACTCGCGTTATTGGGGACTGGTGCCTGCAGAAAACGTAGTGGGACGTCCGTTGCTGATCTATTGGTCGATGGAAGCCGCGCCTCCCAACACCGGGGAGAACGAGTCGTCTGGTAAACTTTCGACTTTGGCCTATAGCGCCATCCAGTCGGTGAAAGGCTTGCGCTGGAAGCGCATGCTTCGGATACCGCAGTAGCGCCAGTCAATCGGCAATCATCGGACGGAAAAGAGAAAGAGAAGGGGCAATTGGCAGTCACAAAAAAACTTAACAAGGTTGCTCCCAAGGTTGAGCCAAAGGTTGCTGCAGAAGCCGTCGAAACGCCCGTCCAGCCGAAGAAGCAAAAGGAAACGACGTCGGAGTTTATCGCGTCCATCGCGGTGGTGCTGGTAACCGGCCTTTTCATCATTACGTTTGCGTTGCAGGCCTTTGTCATCCCTTCCAGTTCCATGGAAAACACCTTGTTGATCGGCGACCACGTGTTCGTAGATCGCATCAATTTTGCCCCGAAGTCGAACTGGGTTGGTCCGCTGGTTCCCTACCGCCACCCGGGCCATGACGACATATTTGTTTTCCTCTCGCCGTCCGAACCTGGACTCTACGTGGTGAAACGCGTAATAGGAGTGCCCGGCGATCGTATTAAACTGCAGGATGGCGTGGTCTTTCGCAACGGCGAGCGGCTCGATCCCCCATATGTCGTGCGCAACGGAACCTACAGCGCGTACCGCGACAACTTCCCAACCGTTCCGCCCACCGACTATGACGGGGTGACGCCGGAATGGCGTGATGCGCTCCCTTCGCACATCCAGAATGGGGAGCTTGTGGTGCCGCCAAACAGCATCTTTGCGATGGGCGACAACCGCGACGTGAGTCTCGACAGCCGTTATTGGGGCTTCGTTCCGTACGAAAACATCATTGGCCGGCCCATGTTCATTTACTGGTCATTCCAACAGCCACGCGACGAGTACACGCGCACGAGTTTCGCGGAACGAGTGCAGTTCCTGTTCACGATAGTGATCCACTTCATCGACCAGACGCGCTGGTCCAGAATGTTCCACGTGGTGCGCTAATGCCGGGCCGCGGCTCGAGGCGGGCATTGTGGATCTCGATCGTGCTGGCCATCGTTCTGCTGGCCTTGTTTTTGCCTCCGTTTGTGAATGTCAATCGCTACCGCAACCGCGTAGCTTCGGCGATTGGAAATGCACTTGGGCGGCAGGTCACGGTCTCGAATATCGAACTGAAACTACTGCCACGTCCGGGGATGGTTCTGTCAACTTTTGTGGTGGCAGACGACCCTAGCTACGGCCCGGAACCAATGCTGCGTGCTGAGTCGGTTACGGCAAGTATTCGCATGAGTTCGCTTTGGCGAGGCCGATTGGAGATCGGCACACTGGCACTGGATAATCCCAGCCTGAACCTGGTGCGTCGCGCCGACGGCCACTGGAACCTTGAGGAGTTGGTGGAACGCACCTCGCAAGTCCCTTCGGCGCCAACCGCGAAACCGAGTCCGGAGGCGAGGCCCCGCTTTCCGTACGTTGAGGCTACGGCCGGAAGAATTAATTTCAAACTGGGAAACGTCAAGAAGGCCTTCGCGTTTTCGGACGCTGACTTTGCGCTGTGGCTGGAGTCGGAAAACGAATGGGGCGTCAGGCTGGAGGCCCATCCCATGCGATCGGATGTCCCGGTGAACGATACGGGAACGCTCGGAATGGAAGCACGATTTCAACGTGCCTCCAGTCTCCGAAACACTCCCATCAATCTGAAAATTAATTTCAGTAAAGGCCAGTTTGGACAAATCACTGCACTGGTTTACGGACGCGACCGTGGCTGGCGCGGCGGCGTAACTTCCACCGCCTCACTGGCGGGAACCCCGGCCTCCCTGGCGGTGACAGTCGATGCTCGTGTGGACGACTTTCGCCGCTATGACATTGCCCTTGGGGAGGCGCTGACGCTGGTCGTACATTGCACGGGGACCTATTCTTCGCCCGATGATTCGATTCGCGACATTCAGTGCCAATCTCCGGTTCGCCCGGGCGTGGTGATGGTGCGAGGCAATGTGGTGGGATGGGCCGGCAACTCGTACGATCTCGGAATTTCGGCGGAACAGATCCCATTGGATCGGGTGGTTGCTCTGGCGCGCCATACCAAGAAAGATCTTCCTGAGGACCTTACCGCGACAGGCACTGCCGACTTTGTTTTCACGGTCCGCCGGGACGCTGGCCTGGCGCCAGTATGGGCTGGCGGCGGCCGCACCAGCCGCTTCGCCTTGCGATCGAAGGTTCTGGCACAAGACCTCGAGCTTGGTGAGGTTGAGTTGAGCATCCCCACTTCCGGGGAAGAAGCGACCAGAAAGCGCACGAGAAGAGCTCCTAAAACGGGCCCGCGGGACAGCGCGAATTCTCTGCGTGTAGTCGTCAAGCCGTTTGCTATGCCGCTTGGAGCCGCGTCTCCGACCACCGCCGGGGGCTACTTTGACCTGGCGCACTATCGCATGACGCTCGCCGGCGAAGCTGAAATGACCCGGCTCATGAGCATCGCTAAGGCGATGGGCATCGGAGTCCCGGCAATTGGACTGGCAGGCCCAGCTCATCTCGACCTTGAGATTTCAGGCGCCTGGACTGGTTTTGCGCCGCCCGTGCCGTCAGGAAAGCTCCAGATGCACGACGCCTCTGCCGAGCTCCAAGGTGTGGGTGAACCCCTTCAACTGGCATCGGCAACGGCTACGCTTGCCGACCAGACCGTGGAGATCAGTTCCTTCTCGGCAGAGTTCCAGGATGGGACGTCAGTAAGCGGATCGGCGAGCTTTCCGCTGCGCTGCGCGTATCCAGAATCCTGCGTCCTCCACTTCGACCTGCACACGCCAGAGATTACGCAGGCCCGGTTAAACCAACTGTTGAATCCGTCATACCAGACCCCTCCCTGGTATCACCTCCTGGCGATCGGACAGCGTGATGAAAATGCCCTGATGAAGCTGCAGGCTCGAGGGCGGTTGACGGCCGGACGGATTGCGGTTGGAGACCTGCTCGCGTCCAATTTTGTCAGCACGGTAGAAATGAATTCCGGCAAGCTTAGCCTGAAGGACGTCAGGGCTGACGCGCTGGGGGGACACCACACCGGGAACTGGGACGCCGATTTCACCGTAATCCCTCCGAAGTACTTCGGCTCCGGAACTATGACGAAGATCGCCGTGGCCCAAATTGCGGCGATGATGCACGACGCGTGGGCCACCGGAACCATCGAAGGGGAATACACGCTTGGGGTTGCGGGCGTCACAGCGCCTGCGATTCGTGACTCGGCATCAGGGACTGCAAGATTTAGGTGGACCGGCGGTTCGCTGCGACACATGGCGCTGGACGGCAAAGGCACTCCTCTGACCTTCTCATCCTTCGACGGACAGGCGGTATTGCGGAGCGGAACTATCTCTTGCCTCGGTTGCAAACTGCAAACGGCCACCGAATCGTATGACGTCAGTGGTGATGCGAGTTTCAGCCGCAATGTCGACGTTCGCATCGAAAACTCGGGCGTCGCTTACGTCATCTCCGGCCCCTTGGAGAAACCGACAGTGCAGGCTGTCCCTGCTCCGTCCTCTGAAGCGAAGGTGAGATGAAGAAGCCGGGTCCAGCCTGAATCGGAGGTTGCGGCAGCAATGAAACTGGGTAGCCCAACGTGACCGTTTTGATTCGAACCACCCAGACTGAAGGACCGAAAATCTAGCCAGTCTGATGACGGTGATGTGACCAAGGAGAGCCCCCGGTCACATGGTAGTATCGAGAGAAAGTCATCATGTTTGGGCACTTTGACGTCGTTGAAGCCTTCTTTCAGATTGTCGTGCTGCTGTTCGCAATCAGCGTGCACGAGTCGGCGCACGCCTGGATGGCCAACCGCCTGGGGGACCCAACGGCGAAAATGCTGGGACGCGTGTCGCTTAACCCGATTGTGCACATTGACCCGTTTGGCACGATTCTGATGCCCGCGATGTTGATCCTTCTGGGTTTTCCGCCGTTCGGTTGGGCCAAGCCTACGCCGGTGGATAACCGAAATTTTCGCAACCCGGTTCGCGACGACATTCTTACTGCGGTGGCTGGACCGGTTAGCAATTTTCTGACGGCCCTGCTTTCCGTCATCGCCCTGGCGTTCATTCTGCGCGGCTCGACGGGTGACATTGACCGGCTGTTTCGGGGCGCGGATGTATCCACGCCACTCGCCAGGCTCTTCGAGGCGGCGATTCTGATCAACGTCGTTTTGGGGGTGTTCAATTTGATCCCGCTGCCGCCGCTGGATGGCAGCCACGTAATCCGTCATTTCCTTTCCTATAACGCATTGCGCGTCTACGACAGGATTGGATACTTCGGACTAGTCGTTGTCATGTTCGTCCTCCCGATGATTGGATTTCCGATCATCAGCATACTAATCAGCCCGGTTCTGCAGTTCTTTTACGCGTTATTGGGCGTCCTCTCGAGAGTCTGATGTCATCTCCCACACACGAAAAAAAGGGCCGGATCTTGAGCGGCATGCGCCCGACCGGAAAGCTGCACCTGGGTAATTATGTTGGTGCCCTGCGCAACTGGGTGCGCTTGCAGGACGATTACGACTGCTTTTACTTTATTGCCGACTGGCACGCTCTGACCACGGATTACGCCGACACGAAGGACATCAAGCAGAATTCGCTTGAGGTAATGATCGATTACCTTGCCGCGGGGCTCGATCCCGACCGCAGCACAATGTTTATCCAGTCGCACGTGCCACAGCACGCAGAGTTGCACCTGCTATTCAGCATGATTACGCCGCTAGGATGGCTGGAACGCGTTCCGACTTACAAAGAGCTGCGCGAAAACCTCAATGACAAGGATCTCGGAACGTATGGCTTTCTTGGATATCCGCTGCTACAGGCTGCGGACATATTGATTTACAAGGCTAACTTCGTGCCCGTGGGTGAGGATCAGGTGGCGCATGTAGAGTTGACGCGGGAGATCGCGCGGCGGTTCAATGCGTTCTATCCGCGAAGGGGCGTGGGGGGGTACGCCAGTCCAAATGCGACACCCGATGAATTACGAAATCGCTTCTACATTCTCCCGGAGCCGCAGGCGCTTCTGACGCCCGCCGCCAAGCTTCCGGGCACGGACGGCCGTAAGATGTCTAAGTCTTATGGCAATACAATCCTGCTAAGCGAGCCGGAAGCGTCGCTGCGCGCGAAACTGAAGACTATGGTCACCGACCCGGCGCGAATCCGTCGGAGTGACCCCGGGAATCCTGGCGTTTGTCCGGTGGGCGATTTGCATAAGATCTTTAGCAGCGCAGAGACCATAGCAGAGGTTTACGATGGCTGCCGAACGGCGGGAATCGGCTGCATCGAGTGTAAGAAGTGGGCGGCCGACAGTCTCTGGGAAGTGCTTAGTCCTATTCAAGAGCGCCGGGCTAAATACGAAGCCGATCCCAAGTTAGCGTGGGAGATCCTCGAGGAAGGCTCTGCTAAAGCTCGCGCGGCTGCGGCATCGACGATGGAAGAAGTGCGCGACGCTGCGAACCTGTCGTTTCAGTACGAGCCTCCAAAGCCGGAATCGAAAGATCAATAGTTGATGCCCGACAAAGCACAACCCGCGAACACTGCATCGCAGGCTTCCGAAGCGCCCGCTGCTACCACGAGGAAGGGCGAAGCGAACGAGTCTTCGTTTTCGGTGCTCGTCAGCGAGGTTTACGATGGACCGCTCGACTTGCTGCTCGACCTCATCCGCAAACAAGACATCGACATCTACGACATCCCGATCGCGAAAATCACCGAACAATATCTGAAGTATGTTGAGAATATGAAGCAACTCGACGTAGATGTGGCAGCAGAGTTCATTTACACCGCGTCTCTGCTCATTCACATCAAGTCGAAAATGCTGCTGCCGCGAGATCCCGATGCCACGGGCCTGCTGGACGACCCGCGCATGGAACTGGTCAACCGGCTGCTGGAGCATGAGCGTTTCCGCACCGCTGCCCAGATGTTGCTGCAGAAGCAACAGATCGAAGAGGCGGTATGGTCGAACCCTTCCCTGAAGGAGTTTCGGGACGCCGAGGGCACAGAACCAGAGCTGGCCGCCGATGTCGTGGACCTGGTTAAGACGTTTCAGCAGGTCCTGAACCGTGCGCGAACCAGACCCGCGTTCGAAGTGGAGGAAGATAATGTTACCGTCTCGCAAATGATCGACTACGTGCGGCGGAGACTTTCTCTGGAAGAGAAACCGATACGCCTGAAGCATCTGCTTCGCAGCGTGAGATCGCGGACCGCATTAGTGTGCGCTTTTCTTGCCATTCTGGAATTGATACGTCTGCAGGCTGTATTGGCACGACAGGACAACGTATTTGGCGAGGTCGTGCTGAAGAAGTACATCAATTTTGACACTCTCATGGCGGAGAATCCGCCGGTCAAGGACGACTGGCGATGAGTCGCCGCACAAATCTTGGAAAGCGGAATACAATTTCAAATCACGCATGAGCGTCAAAGCCAAAGTCGAAGCTCTAATCTACGCGACCGAAGAACCGGTCACACTGAACCAGATCGCTTCCCTGCTTAAGGATTCGGTCCTTGCTGAATTGGGCGCCGAAGAAGAAGCGCGACTGGCGTTGAACGAAGTCGTATCCGACGGTAAGCCGGCGCCCAATAATAACGACACAGTTGATGAACAAGAAAGCACTTCGGACTTACCCGCAGGGCCGGCGGCCCAATTAGACGTCCCGCAAATGTCGTCCGACGTGCTCACGCAGGAACAGCAGCAGGAGCGTGAGAAAGACGACGCGAAACGTGTCAAAGAACGCCTCATCCAGATGCTCGCAGAATTGACGGCGGAATATTCGCAGAGCGACCGTGGGATGGAAATTCGCCAGATCGCAGGCGGCTATCGCATGGGCACCAAGCCCGAGCATCACGATGTAGTCGTCACTTTCGCCAAGAGCCTGAAACCTCTGGTCCGCCTCTCAATGCAGGCTCTGGAGACGCTTGCGGTGATCGCCTACAAGCAGCCGGTGACGGTGCCGGAGATTAGCGAGATTCGTGGAGTCGACTCTTCAGGGGTCATCGCCACCCTGCTCGACCGCAAATTGGTCACGACTTCGGGCCGCAAGCAGGTGATCGGGCGACCGATTCTGTACAAAACCACGAAAGAGTTTCTGCTTCGATTTGGCTTGAACAACGTCGCGGAATTGCCCAGCATGGAAGAGTTCGAAAAGCTTGGGGATCCGCAAGGCGGACTGTTTGAAACAGCCGCAGAGCCAACGACTGAAACTACCCGCCAACAGGAACCCGGGGCTGAAGTATCAGAAGCCGATCAAGTGCCGCGTGAGGCGGAGGATGAGAGTGGTCCTCCAGTAAGTCCTGATCACAGGCCGCTGGAGACTTTGTCGAAGAGCGACGAAACTTAGCTCAGGGACTGCAGAACCGAATTGATGGAGTTCCCATGCGAACACTGATCGGAATAATCGTTCTTGCGGTCGTGACCGGAGGCCTTTGGGCACAACAAATTCCAGCCGGTACGCTCCTGCCTGTGATGCTCGACAATACAGTCGATTCGGACAATAGCAAGGCCGGGGAAGCGATATCCGCCAAGCTGCGGCAAGACGTTCCTCTGCAGGGCGGGGGCAAGATCAAACGCGAGTCCAAGATTCTGGGACATGTTGTCGCGGTGTCTCCTGCATCTAACGGCAATCCGTACCAGATCACCTTGCGGTTCGAGCAGATTGAGGTCAACAAACGTCCGGTGACCATTAGCGTTGGGCTTCGCGCCTACGCCACCATGGAATTGGTGGCCCAGTCGCGCCAGCCTGCGAATGCTAACAGCGGAAATGGAACCTCAGTGTGGGACCTGAACCTGTCGCAGATTGGCGGACAAATCGCTTATAACGGACAGAAGGTTGTGAAGTGGAAGGGTCAGGTGGTCGGGAGAATTCCGCAGCCCGGTTGGGTACTGGGAGTGCCGATGGCTAACCCGGAATTCGGCTGCGAAGGGCCTGGAGCGAACAAGTCGGAGCAGGCCTTCTGGGTTTTCTCCACCAACGCATGCGGAATCTACGGCGTCGGCGACATCGACATGACTCTCGTCAGCGGCATCGGGGGAACAAGCCCGGGACAGATCGAATTCAAATCGCCCAAGAAGATCACTGTCAGGGGCGGCAGTGGCTGGCTGCTGCAGGTGAACTAAGCTCTGAATTCCATCGTTCCTCTGAGCGTGTACTCGCAGACCTGGGTCCCAGTTCAGGAGCGCTGCCGACGCTGTTAAGATGGACACTCATGCCTGCTGTACGACTGCAAAAGATCATAGCCGCCGCTGGTGTTGCCTCCCGCCGCAAGGCTGAGGAGCTAATTACGTCCGGGTTGGTGTCGGTCAATGGCCAAACGGTAACGGAACTTGGCACCAAGGCAGATCCAGAGGTCGACAACATCAAGGTCAACGGCCAGGTGCTGGGCGGTGCCGAACGTCATGTGTACCTGCTGCTCAACAAGCCAAAAGGCCACGTCACTACGGTCACCGATCCAGAAGGACGCCCGACGGTGATGGATCTTGTCCGCCGATTTGGCGCCCGTATCTATCCGGTGGGTCGGCTCGACTATCTGAGCGAGGGCTTGTTGCTGTTGACGAACGATGGCCCCCTGGCGCAGAAGCTGACACACGCGTCGTCGCATGTGCCCAAGACTTACGTCGTGAAAATCAGCGGCAAGCCTGCGGAGTCTCAGATCGAGAAGCTGCGCGCCGGCATGTTTCTGCCCGCAGACCGAACTCCCTTGAAGACTCGCGAGGGTCAACTGGACGCCAAGGCGCCAGCGCGCCGTTCGAAGGCCGTGCGAACGGGTCCGGTGCGAATCAAGCTGGTGCGCGATGGGTCCAATCCGTGGTACGAGATCACGCTGATCGAAGGCCGTAATCGGCAAATCAGGCGCATGTTCAAGCAGATCGGACACCATGTCGAAAAAATCAGGCGCGTACGATATGGTCCCCTGGAGCTGGACGTCGAACCGGGGAAATTTCGGCACCTGAACGTGCACGAGGTGGCGCGGCTGAAATCAGCGACGCGGACGACGAATCGATCTTCGGAAACCAAGCCTGCGCCGCAAAAGCCAACACCGCGAAGGCCGTCGGGCGCCAAAACCAAGAAGCCCAATCGTTAGTCTGGAGTCTGGCATCAGGCCACGTGATTGGTGATCACTGGCGCCCTCTCTCGACTTGCGAGAAGCCCTCGAGCAGAGGCAAGCGAGCGGCTCCGTATAGTCCGGCGTCGCTGCCCAGCAGTGCCCGCGTGACGATGGTCCCCTTGTCGTGACCAACGACATCTGGGGAAGTCAGCGAATAAATTACCGAGCGGAATTTAATCTCCTCAAACATCGCGGGCGCAAACGCATCCCACGAGCTGGCTACCCCGCCACCGATAACGTAGATGGGTAGATTCAGCGAGTTGACCATCGATCCAACCCCAATGCCCAACGCGCGTCCGACGTTGTCAAAGATACGTTTTGCCGCCGTTTCGCCTTGGACCGCGAGGTTGTAGATCGACCGCGAAGTAAACTGCACGGGGTCGTGCGAAAGCCGTTCCAACTCCGCAGATTCGTTGGCGGCGATTGCTTCGCGAGCCATCCTAACGACCGCAGTGGCCGAAGCATACTGCTCCAGGCAGCCGCGGCTGCCGCAACCGCACGGGTGGCCGTCGGCGTAGATATTGAAGTGTCCCAACTCGCCGGCCATGCCGGTCATGCCGTGCCACAGGCGCCCGTTAAATATAAGACCGCCGCCCACGCCGGTCCCAAGCGTGTACATGGCCATGTGTTCGTATTCACGGGCCGCGCCCAGCCACTTCTCGCCCATGGCGGCAGAGTTAGCGTCATTCTCAAGTATGACCTTCGTGCCCAGCCGCTTCTCGATCTCGTCGCGCACCGGAAAGCTCGTCCAGTCGGGCAGGTTGGGAGACTCCATGACCATGCCTGCCGCCATGTCGATAAATCCTGGAACACCAATTCCGATCCCCACGAGTTCGCCCGAATCGCGATACTTCGTCCGCAGGGCCTGAATTGCATTGCACATCTCGGTAATCACGAAGTCACGCCCGCGCTGGACCTCGGCACCCAGCGTCAGCTTTTCCAGCAGCTTCCCTTCGCTATCGACCGCAGCTATGCGGAGATTCGTACCCCCTAGATCCACTCCAATGGAAAAATGGCCCATACTTGCCGTGTAGCTCCCTTCCGTCTTGCGACAGTTAAACGAAGGCCCGCCATTCACTTTTGACAGCGAGGGCAATAATGACTGCTACGCCCTGCGATCACCACTCGTTTGATCGGTGTGCTGCAAACCAGGCATGGTTCGCCCTCCCTACCGTACACCCGATGCTGCAGTTGGAAAAAGCCTTCTTCGCCGTCGGCGTTAACATAGTCGCTCACCGAGGACCCTCCCAGCGCAATAGCTTCGCGCAGCACCTCTTGAACCGAGGCGTGCAACTTGCGCAATTGCTCGCTCGTGAGTGACGAGGCTCGGCGACGGGGACGTATTCCGGAGCGGAAAAGCGCTTCGTCGGCGTAGATATTCCCCACGCCACTCAAGAGTTTCTGGTTGAGCAGCGCGCTCTTGATGGGGGTCTTGCGTCCGCGAAATAATGAAATGAATCTCTTTGCTTCCGATATCAGCGGCTCGTCACCGGGGGCGGCGAATCCCTGCTCGCCCGATCTCGAGTCCAAGCGAACGACCGCCAAGCGGCCAAATCGGCGAGGATCGACGAACCGCACTTCCCTCCCCGAAGCCAGCGTTACAACCGCGTGCGTATGCTTGGCGAGTTCAGCATCAGGTGTCGTGACCTGCAATCGGCCCGTCATTCCCAGATGCACGATCCATTGCCCGTGTTGGATCGCTTCTCGTTTCTTCTTGCCGGTTCGCGCGAGGTCAAACACGATATGCTTGCCTACCCGTCGCACCCGGAGTATGCGCGAACCCTCCAGTATTTCCACGATTTCCTTCGCAGGAGACTTCAGCGGCTCTGGCTTCTTGCCCAACCACACAGACTCGATGCTGTCGCCTGTAGTCCGCTGGTGCAGGCCACGAGCAATGGTTTCGACCTCCGGGAGCTCTGGCATGGATGTCCAGTTTACGGTAAGAGACAAGTCCTCGCTGGCCGGCTCCACATTTGCGCGGGTTAGCGCCGAACCTGTAAAATTAAGAGTCACGCAGCCCGTCCATTCGCGAATATCCCAGCATCCAGCAATCCCTTCGTAAGCCGTTGGCGAGTTGTGTGGGAATCTGAGCGGTCGCTCCGCATCGGCGCCTGCCGCTGTTTGCGACCAGGAGTGGAGTAGCAAGTTGAAGACGGCCAAGACGGCGGTAATCGTTGGCGCGCAGTGGGGCGATGAAGGCAAAGGCAAGATCGTTGACGTTCTCTCCGAACGTTTCAAGGTCGTAGCTAGATACTCGGGTGGGCACAACGCCGGCCATACCGTCACCATCAAAGGGAAGAAGTTCATACTTCAGCTGATCCCCTGCGGCGTGTTGCGCGAAGGCTGCCGCGGCGTAATTGGCAATGGCGTTGTACTGGATCCCTTTGCTTTCATGAAGGAAGTTGACGCCCTCCGGGCCAACGGCGTGAAGATCGACGGCAATCTGTTCGTCAGTAACCGCGCGCATGTAATCCTGCCGTACCATCGCATGATCGAGCTGGCCGCAGAGAACGCTCCAGGCAGAGTGAAGATTGGCACCACTTCGCGCGGCATCGGTCCCACGTACGAAGACAAGATGGCCCGAAGCGGTCTGCGCGTGCAGGACCTTCTCGACAAGGCGCTCCTCAAGAAGCACATCGAGAACGCGTGCCGGGAGAAGAACACTATCGCGCACGCCCTGTTCAACAGCGAGCCCATCGATCCAGACAAGATGTACGCCGACTACGCTGAAGTCGCTGACCGAGTGGCGCCGTTCGTCACCGACTCCGCGTTGCTGTTGAACCATGCGATCTCCAATGGCGAGTCCGTGATGTTCGAGGGAGCCCAGGGCACAATGCTCGACATCGATCACGGCACTTATCCCTTCGTCACATCGTCGAGTGCGACGTCGGGAGGAGCGGCAACGGGAACCGGTGTCCCGCCAAACGCGATCACGATGGTGGCCGGCGTGACCAAGGCCTATTGCACACGCGTAGGTGGGGGCCCGTTTCCGACTGAATTGAACGACGAAGTCGGTGAGGCGTTGCGCAAGAAAGGCAACGAGTTCGGAGCGGTTACCGGACGCCCGCGCCGCACCGGCTGGTTGGATTTACCGCTGCTGCGATATTCCAATATGATTAACGGCACGGGCTGGCTGGTGGTCACTAAACTGGATGTGCTGGACGATTTCACGGAAATCCCAGTTTGCGTCGGTTATAAGGTTGACGGCAAGGAAACGCAGGAGATTCCTGCGCAGGCCTCGGGTTACGAGAAGATTGAGCCAATCTATACCACGCTGCCCGGATGGCATTGCGAAACTTACGGTATAGCCGACTACGAGCACTTGCCGCCGAAAGCCAAGAGCTATCTCGAGTTCATTGAAAAAGAAACCGGCGCGAAGGTCGGCATTATCTCTACCGGTCCGGACCGCGAACAAACGGTGTTTGTCGAGCAATTCTCTAGCGCGCTTGACGCAATAGGTGGCAAATCCTAGCCACAGACGGAGGTTGCCATGGTAGTACTGGCTGTGACGTGGATGGCCCGCCCGGGACATGAAGTCGAAGTTGCTGAGATCTTCACCGAGTTGCAGGCGGCCTCACGCCAGGAGCCGGGGTGCTTGATGTACATAGTGCATCGGCATCGCAGCGATCCAAGGCTCTTCTTCATCTACGAGCAATATCGTAACGATGTCGCACTCGAAGCCCACCGCCAGTCGCCTCACTTTCAGCAATATGCTGTGACTGCGCTGAAGGACATCGGCGAGCGCACCCTGGGCGAACTGTATGTGCCGCTTGACGACGACTCACGACTAGATCGCAGGCGCACGAAATAAGAAGCCATCGGTCCGGCCGTCTTCATGGTTTCTCCAGGGTATAGGAACCTTCCCCGGTCCCCCTCTCAAACCCGGTGACCATATACCCTGCTGCGAACAGGTCCTGAAAGCGCTCACGCGTTTTCGCCTGAACTTGAGCCACGACTTCGGGCGGCGCATCGTCAATCGCGATTCGAATGCGCTGGCCTTGGGTAACTCGATCCGGCACCTTGCCCCTAAGAGCGTCAACCACTCTCGGCGAGTCGAGATGCCACTCTGCGACCAGTCGATCGGTCGGCAGCCCAGCATGAAGCGGGCTGCTGGTGGAACCATAAACGTCGGTAAGATATCGCCGCGCGATCGCCCCAAGACGGCAAATGTTGAAGTACGCGTTCTTCGTCTGCAGCGGATCAAATGTCCATTCAATCAACGGAATTCCACGGGCGAGGGCATCGTCGCGTTGCGCCAGTTTCAACTGGCGGCCAATTCCGAGATCGCGAAACTCAAGCAGCACGGCAGCCATATGGGAGTGCAGATACGGCGTGCCCTCGCGAATTCCCGGATACGCCAGTGCGAATCCAGCTATCCTGTCGCCGACAAAAGCGCCCATCACCTGCCCGCCAATCTTGTCCGCGACCACGTACATCTGCGACGGCACCACGTCTCGTTCGACAAACCCCCACACTTGAATCTCAAGTTCGACCATTTGCTCGAACTCCTCGACCGCGTGGCAGGGGCGTATCGTGAGTGCAAGGTCTGGCATGTATCAATTCGCATTGAACCCATCGAACGGGGTTGCTGCTGGTCTAGAATTCCGCCTGATACCAACGGAAGCCGCGGCGTTGCTCCTCGTCGGCCTGCTTGATCAGCGACATGATGCTCTTGCGCTTCAGATTGCCGACGGCAGAGACAATCGCATCCAGAAGCGCCATCGGAGCCACGTACGAGGCGCCGAACGAAGGCGTTTCGACAGAGGCGATAAAGCTCTCGTCGGCAGCGCGCGCCAGTGGTGAAACAAATGTATCAGTGATTGCGATCGTGTAGGAACCGTTGCGCTTGGCAGCCTGAAGCCCTTCGACAGTCTGCCGTAATCCGCGACGAAAGCTGATGCCAATTGTCAGATCTTTGCGGGCTACGTTGCGCACAACATGACTGACTCGGCCGGCCGTGGTCGCCGACACGACCGGAAGGCCGATCATAGTGAGATGATATTCCAGATGATGTACCAGCGAAGTCGCCGCATCTCCACCGAGCAGGAGTATTTTGGGTGCCTCATACAATCGCTTCGCCAAGGCACAAACCTTCTTGGCATCCAGGCTGTTGTTGAGCGCCTGAAGGTTCTGCATGTCACGATGCAACGCCACACGCACCAGCGATTCAGGGCCGCTCCCTTCCCTCTCTGCTGCTTTCATGGTATCCAGCGAAGTCGCGTAGGCAACAGAGAGGTCGTGCAAATGCCGCTGGAAGTCCTTGTACGTCGCGAAACCCAGTCCCTGGACGATTCGTACGGTGGTGGCAGGATCGGTGCCTAGTCTGCCTGCCAGGGCACGGACACTAAGCAGCACGAAAGGGCGCGGGTTCTCCAGGACAGGACGAATGATCTCCTGGCGCTTGGGGCTTAAGTGATTCAGCTTTTCGGCGAGACTTCCATGAGACGCGGAAAGTGCTGCGGTCGCCCGGTTACGAGTCATCACCAAGGCAGGATTTCGTATCCAGCGCGCCCGTGTCAACAACTTTCGACAGGTACGCCAACACAAGCTCCGCCGACACCTCGAGGTTTACATCGTTTGTTGCACCGCTGTCGCCCCGACGCAGCCAGCAAGAAATGCCGCAAGATGGCAGGTTTTAGATCGGATCCTAAACCGCGCAGCCCGCCCGCCGGTGAGGACTGAAACATGCGTTTCAGGCTCTAACGTCCTGCTCTCTGAAGTCCCTAGACTCCGGCGGCGCCATCGGCCGCCCTGACTTCAGTATGCTCGCCGCCATGGGCCAGTTCTTCGCGGATCATGCCGAAGAGGACCGCCAGCACTGACGCGATGACCGGACCCAGGAACAGCCCCAGAAAACCGAAGGCTTCAACGCCTCCCAGAATAAAAAATAGTAGAACTAACGGATGTAGCTCCACCTTCCCGCTGACTACCCACGGCCTCACAACATTATCGGCGGCACTGATCACGACTACTCCCCAGATGAGCACGAACACGCCCTTCCAGGTCGCACCGGTAAAAATCAGGTAGAGTCCTGCGGGAGCCCATACCAAGGCCGCACCAACAACGGGCACGACGGACGCAAACGCCGCACAGAGGCCCAGGAGAAGTGGAGACTCGAATCCCACGATGGCGATGGCAATGCCCGTCAGCACGCCTTGCGCCACGGCTACGGAGAGAATCCCGTATACGTTGGCAACTATGGTATCGGATATGTTGCTAAACAATCGCCGAGCCTGCACAGGGGTCAGCGGAATAATCTCTTCGGTTTTGTGAATCCATCCACGGCCGTCGCGAAAAAGGAAGAAGACGACAACCAGCGCAATGAGGGACTTTACGACTAATCGAGTGAAATTACTGAGGATCGTCGCCCCCGATCCAAGGACCATCACTCCTGCCTGCTGAACGTGCGAGGTGATTGCGCCTCGGATGTCGTATTGCGAGATGTCGGCCCAGCGTCCAAGGAATCTTAGGCCTCGTTCTGCCATGGTGGTGAGGAACAGGGTGAATCCACCTTGCTCAGCGCTTCGCCGTGTCAGGTATTGCGCGGCGGTGACCGCCTCATTCGCTGCCAGCATGATGATAATGAACAGGGGTATTCCGAACAGAAACAGCAGGGTGAGGGTCGACAGTAACGAGGCAGTACCGGGTCTGCCTTTTGTCCAAGCCAGAATTCGCTGGTGAGCCGGATAGAAAACCACCGCCAGTATTATTGCCGCAGCAAAGGGATACAGAAACGGCAGGGTGATAACAAACGCGAACCCCATCACAATTACGATCAAAGTGCCTAGAAACCACAGCGTCGTTCGTTTGCTATACATAGTAGATTTTGGCTGTTGCAACAAGGAAAGGCATGTTTGCAATGGCTCTCAAGTGATCAACCAGCGTCCTGATCATACTAGCCCCTTTCCGTTTTGTGTCAGCTTGACGACAGCCAACGAATCTGCCGCTCCCTTGCCTGGCGCTTCCTTGTCCAGGACTCAAATCCATAGCCTGTCCAGCGAAAGGCCCCTGGTGGTACGCAGCAAGGGGACGCCGGCGGGGTTCG
>Ga0074045_10001661_pt1 | contig 21251 bp, 21 predicted proteins | sample BogForMeECP23OM2_FD_94442 | JGI IMG/M metagenome (GOLD analysis project Ga0074045, IMG submission 94442) | Bog forest soil microbial communities from Calvert Island, British Columbia, Canada - Bog Forest MetaG ECP23OM2 | ecosystem: Environmental > Terrestrial > Soil > Wetlands ... | reverse complement strand
TCGAGCTGCGGCGAGGACACGCCGAGGTCGAGCAGCAGGCCGTCGATCGCCGCGATGCCGTCCCGGTCGAGAACCTGCGGCAATTCCGAGAACCACGCGCGATGGAAAGAAAACCTCGGGTCGCGCCAGGTGCCGGCGAAGGTCTCCGCCGCCGGGTCGCGATCGAGTGCCACCAGACGCCCGCGCGCGCCGAGCTCTGCGAGGATGCGCAAGCTGTGTCCACCACGGCCGAAGGTGGCGTCGACGTAGACGCCTTCGGCCTTGATCGCCAGCGCGGCCACGGCTTCGTCGAGCAGGACCGGGTTGTGGCCGCCATCCGCGATCAAAGCGAAAAACCGTCAAGCTCGGGCGGCAGCCCGCCAGCGGGAAAGGCAACCGCAAGCTCGGTTCGCTCGAGCCACTTGGCCTCGTCCCACAATTCGAACTTGTTGCCCTGACCGACGAGCACGACTCGCTTGTCGAGCGCGGCATACTGGCGCAGGGCCGGTGGCACGAGGATGCGACCGGCACCGTCGAGCACGACATCATCGGCGTGACCGACGAGCAGCCGTTGCAGGGCACGGGTCTTTTCGTTGAAGCTCGACAGCCCCATGAGCCGCTGCTGAATGGGCTCCCACGCGAGCAGCGGATAGAGCAACAGGCAGTGGCTGGGATCGGCGGTCAGTACCAAGCGCCCTTCCGCCTGGCGGGCGAGGATCTCGCGATGCCGCGCCGGGATCGCCAGCCGGCCTTTGTTATCGAGCGCACAATGGGTAACGCCTCGAAACACAGCCCCTCCTTCAGCAACGGCGCGGTGCGGTGAGCGCCCACTTTAACCCACTTTTTCCCACCCAATGCCACTATAAGTGAATGTACGCGGAGGGTCAATAAAAAATCCGGTTCCTGAACAATGACTTAGCATCGATGTTGTACGGACGACAATTTGCACGTATAAATAATGGTTTATGTACGATATTGAAAGTAATTTCGTACATTGTGCGGGTAGCCGCCTCGTCGCATGCGTGACGCCACGGGCGCGCGCGATGCGCCTCCCGCTTTCAACCCCGCCTCGGCCCGGGAGCCGATGCGACGGGAGTCGGGGAGCCGGCCGTTCTTTGGCGCCCTTCAAGCCGATTGCAGGAGAGTCCCCGCGAGGTCTGTCACTGGCGTACGCGGCGACGACGAGCGAAGTGCCGCGCCCGACAGCAGTCGAAGCGCGCTGGCGGCGGCGCGAATCAATGAACTCCGGCCGACTGCGTCTTGAGGAAATCCTGGTATGCCCAGCGGATCCCCTGTGCGAGCGGAGTCCTCGGCGCCCATCCGAGCGCCTGCAGCTTGCTGATGTCGAGCAGCTTGCGCGGCGTTCCATCGGGTTTGCTGGGGTCGAAAGTGATGCGCCCCTCGTAACCGATCACCCGTTTGACGCTCTCGGCCAGGTCGAGGATTGTGAGGTCCTCGCCACAACCGACGTTGAACAGCGGCGGCCGCTGCATGTCGCCCACGAAGTCCGTGCTCATGTCGGAAGCGTCGAGCCGCATCGAGAACACGCAGGCATCGGCCATGTCATCGCTGTACAGAAACTCGCGTCGCGGCGTACCGCTCCCCCACACGACGACCTCGGCGGCGCGTCGGACCCGGGCCTCGTGAATCTTGCGGATGAGTGCCGGCAGCACGTGCGAATTCTGCAGATCATAGTTATCGTCGGGACCGTAGAGATTGGTCGGCATCGCAGCCAGGTAGCGCGTGCCGTACTGCCGGTTGTAGGCCCAGCACATTTCGATCCCGGCAATCTTGGCCAGCGCATAGGCGCGATTGGTCGCCTCCAGCGGGCCGGTCAGCAAGTATTCCTCGCGTATCGGCTGCGGACAATCGCGCGGATAAATGCAAGAAGATCCGAGGAACAGCAGGCGCTGCACGCCCGCACGCCACGCCTCGTGGATAACATTGGTCTGAATCGCCAGATTGATTTCCAGGAACTCGGCCGGATAGGTATTGTTGGCGACGATGCCGCCGACTCTTCCCGCGGCGAGGAACACACAATCAGGCTGTTGGTCGGCAAAAAACTGCCGCGTTGCATGCTGGTCGGTCAGATCGAGTTCGGCATGCGCGCGAGTGATCAGATTCGTGTAGCCGCCGCTGCGAAGGCGACGCACCAGCGCCGACCCGGCCAGCCCGGTGTGACCCGCAACGTAGATCCGGTCATCGCTGCGCACTTTCGCTACTCGTTGTAGTCGTACGGCAAGTAGCCGTGGCTCTTCACCAGCTCGTCGCGTTCGGCGGTCCTGAGGTCTTCCCGGACCATTTCGGCGACGAGTTCTCCGAAGCGGACCTTTGGTGACCACCCGAGCTGCGTCTTCGCCTTGGTCGGGTCGCCCAGCAACGAATCAACCTCCGCCGGCCGAAAATAGCGTGCATCCACAGCCACCACGCAGCGGCCGTTTTCGTCGCAGCCCTTCTCGGCGAGCCCCGAGCCCTCCCAGTGGATAGCCATGCCCAGTTCTCGCCCCGCGGCCTCGACGAACTCGCGCACGCTGTGCTGCTCACCGGTGGCGATCACGTAATCCTCCGGCTGCGCTTGCTGAAGGATCAGCCACTGCGCCTCGACGTAGTCGCGGGCGTGGCCCCAGTCACGCTTCGCGTCCAGATTGCCGAGGTATAACCGGTCCTGCAGACCGAGCTTGATGCGCGCCAGGGCGCGCGTGATCTTGCGGGTCACGAACGTTTCGCCGCGGGTCGGAGATTCGTGGTTGAAGAGGATGCCGTTGCAGGCAAACATCCCATAGGCTTCGCGGTAGTTGACGGTGATCCAGTAAGCATAGAGCTTTGCCGTCGCGTAGGGGGATCGCGGGCAGAAGCGGGTCTTCTCGGTCTGCGGAAACTCCTGCGTCATCCCGTACAGTTCGGAGGTCGAGGCCTGATAAAAGCGCGCCTTGCGCTCCAGTCCGAGAATGCGCACCGCCTCGAGCAGCCGCAGCGCGCCGAGCGCATCGGAGTTGGCGGTGTACTCGGGCTCCTCGAAAGATACCGCGACGTGACTCTGGGCGGCGAGGTTGTAGATCTCGTCGGGTTGAACCTGCTGCAATACCCGGATCAGGCTACACGGGTCGGTCATGTCCCCGTAGTGCAGGACGAAGCGCCGCCCATGTACGTGAGGGTCCTGGTACAGATGATCGATCCGATCGGTATTGAACAGCGAACTGCGGCGCTTGATCCCGTGTACCTCATAATCCTTGGCGAGAAGGAATTCGGCGAGATAGGCGCCGTCCTGTCCGGTAACACCGGTGATCAGGGCGACGGGTTTCGGCATTGGTTTTTTCCTGTTTCCGGCGCGAAGCGGCGGCCAAATTATGACACTGCGCCGATGCGCCTCGACCATCTGCCGCAATGCGCGTCAGCCAAGGCCGGCACGGGCGCGGCCCAGGTGTCAGGAAAGCCTGTGGAAACCTTCGCCGCGAAAACGTTACCGATGTCCCCGGAACGAGCTGTTACCGAGGCCCCCGGAACGGACCTTGAATGGAGTGGCGCGCCCGACAGGAGTCGAACCTGTGACCTTTGGCTTCGGAAACCAACACTCTATCCAACTGAGCTACGGGCGCACGGTTGGCGATTCTACTCCGCCGTTCCAAACAACGTCCACCGCGCTGTACCGGCGCGCTATAATTCGCGCTTTGCCTTGCAGTCTGCGCCCCGCGCGCGTCCAAGGAACCATTCGTAATCCGCCCGGAACCCGCGATGAGCGAAGAGCACAAATCCTTCATTAAGTCTCCGAAGCAGCTGGTCATCGTCGTTTTTCTGGCATTTGCAGTGCCCATTGCGTTGGTCGTACTCCTGACGCAACTGGTGACCGGCGTGCGGCCGGCGGGAAGCGAGGAAGCGGAGACGGGCGTGCTCAATCGCATCAAGCCCGTCGGCGCCGTGACGCTGGCCGACACGAGTGCGCCGCACGGCAACCTCAGCGGCGAGCAGGTGTACCAGACGGTGTGCAAGACCTGCCACGAGGCCGGCCTCGTGGGCGCGCCCAAGATCGGCGACCGCGCCGCGTGGGCAGCACGCATCAAGCAGGGCGAGAACGAGCTCTTCGCCCATGCCCTCAAGGGCACCCTCAAAGGGATGCCGCCGAAGGGCGGCAATCAGGACCTCGCCGACATCGAGGTTGAACGGGGCGTGGTCTACATGGCCAACCGGTCGGGCGCGAGCTTCAAGGAGCCGGCTGCGCCGGCCCCCGCCGCTCCCGCCGCACCGCCGGCTGCCGCCGCTGCCGCCGCGCCGGCTGCAGCGCCCGCGGCTGCGGCACCTGCGCCGGCCCCCGCCTCCGCCGCGGGAGCGAAGGCAGAAGCGCCGCTCGATCTTGCCTCCGGGCAGGCGATGATGCAGAAAGATGGCTGTTCTGCGTGTCACGCCGTCGACAAGAAGGTGGTCGGGCCCGCGTATCAGGACGTTGCCGCCAAATACCGGGGCGACGCTACCGCGCTCGCGAAGCTCACGCAGAAGGTAAAGACCGGCGGAGCCGGCGTCTGGGGTCAGGTTCCGATGCCGCCCAACGCGCAAGTGTCCGACGCCGATATCAAAGCGCTGGTGACTTGGATCCTCAGCCTGAAGAAATAACCCTCGCAACGGGATAAAGGCTGCTGGAGCGTGGGTCGCGACGACCCGCGCGACGCCAGGGCGAGCCTCGCGCCATGAGCCATTACGTCGTCGGTGATATCCAGGGTTGCTACGCCGAATTCGCGCAGCTGCTCGACATGATCGGCTTTGATCCGGCGCGCGACCGCCTGTGGCTGGTCGGCGACCTGGTCAATCGGGGTCCCGATTCGCTGTCGGTACTGCGCCATGTGAAATCGCTCGGCGGCGCGGCGACGACGGTGCTCGGCAACCATGACCTGCATCTGTTGATCGTCGCCGCGGGCCATCGCGCTTTGCATCGCCAGGACACCCTCGAGACGATTCTCGAGGCGCCCGACCGCAGCGAGTTGCTCGATTGGCTTCGCCGGCGCCCGCTGGTGGTGCGGGACGGAGATTTCCTGCTGGTTCATGCCGGCCTCCTGCCGTCGTGGACGCCGAGCGCTGCGGTCGGGTTTTCGCGCGAGGTCGAGACAGTGATGGCGTCGCCCGCCTATGACGACTTCCTGCGCCATATCTACGGCGATGAGCCTGCGCGCTGGGACGGCAAGCTTACCGGCAACGATCGCTTGCGCGTCATCGTCAACGCCTGTACCCGGCTGCGCTTCTGTTCTGCCGATGACGCCATGGAGCTCAAGGAAAAGCGCGGGCCGGGGCACTCGCAGCCCGGGTTCGCACCCTGGTTCGCCCACCCCGGGCGCAAATCGGCGGGCGTGACCGTCTTGTGCGGCCACTGGTCGACGCTCGATCTGCTCTTCGCGCCCAACGTGATGATGCTCGATTCCGGCTGCCTTTGGGGTGGAACGCTCAGCGCAGTGAGGCTCGACGATAGGCGGGTGTTTCAGGTGCCAAGCCGCTCGGCGATCGCCGCCAAGCCGTCGGACTGAGGGTCGCAGGGCCTCGCCGGCGCGCACGCGACGCCGGGTTGCTCGCCGCCGGTGGCCGCGCCGAAGCGGCGGCGCCGCCGGGTGGCCGCTTTTCTAGAACGGTAGCTGGCCGAAGCTTTGCTCGTAGAGCGCCGCTACCGTGTCGCGGCTGAAGGTGTGGTTCTGTCCGCCGCGAGCTGTGATCTTAAGCGATCCTAAGAGCGAGGCGAGCCGTCCGGTGCGCTGCCAGCCCAGGCCCTGCCCTATGCCATAGAGCAATCCGGCGCGATAGGCGTCGCCGCACCCGGTGGGGTCGACCAGCTGATCGGGTCTGACCGCAGGAATTTCGACGATCTTGCCCTCGGCATGGATGCGCGACCCCTCCGCCCCCAGGGTCACGATCAGCGCTTCGACCCGCGCCGCCAACGCTTCGAGCGAAAGCCCGGTGCGTTCGGAGAGCAGCCTCGCTTCGTAGTCGTTGACGGCGAGGTAATCGGCGCAGTCGATCATCTCCAGGAGTTCGGCACCGGAGAACAGGGGCAGGCCCTGCCCGGGATCGAATATGAAAGGGATGTTCGCGGCCGCGAATTCCTGCACGTGCGCGAGCATGCCGTCGCGACCGTCTGGCGCGACGATGCCGAGCGCGACGGCTGCGACCTCGCCCACATGGTTGCGGTGCGACTCGTTCATGGCGCCGGGGTGAAACGCCGTGATCTGGTTGTCGTCGAGATCGGTGATGATGAAGGCCTGCGCGGTGAAAGTCCCGGGAATCACCCGCACGCCGTCGGCAGCGACTTGCTGCGCCTTGAGCCGCTCGATGTAGACGCCACCGTCGTCGCCCACGGTCGCCATCACCACCGGCTCGCCGCCGAGACGCTTGAGGTTGTAGGCGATGTTGCCCGCGCAGCCGCCCCATTCGCGCCGCATCTCCCCGATCTGGAACGACACCGAGAGCACGTGCGACTCGCCGGGCAGGATGTGCCGGGCAAAACGGTCCGGGAACACCATGATCGTGTCGAGCGCGAGCGAGCCGCAGATCAGGGTGCGCGGCGCGGGCACGGCCGTCACGCGTCGTTCTCGCGACCGATGTCGCGCACGATGAATTGCTGCCGCCGCGACACCGGCAGCGCCTCGGGAACGTTGCGCAGGAGAACCTCCCAATGCGCATCGCCCTCGGCGCTCACGTGCCGTTCGAAGCCGCGGATCGCTTCGCGAGCCACAAGGCAATTGCGGTGCACCCGCACGAAGCGCCCACCGAACTCGTCCTCGAGCTTGGTCAGCGATTCCTCGAGCAGGTATTCCCGCTCGGCGGTGCGAATCGTGATGTACTTGAGCTCGGCCTTGAGATAGATCACCTCCTCGATTGGCACGAGCACCACCCGCGAACGTTCCGTCACCGACAGAAAGCGCCTCGCCGCCACGGGCAGGCGGTCGAGGCGCGCGTCGCTCAGCGGCCTGAGGCGTGGCACCTTGTGCAGCGCCGCGAGCAGGCGCTGCACGCGCACGGGTTTGACCAGGTAATCGATGGCGTGCACCTCGAATGCGGCGATCGCATGCTCATGGTAGGCGGTGGTGAAGATCAGCACCGGCGGTTGCGTCAGCTTGAGCAGGTGGCGCGCCAGCTCGATGCCGTCCATGTCGGGCATGCGGATATCGCTCAGCACCAGGTCGGCGGCAGCGCCGCCGAGCAGATCCAGCGCTTCGCGCCCGCTAGCAGCTTCCCCGATGACCATCAGCGGCAATGCACCGGAGCAGTCCTCGAGCAGCTCGCGCAGGCGACGCCGGGCGGGGGCTTCGTCGTCGACGATGAGAACCTTCAAGGGCGTGTCAAGCATGTGCGCGCTCCACTCGCGCCGGCGCGCGATACGGCATCCGGATATGCACTTCATAGCTATCCTTGCCGGCGCGCGTTTCGAGACTTGCCTCGGCGTCGAAGTGCAGGGCTAGCCGCTCACGAATGTTGTCCATCGCCATCTTGTTGCCGGCGTGGTGATTGCCGGAAACCTTGTACGGATTGCGCAGAACGGCGTGAACCTCGCCGCGGCGCAGAAAGATGTTGATGGCGATGGCCCCGCGCGTGCCGGACGGCTCGATGCCGTGATACACGGCGTTTTCCAGCAGCGGCTGCAGCACCAGCGGCGGGACCAGCGCGTCGCCCGGCATGTTGTCGATATGCCACTCGACGTCCAACCGGTCGCCGAGGCGAAGCTTTTCAAGGTTGAGATACTGCCGGCACAGCTCGATCTCGTCGGCGAGCGGCGCGAGCTGCCGGTTGTCGCGCATCAGCACCCGGAACAGGTCTGCCATGTCCTCGAGGGCGGTCTCCGCGCGCCGCGGCTCGGCGCGGACCAGCGACAGCACCGCGTTGATGCTGTTGAACAGGAAATGCGGCCGAATTCGCGCCTGCAGCGCCTGCAGCCTCGCTTCGGTGATCGCCGGCGATAGTGCCTTGGTGCGCAGGTGGAAGTAGCCGAGCAGCAGCCCCGTGACCAGCAGCGAGAACACCGCGTGCCTGAACACTTCGCTCGAGCCGACGTGCCCGCCCGGGCCCGAAAGCGCCGCGTCGAGCGCAACCGTTGCGCCTAGGTTGAGGGCGAGGATGGCGATGACGCCCGTGCGATAGGGCATTCGCTCGAGCCACGGCGCGAGCCCGTACAGCAACAGCAGGCTCGCCAGCAGGTGCGGCTCGACGAGCGCCGTGGTGTCAAGCCACGCCGCGGCAAACGTCTCCCAGCGGGTCTCGCGGACGAACGTTGCCACGAGTGCGAGCCCGTTGACGGCGAGCAGGATGCGCAGCACCGTGCCGAGATTGCGCAGCTCGGGAAGGCGAGGCGGGTACGGCTTTTGATTTATAATTGCGCGCATCTCTTGCTGCGGTCGACCCGGCGCCGCAAAGCTCACGCGAATCCTCCGCTGCGGGCGGCGTGACCGGAGCGTTGCCGTCCGGCTATTGTGGGGAAGAGCCTGCGGCGAGGCAAGCCATGTCCAGAGAACCGTCCCGCGACAAGTCAGTGCCTGGCGCAGCGCCCGAGCGCGGTCGGTCGGGCCGCTTCGTTGAGCCGATGTCCGAGCGCATGCAGCGCTTCAACGCCTCGGTCGACTGCGACCGCCGCCTGGCCGCCGTCGACATTGCCCAGTCCCGTGCCCATGCGCGCATGCTCGCCGCGGCCGGCATCCTTTCCGCCCCCGACCTCGCGGCGATCGAACGCGGCCTGCAGCAGATCGCGGGCGAGATCGAGCGCGGGGAATTCGTCTGGACGCAGGCGCTCGAAGACGTGCACCTGAACATTGAGATGCGGCTGACCGCCCTGGTCGGTGATGCAGGCAAGCGGCTGCACACCGCGCGCTCGCGCAACGATCAGGTCGCGACCGATACACGGCTGTGGCTGCGCGGCGTAATCGACGTCCTCGTCGACCGCCTGCGCGCGCTTCGCGTCGCGCTGATCGACCTGGCCGAGAAGCACGCCGCCACCGTCATGCCCGGCTTTACGCATCTGCAGGTCGCCCAGCCGGTGACTTTCGGGCATCACCTTCTTGCCTACGAGGCGATGCTCGCCCGCGATGGCGAGCGCCTGGCCGATTGCCGCCACCGGGTCAACTGCCTGCCCCTGGGCAGCGCCGCGCTCGCCGGCACCAGCTACCCGATCGATCGCCAGCAAGTTGCCGAGGCGCTGGGCTTCGAGGCGCTTTGCGGCAATTCCCTCGATGCCGTTTCCGATCGCGATTTCGCCGTCGAGTTCGCCGCCGCCGCAGCGCTGATCATGGTGCATCTGTCGCGTTTTGCCGAAGAGCTCGTCATCTGGTCGAACCCCCGCTTTGGCTTGGTGACCATCGCCGATCGGTTCTGCAGCGGCAGCTCGATCATGCCGCAAAAGAGGAACCCGGATGTTGCCGAGCTGGTCCGCGGCAAAAGCGCCCGCGTGATCGGTGACCTCACCGCGCTGCTGGTGCTGATGAAGGCGCAGCCGCTGGCGTACAACAAGGACAACCAGGAAGACAAGCCGCTGCTCTTCGACTGCGTCGACACGGTGGACGATTGTCTGGCGATCATGGCCGACCTCGTGGCCACCGGGCTTGAGGCCGAGCCCGAGCGCATGCGCGCTGCCGCCATGGAGGGTTTCTCGACGGCGACCGACTTGGCCGACTATCTGGTGCGCAAGGGTGCGGCGTTCCGCGACGCGCACGAAGCGGTGGCGAGCATCGTTCGTCATGCCGAAAGCCAGGGCTGTGATCTGTCCTCGCTCGCGCTTGGGGACTTGCGGCGGTTCGCGCCGCTCGTCGACGAGGACGTCTACGCCGTGCTCACGGTCGATGGCTCCGTGGCGAGCCGCAACCATCCGGGCGGCACCGCCCCGAACCAGGTTCGCGCCGCCGCGCAGGCGGCGCGCGCAGCGCTTGGGGCGTTGCCACCTCCGGCCAGCCCGGCCGCTGCGAGCATGACCAACCCGCAAACCAGCCAGGAGTAAACCAATGTCCGCCAGCGCGAAGAAGACTGCCTTTATTGGTCTGGGTGTCATGGGGTTCCCGATGGCGGGGCACCTTGCCCGCGCCGGGTATGAGGTCACCGTCTACAACCGCACCCCGGAGAAGGCAGCGCAGTGGACCCAGAAGCACGGCGGCAGGTCGGCGCCCACGCCCGCCGCCGCCGCCGCCGGCGCCGAATGCGTCATGCTTTGCGTCGGCAACGACAGCGACGTGCGCGCGGTCGCGCTGGGGGAGAACGGCGCTCTATCGGCGATGCAGCCCGGGACGCTGCTGGTCGATCACACGACGGCGTCGGCGACCGTCGCGCGTGAGCTCCACGCCGCGGCGAGGGCGCGTGGCGTTGGCTTCCTCGACGCGCCGGTCTCGGGCGGCCAGGCCGGAGCGGAAAACGGCAAGCTCACGGTCATGGTCGGGGGCGATGCCGAGACCTTCGCTCGCGCCGAGCCGGTACTGGCCTGTTACGCGCGCGCGGTCGCCCTGATGGGCGGGCCGGGCTCGGGGCAGCTCACCAAGATGGTCAACCAGATCTGCATCGCCGGCCTGGTGCAGGCGCTCGCCGAGGGCATCTGTTTCGGCATGCACGCCGGCCTCGACATCGAGCGCGTTCTCGACGTGATCGGCAAGGGTGCTGCGCAATCATGGCAAATGGACAATCGCGGCAAGACGATGGCCGCCGACAAGTTCGACTTCGGTTTTGCCGTCGACTGGATGCGCAAGGATCTTTCGATGGCGATCACCGAGGCGAGGTCCAACGGGGCGGCGCTGCCGGGCACGGCCCTGGTCGATCAGTTCTATGCGCGAATTCAGGCCCGCGGCGGCGGGCGCTGGGATACGTCGAGCCTGATTCGCCTGCTGCGCGACGCGGCGTAGGCGAGGGGCTTTAGCCCGCGGCTGCGGCGTCGAGCACGATCTCGAAGCTGATCTCAGCCGTCTTGGCCAGCATCAGGGTCGCCGAACAGTACTTTTCCTTCGACAGCTTGACGGCGCGCTCGACCTGCGCCGGATTGAGGCCCTTCCCCGCTACCCGATAGCGCAGGTGGATGCGGGTAAATACCTTGGGGTCCTTCTCGGCCCTCTCGGCTTCGGCCTCGACCACGCAGTCGGACACAGGCTGGCGCGCCTTGCGCAGGATCCACACCACATCGAACGCGGTGCAGGCTGCGGCGCCGGCGAGGACGAGCTCCATCGGCCGCGCCCCCAGGTTACGTCCTCCGGCCTCGGGGGCACCGTCGACCAAGAGCGCGTGGCCGCTGCCCGTTTCGGCCACGAAGCTCACCCCTTCGACCCACTTGATTCGCGCCTTCATGCTGTCGCCTCCGGCTCGGAGCGATTTATGCTGCGAAATCAAAGCACTTGTGCTCCGCCGCCTCGCCGCGCGCGAGATTGCGCAGCGGGGCCGGTCGGGCGCTTGCATTGTGCGTTGCAATATGCGAGGATGGTTTTACCCTTGCGGCTCGGGTCTTTACGGCTCGGTTGCAGGTCATTCCCCCATCCTCCTCCTATGGCGGAATGCTTACGCGGCCGCCAGGCCGCGTTTTTTTGCATTGCGGCGTAAGGAGCCTGGCGCGGGCGTCGGTTTGACACCCCAAACCCGCTCGTATTATGATCCAAGACTTTGCAAAAATGAACCTCAGGGACCGGTCGCGCGCGGGCGCGCACTTTTTCGGAGTTTTGGCATGAGGACTTATTCCGCCAAACCGCAGGATGTGCAGCGGGATTGGTACGTGGTCGATGCGAGCGACAAGGTGCTGGGGCGTCTTGCCAGCGCCATTGCCCATCGCTTGCGCGGCAAGCACAAGCCGATCTACACGCCCCATATCGACACCGGTGATTTCATCGTCGTGACCAACGTCGACAAGATCAGGGTCACCGGCAATAAGCTCGAGGACAAGCTCTACCATCGCCACAGCGGCTACCCTGGCGGGATCCGCACGACGACTTTCGGCAAGATGCAGAAGCGCTTTCCCGGCCGCGCGCTCGAGCATGCGGTCAAGGGCATGCTGCCCAAGGGGCCGCTGGGCTACGCGATGCTCAAGAAACTCAAGTGCTACGCCGGCGCGACGCATCCGCATGCGCCGCAGCAGCCAAAGACCCTTGAACTGTAAGGTTTTACGATGATCGGCAACTACTACTACGGTACCGGGCGGCGCAAGAGCGCGGTGGCGCGCGTGTTCATTCGTCAGGGCTCGGGCAAGTTCACCGTCAACGACAAGCCAGTCGACGAGTTTTTTACCCGCGAGACCGGCCGCATGGTGGTGCGCCAGCCGTTGAAGCTGGTAAACCACGAAGCGACCTTTGACATCATGGTCAACGTGCGCGGCGGCGGCGAGTCGGGACAGGCCGGCGCGGTGCGGCACGGGATTACCCGGGCCCTGATCGACTATGACGGCCAGCTCAAGCCAACGCTATCAAAGGCCGGGTTGGTGACCCGCGACGCCCGCGAGGTCGAGCGCAAGAAGGTTGGGCTGCATAAGGCCCGACGTCGCAAGCAGTTCTCCAAGCGCTAGTCGGTAGGCCAGTTCCGGTGATCCAGGGCCGCCGCGAGGCGGCCTTCGGCTTTCTGGGACTCGGTGCGGCATCGGTGGCGATGACGCGTTTTATTCCAATGTCATAACTTGGCGGGGCGGGTGGTAGAATCCCGCAGGCCAACGAGGGCGTCATGATCAAGGTAGGGATCGTCGGCGGGACGGGCTACACCGGAGTCGAGCTGCTGCGCCTGCTCGCGCGACATCCCCAGGCGGACGTGCGCGCCATCACCTCGCGCAAGGATGCCGGAACGCGTGTTGCCGACATGTTCATGAGCCTGCGCGGCGTCGGCCCGCTGGGCGAGCTTTGCTTCAGCGACCCCGCACAAGCCGACCTGACCGGCTGCGACGTGGTGTTCTTCGCCACTCCGCATGGCGTGGCGATGGCCCAGGCGCGTGAACTGACGGCCGCCGGCGCCAAGATCATCGACCTCGCGGCCGATTTCCGCCTTCGCGACCCCTCCGAGTTCGAGCGCTGGTACAAGATGCAGCACACCTGCCCGGAACTGCTGGCCGAGTCGGTGTACGGCCTGCCGGAAATGCATCGCCAGGCAATCAAGGCGGCTCGCGTCGTCGGCAATCCCGGTTGCTATCCGACTGCGATCCAGCTGGGTTTCCTGCCATTGGTGGAAGCGGGGGTCATCGATACCGAGCACCTGATCGCCGACGCAAAGTCCGGCGTATCCGGCGCCGGCCGCAAGGCGGAAATCGGGCTGCTGTTCAGCGAGGCGAGCGACAACTTCAAGGCCTACAACGTCGGTGGCCACCGGCATCATCCCGAGATCGTGCAGGGCCTGAACGGCGTGAGCAAGCGTCCGGTGACCCTGGTCTTCACGCCCCACCTGACGCCGATGGTTCGCGGTATCCACGCCACGCTGTATGCGCGGCTGACGCAATCGGGCGTCGATGTGCAGCGGCTCTACGAGGAGCGCTATGCCGGCGAGCCGTTCGTCGACGTGATGCCTCCCGGAAGCCATCCCGAGACGCGTTCAGTGCGCGCCTCGAATGTCTGCCGGATCGCGGTGCATCGCCCGCAGGGCGGCGATACGGTGGTCGTTCTCGCGGTCGAGGACAACCTGGTCAAGGGAGCTGCCGGCCAAGCCGTGCAGAACATGAATCTGATGTTCGGGCTGCCCGAGACGGTGGGCCTGCTCTCGCCCCCGGTTCTGCCGTAATGCTGCCAACCCTCCGCGGCCTCGGTCTGCGCCTTCGCCAGACCTTCGGCATCAGCGCACCGCGCATGGCGGTGCGCACCCACCTGTCCTGGCGCTGGCGCCTGCCGGCGCTGCTTGGGCTGTTCGGGCTGGTCGCAGGCATGTGGTGGTGGGGGTTTGACTTCGGCCAATTCCTGGGCGGCTTCAACCGCGGCGCGGTGGCGGAAAAGCAGGCCCGGCTGGAAGCCGATGGCAGCACGCTCAGGGCCGAGAACGATCGGCTGCGCACCCGGCTCGCCGCGCTCGAAAGCGAACTGAGCGTCACCCGCGGCGCGCAGGCGACGCTGTCGCGCCAGGTGCTCGATCTGCAGAGCGAGAACACGCAGATGCAGGAGGACCTGGCCTTCCTGCATACGCTGTTCGGCGATTCGGGCAAGCCGGGCACGGTGACGATTCAGCGTCTGAAGGCCGAACGGGACCACGAAGACGTGTATCGTTTCAGCATGCTTGTGGTGCGCGGCGGCAACCCCAGTGACGAGTTCTCCGGACAGTTGACGCTGCTCGCGAATGTCGCCACGGGCGGGCGCAATTCGACCTTGACGCTGCCTGACGATCAACCCGACACGACTACCGCGCTTACGCTAAAATTCAAGTATTATCAGCGGGTTGAGGGAACCTTCCACGTTCCACCCGGCAGCCAGCTGCGAAGCCTGCAGGCACGCGTCGTCGAGCCCGGGCAGACATTGCCCAAAGCAACGCGAAACTTGAATCTCATGTAGGAGAGCCCCATGTTTGAACGCAAGAAACCTCCCCAGCCCAAGCGCATTGACAGCCTGATCGGTGCCGGAACGGTGGTCGATGGCGATGTGACCTTCGCCGGCGGTCTGCGCATCGACGGCGCGGTGCATGGCAAGGTGGGCACGGTCGACAGCCAGCCGGCGACGCTCGTCTTGAGCGAGCAGGCGAGAATCGAAGGTGAAGTCCGGGTCTCGCACGTGGTTATCAACGGGGTCGTCAACGGCCCGGTGACGGCCAACGACTATTTGGAACTGCAGGCCAAGGCCCGGGTCAACGGAGATGTGGTGTACCGTACGCTGGAGATGCACGTCGGCGCGATCGTGCAGGGCAAGCTGATGCACGCCGAGCAGGAATCCGCGGCGGTCGTCGAACTCAAGCGTGCGACCGGGGAGTGAGCCGGAGCGGTTGACCGCACTACCGGTGCTCTGTTAAGTTGGCGCGTAGTAACCGAGGAGTCGGCAATGAATGCAATTACGGAAATGCCTGCCCCGCTGATCTTCACCGACGCAGCGGCAACCAAGGTCAGGTCGCTGATCGATGAGGAAGGCAACCCCGATCTCAAGCTGCGGGTGTTTGTCACCGGTGGCGGATGCTCCGGCTTTCAGTATGGCTTCACCTTTGATGAAGAAGCCGCCGAAGACGATACCCGCATGGAGAAGAACGGGGTCACCCTGCTCATCGATGCGATGAGCTACCAGTACCTGGTCGGCGCGGAGATCGACTACCAGGAGGGGCTGGAAGGCGCGCAGTTCGTAATCAAGAATCCGCAGGCGACCAACACCTGCGGCTGCGGCTCGTCGTTCTCAGTCTGACCGCTTCGCAGCCGGAGCCAAAGCGGGGGCGTAGGCCCCCGTTTTTCATTGCCGTGCGGGGCGAGCCAGACTAGGCCCGGTAGACCGCCCCCAGGACGCGCGGTCCCCGCGCGCCGGTTACGCTAGGCATGCCGGCCGCCCGGCCGGCGAGCGCCTCCCGGGCCAGCCAGGCGAAGGCCAGCGCTTCCACGGCGTGCACCGGAATCCCGGCCGTGGCTGTGCTGGTCAGTCGCCGCGGCAGCAGTGCGGCCTGCAACTCACGCATCAGTGCGGCGTTGTTGGCCCCCCCGCCGCACGCGAGCACCTCGGTCACCGCGCCGCAGTGCGCGGCGATGGCGTCGGCAATGGTCTGCGCGGTCAGCGCCATCAGGGTTCGCTGCACGTCCACCGGGCGCGCGGGCGCCTGCAGCGAGGCCAGGTGCCGTTCGACCCACGCCAGATGGAATCGGTCGCGCCCCGTGCTCTTCGGCGGCGCGAGGGCAAAGTAGGCGTCAGCCTTGAAGGCGGCGAGCAGCGGGGCAATCACCAGACCGCCGGCTCCCCAGGCGCCGTCGTTATCGAACGCCGCGCCGGTGTGCCGCTCGCACCAGGCGTCGAGCAGGGTGTTGCCCGGCCCGGTGTCGAAGCCGCGCACCGGCCTTCCGGGCGGCAGTTCGGTGACGTTGCCGATGCCACCGAGGTTGACAACGGCACGGTGCCGGTCAGGCGCGGCAAACACGGCCGCGTGCAGTGCCGGTGCCAGCGGCGCGCCCTGCCCGCCAGCGGCGACGTCGCGGCTACGGAAGTCAGCGACGACCGTGATCCCGGTGGCCTCGGCCAGGCGCGCCGGATTGGCAAGCTGCGTGGTGTAGCCCAGCTCGGGACGATGGCGCACCGTCTGCCCGTGGAGGCCGATCGCCGCGATGGCCTGGGGCGCGAGGCCAGCCTCCGCGAGCACTTCCTTGACCGCGGCGGCGCAGCAGTCCATGAGCGCATTGGCGGCAAGCGCGGCACGATGGATCTCATCAGCGCCGGAATGCTGCAGCGCATGCAGTTCATGCCGGAGCCTTTCGGGGAACGCCACGTGCACCTGGGCGAGCGGGCGCAGCGGCACGGTGCTGAAATCGGCGAGGACTGCATCGACACCGTCGATGCTCGTTCCCGACATCAACCCGATGTAGTGCTCGGCCGCCACACCGCGGTCATTCGCCGCCGGCGAACACCATGCCGCGCCCCAGCGCCAGCTCTTCGCTAAGCGGCGCGATCTGCGCCGCATACGCTGCCCGCTGCGCGGCAGGCACCGGCTGCGCGTCGGGCAGCGCAATGGTCAGCGGATTTTTCTGCACGTTGTCGACGCGGAATTCGTAGTGCAGGTGGGGGCCGGTCGCCCAGCCGGTCATGCCGACATAGCCGATCACCTCGCCCTGAGTTACGCGCATGCCGCGCTTGACTTCCGGGGCGAACCGCGACAGATGGGCGTAGACGGTCGAATACGACGCTCCGTGCTGCAGCATGATGACGTTGCCGTAGCCGGTTTGCCATCCGGCGACTGTCACCTTGCCGTTGCCTGCCGCACGTACCGGCGTGCCACTCGGTGCGGCGAAATCAACACCCTTGTGCGCGCGCCAGCTGTGCAGGAAAGGGTGGAATCGCGCCAGCGAGAAACCCGACGTGATACGCGTGAATGCGACGGGCGAGCGCAGAAAGGCCTTGCGCAGGCTTCTGCCGCCCTCGTCGCAGTAGCCGTCGGTACCGTCGGACGAGCGCCACAGGAATGCCCGGTAGGTGACGCCCTTGTTGACGAATTCGGCCGCTATGATTTGTCCGGCGACCGGGTCGCCCTCGCCGCGGCGCATTTCATACAGGACACTGAACCGGTCGCCGCGGCGCAAGTCGTGCAGGAAGTCGATGTCGCCGGAGAAGATGTCCGCGAGCTGGCTCGTGACCGCATCAGGCAGCTCCACCGCGTCGGCCGCGGCGAACAGGGAACTGCGTACCTCGCTTGCGCGCAACTCGAGGCTGACTGCGGTTTCGGGATGCATCGATCGGACCGAGAAGTCGCCACCGACCCGATCGATGGCCAAGACCTCGCCGTCTTGCGACGGATAGCGCAGGCTGAGCACGCGGCCATCGGCATCGGTTCTGACCCGCAGGGCCTTCCCCGGGCGCAGCTGGTAGAGCAGGCGCGCGCGCGCATCGGTGCGTAGGAAGCGCTGCGCGGCGACGTCGTCGACGTCAAGCCGTGCCAGGATGGCGCCGAGCGTGTCGCCGCGGCGGACGAGCTCTTCACGCCAATAGGTATCGTCAACCGCCAGCGCCGCTATCTTCGGTTGCACCAGATCGCGGGTGATGCGCTGCGTGGGCACGATCTCCGTGGTCGTTCCCGGCGCGAGCCCGAAGGCGGCAACCCCGCTTAGCGCGGTGAGCAGAATAGCGGCCATGATGCGTGCCACGCCGAAGCGCGCGGCGAACGCTGCAGCGCTTTGCGCTAGAATTGCGATGATCTTGCTCAATACTGCTCCGATGGCTCCTCGCGCGGTGCGGATTGTAACAGAACAAGGACTCGATGAAATCCGACATCGCCCACCAGCTCGCCGTATTCAAGCGGGGCGCCGACGAGCTGATCGTCGAGGCCGAGCTCATAGACAAGCTCGCGCGCGGCAAGCCTCTGCGCATCAAGGAAGGATTCGACCCGACACGACCGGACCTGCATCTGGGTCACACCGTCCAGTTCAACAAACTGCGACAGCTGCAGGAGCTTGGCCATCACATCATCTTCCTGATCGGCGACTTCACCGGGATGATAGGCGACCCGACCGGGCGCAACCTGACGCGACCGCCGCTCACTGCCGACGAGCTCGCGGCAAATGCCAAGACCTACACCGACCAGGTGTTCCTGATCCTCGACCGCGACAAGACTGAAGTCGCATTCAACTCCAAGTGGCTGACCGCGTTGGGTGCCGACGGCATGATTCGCCTTGCGGCGAAGTACACGGTTGCCCGGATGCTCGAGCGCGACGATTTCGCCAAGCGCTACCGCGAGGGCCAGCCGATCGCCGTGCACGAATTCCTCTATCCCTTGGCGCAGGGGTACGACTCGGTCGCGCTGAAGGCGGACGTCGAGCTCGGCGGCACCGACCAGAAGTTCAACCTGCTGGTCGGCCGTGAGTTGCAGCGACACTATGGTCAGGAGCCTCAGGTCATTCTCACGCTGCCGCTGCTCGAGGGGCTCGATGGCGTCAACAAGATGTCCAAGTCGCTCGACAATTATGTCGGCATCACCGAGCCGGCGACGGAAATGTTCGGCAAACTGATGTCGATTTCCGACCAGTTGATGTGGCGCTACTACACCTTGCTGTCTTTTCGCCCACAGCAGGAAATCGCGGCGCTGGAGCGCGATTGTGCGCAGGGGCGCAATCCGCGCGACGCCAAGGTGATGCTCGGCCAGGAGATCGTCGCGCGCTTCCATGGGCGGGCTGCGGCGGAGCACGCACTGGCCGAGTTCGAGGCGCGCTTCAAACGGGGCGCCCTGCCCGAAGCGATGCCCCAGGTCACGCTGCGCAGCAACGGAGCGGGCCTGCCCATCGCCCAGCTGGCCAAGCAGGCGGGAATCGTGGAGTCGACTTCCGAGGCACTGCGCCTGATCGCGCAGCGCGGTCTTAAGCTCGATGGCGACGTGGTGAGCGACAAGTCGCTGGTCGTCGCCTCCGGCGCGACTGTCGTCGTCCAGGCCGGAAAGCGGAAGTTTGCGCGGGTAACGATTCTCTAATCGGCTGGCATGATGCCGGCGTTGCCCGAGACGCCGACCAGCCTGGGCCGGTTGGGGGTCCGTGGGGCGATGATTCGTTGCGCCTTGAGGTAGCGCGCCACGACCTCCCAAACCGGCTCGCCGCCGCTTGCCAGAGCATCGTCGGCGACCGGTGCCCAGCCCGCCACCTTGTACCGCTTGCCCGCTTCCACAGGCTTGCCGCGCAGCTCCATGTCGCCGATGCGCGCACCAATCCTGGCGGTCGGATCACACGTGTAGCGCAAGCCACCCACGCGCACCATGTCCCCCCCCTGCTGGTAATACGGATCCGGATTGAAGAGGTTGTCGGCAACATCTTCGAGAATGGCCTTGATCGTTTCGCCGCTGAACGTATTCACCGTGACCGTCGGATAGGTGATGGCCGTCTGTTCCAAGAGGTGCTCGTAGGTGATCAGCTGCCCGGGAAGCAGCGTAGTGCCCCAGCGGAATCCCGGCGAGAAGGCGATCTCGGCGTCTTTCTCCGCCATGAGCGCATCGACAAGCAGCTGATCGAACGTGCCGTTGAAGTTGCCTCGCCGGTAGAGCAGCCCTTCGGTGACTGCAAGCGGTTCCGCCAGGCGCGAAGCATAGGGCGCGCGCAACCGGGCGATCAGCGCCGCCATCTCGGCGTCGGCAGGCAGAAGATTGGAAAACACCGGCAGCAGCTTGTAGCGGATTCCGGCCAGTGCGCCGCCGCGGAAGTCGAGGTCGGCCACCGCCAGGAACTTGCCGTTACACCCGGCGTTGGTGACCAATGTCCTGCCGCGCCCGTTGGCCACGGCGATTGGCTGTGGAACGCCGTCGTGAGTGTGGCCGCCGAGGATGATGTCGATGCCGCCGACGCGCGAGGCGAGCTTGAGATCCACGTCCATGCCGTTATGCGACAGCAGCACGACGATCCGCGCGCCCTTGTCTCGCACTTCGTCGACGGTCGCCTGCAGCTCCTGTTCGCGAATCCCAAAGGTCCAATCGGGGACGAACGCTCGCGGATGCGCAATCGGGGTATACGGAAACGCCTGGCCGATGATCGCGACCGGAACACCGTTCGCCTCGCGCAGCGTGTACGCGGGGAACACCGGATCGCCGAAATCCACGGTACGCACATTCTGGGCCACGAAGTCGATGCGGCCCTTCAGATCGCGGGCCACGATTTCCTTGACCCTCTCGGCACCATATGTGAACTCCCAGTGCCCCGTCATCGCGTCGACCCCGAGCAGCCGCGCTGCCTCGACCATGTCCTGCCCCTTGCTCCACAGCGCCAGCGGGGAGCCCTGCCACGTGTCGCCGCCATCGAGCACCAGCGCGCCGGGACGATCGGTCTTCAGCTGCTTGATCAGCGTAGCGAGATGTGCGAATCCGCCGACCGCGCCGTACCTGCGCGCGGCGTGTACGAAGTCAACGCAGGTGAGCGCATAGGCGGCGCGGCTTCCCGCCCGGATGTCAAAGCGCTTTAGCAGCGCCGCGCCGACGAGATGCGGCGGCCTTCCGGCTGCGCTACCCACGCCGATGTTGCAATCCGGCTCGCGGAAATAGTTGGGCTGCAGCTGCGCGTGACAGTCGGTGAAATGCAGCAGGTGAACGTTGCCGAAGCGCGGCAGCGCGTAGAACGTCTCCGCGTCGCGACTGACGTTCCCGGATTCGGCGCCACGCGCATCGACCGCGAGTCCTGCGGCCGACGCGGCAGCGAGCACGTGCAGGAACTCGCGGCGGTTCACTGCTCGACTATCGCATCGCCGGACACGGCCTGCGCCTCATTGGTTGACGGGCGAAGCCGGATCGAGCAGCAGCGCCGTAACGTCCTTGATCTGCTGTTCGGAGAGAATCGCCTTGTAGCCGAAGCGCGGCATGTTCGAGCACGCGGCAAACGCTTCCGAATTGTAGATCTTGCCGAACGTGTAGCGCTGCACTTCCACGCTGTTGCCGCGAAGCTTGCCGTACTGATAGAGACTCGGCCCGAGGGTGCCGAACGACAGCTCGGTCGCCGACAAGCGATGGCAGGCGTAGCAGTTGGCGCCGGCGGGGCCGCTCGGATCGTCGGAGAACTGCTTGCCGCGTCCTTCCTGCGCGATGCGTTCCCCTTTCCGCCAATCGCCCGTCAGATGACCGTCGGCCGGGTAGCGGATCGTCGCCAGGTTGGCACTCTCGATCTTTGCCGCCACGTCCTGCGGCAGCGGCCTGCCGTGGGCGGCGGTGCACCAGCGCTGCGTGTCGTCCTGCTGCAAGCGATCGAGCCCTGCCTGGCCCGC
>Ga0074045_10001660_pt1 | contig 21253 bp, 15 predicted proteins | sample BogForMeECP23OM2_FD_94442 | JGI IMG/M metagenome (GOLD analysis project Ga0074045, IMG submission 94442) | Bog forest soil microbial communities from Calvert Island, British Columbia, Canada - Bog Forest MetaG ECP23OM2 | ecosystem: Environmental > Terrestrial > Soil > Wetlands ... | reverse complement strand
GACCCTGAAGTTGGAAGGCAAACTCGTCGCTGATTGGGCAGAGCAGGCCAGGTGCCTAGTCACAAAGGACGTACTGCCTAAGGGTTTGATCGTCGACCTCACCGAGGTGAGCTATATCGATTCAGAGGGCGAACAGTTGCTCAAGTGGTTGGCTAGTGTCGGCGCACTGTTTGTCGCCGGGAATGTGTATGCAATTGCCGTATGCGACAGGCTAGGTCTATCGCCTATGCGGAGGATATCCGAGCGACGCAAGCGGCGGCATGGAAATAACGAGGAAAGATCCTCAATTAGGCATTTCCATCCAATTGAGGCCATTTGAGGCCGGCATAGAAAGAGAAAAATCATGTCCTGGCTTCACTCGAGCACAGTAGCAGTCGTTGCCCGTAATTATGCATCGCCAGCCGAAATCGTGGCCTGCTTCGAGGATCAAAGAAATGTTCTGAGTAGGCTCGCGTTGTTGATCACTGGCGATCAGGCAACGGCGGACCAGGCAGTTGTCCACGCTTGCGAGATCACGCTTCAAGGAAACAGCCCTTTCCGCGATTGGCTTCTCGAGTGGGCCAAGGCTGCAACCATTGCCATTGCGATATCACACGGAACGGAGGCGATTCGCATCTGTGAAGCCACGTACAGGGACCGACGATGCCCACATGTCGAGCACTTATCGCAAGGCGATGCTGAAGAACGCGCGGCTAGTCTCGACCTCATTCTTGGGACCGACGCCCAGACACTAATCGCGGAATTGGATCCGCTGTGCCGGGCGGTCCTGGTACTCAGAGTTGCAATCCGATCGTCGATTCAAGATTGTGCTTTACGCCTGAACGTGCTCCGCGCGACAGTGCTTGCCGCGAATTGTCATGCCATGACATGGCTTCACGACGGCCACGTAAAGCCAATGGAGGAGAACCACGACGCTTCGCACGCAACCCAATTTTAGCGAGGATCTCATGATTATTGAACTCAACAACGACGACACTCGATTGCTGTATACGGTCCTTCTCCAACAGGCGCAGGAACACTTGAGCTATGCGGATACGTCCGAAGTAGCCGAGAGATTATACAAACTGGCGACCAGATTCGAGCGCCCCGTTAGAGAAACTACCAATATAACGATTGCATGAGTGCAAAATTGACAACAAACCAAGATGATGTTGCCATCAACGGTGACCTAACAAGATACCGTGCGCTCCTAAAGATTTCTGGCACCGTGGGAGCTCAGCCCACGGTCGATGCAGTTCTTCACAGCCTCGCTACTCTGTTGTCCAACGTAGTTTCATTCGAGAATATCGCGTTGCTCTTGTTTGATCCTTCCGGGCAACGCCTGGTACTGCGTGCCTTCGAGCGCAGTCATGACGATCCGGCGATCGAGGTCGGTACAGAAATCATGTACGCGGGTACGGGGCTCGGACGCGCGCTTAAAGAGCAAGTCCCGGTCTTCGTTCCCGACGTAAAGCAGGAGCTAGCAGTCTATCCCGAACTCGCCTGTCGGTTTGATCAACCGGAGAGCGCATACATATTTCCAATTTCAACCCCGCGAACAAAACTTGGGGCTTTGGTTTTCGTCAGGCAAGAGAGACTTGAATTTAGTCCCGCTGATGCCGAACTCATGCGCTCTATTGCCGGACATGTTGCTGTTGCCCTAGAGAACGCTCTTGCCATAAGTTCAGTGGAAGCATATCAGCGTGATTTGACACGCGAACGCGATCGTCTCAGCCTTCTATTAGAGATCAACAACCATGTTGTAACAATTCTCGATATCAACGACCTCTTCCGGGCCGCATCGGCATCAATCCGCAAGCACTTCGCAAATGATTTCACCAGCTTCATGCTATTCGACGGCCGTTCTGATCGTTTGAACGTTGTAGTCCTGGATTTTCCTGCCAGCCGCGGCTTCATGAGCGATATCCCCGTGCACGTCGCGCAGGAGGACCTGGAGCAGTTGCGAGCCCGCCAGCCGAGGGTACTGACACCTTCGGACAAGATGCCACCGGTGATCGCCCAGATGCTCCGAGCGGAGTCCATCGCCTCAGTTACGGCATTGCCGCTGGTCGGGGCAAGCGGCCCGATCGGGGCCATGGTGCTCGGGAATCGAAAAGAGAACAGCTTCAGCCAGGCAGATATGGATTTGCTCTCTCAGGTTGGCAGTCAGATATCTCTGGCGATCGACAATGCACTGGCCTACGGGCGGCTCAGCGCATCGCGAGATCATCTGGAAGACCAACGAGTATATTTGGAATCGGAAATCAGCTCCGAATACAACTTCGAAGAGATTGTGGGCAGAAGTTCAGCCCTTACGAAAGTACTCCAGCAAGTGAGCATCGTTGCGCCGACCGACTCCACCGTCCTGCTTCACGGCGAGACGGGCACCGGCAAGGAACTGATCGGCCGCGCCATTCACAACCTCAGTTCCAGGCGCCAACGCACCTTTGTGAGACTAAACTGCGCGGCCATTCCCTCGGGCTTGCTGGAGAGCGAACTCTTCGGGCATGAAAAGGGAGCGTTCACCGGCGCCCTCATGCAAAAGAAGGGTAGATTCGAGCTGGCCGACAGAGGCTCGCTGTTTCTGGACGAGATCGGCGACATCACTCTCGAATTGCAGCCAAAATTGCTGCGCGCTCTACAGGAGCGGGAATTCGAAAGGCTGGGTAGCACTCGAACGATGCAGGTTGACGTGCGTCTGATCGCCGCGTCCCATCGGGATCTCCCCGAGATGATTCGACAGGGCAGTTTTCGCGAAGATCTTTTTTATCGACTCAGTGTTTTCCCGATTGAGATCCCACCGCTGCGGGAGCGGCCTGAGGATATTCCACTGCTGGTCAATTATTTCGTTTCGAAGCTATCAAAGAGAATGCGGAAAAACATCAAATCCATCCCCAGGCAAGCAATGGAGGTCCTGACGAACTGTCCGTGGAAGGGCAACGTCAGGGAATTGGCAAACTTCATCGAGCGCGCAGTCATACTTTCGCACGGCGAAGAACTGGAAGTGCCAATCGCCGAGCTTCAAACCTCTCATTTTTATAACGTTTCTAGTCCGGCCTCCACCTTCCATGAAGCCGAGCGGAAAGTCATCCTCGAGGCGTTGAAGGCGGCGTCCGGACAAATCTCGGGTCACGGCGGAGCGGCCGAACACCTCGGCCTAAAACGTACGACCCTGCAGAATAAGATGAGGCGCCTCGGAATCAGTAAGGGGGATTATCAACCGAATCGTTGAGACAATCTGTTCTGAAATTCCCTTTGATTGAAGACCCGCAACGCTGATTTGGCTGCATGTTTCCCTTGCCTGCACATTTCCTGGACTATGGGCGGAGTGAACATGAAAAACGCTAGCGCGCGGCAGTGCTGATTGATCCGATTGACCAGAGACCTGGTCCTAACATTGCGAGGGCGGCACCAACGGTTCCCGACAACAGCCAAACCCATCTGTCCCCGGGTAGCATAAGCATCTTCCAGATTTCAGTCAGAGCTACCGAGGTTCCCGCGAGGTGCCCATAAGCCTGCGATTAGCAGGATTCCCGCTCCCATCAAGAGTACGGCCGGAACTGTCACATTCGTCGGCGGGTCGCCCCACAAGCTCGAGCCCGCGCGCACAACCAGTGTGGAGCCGACAACCAAGCGCATGAGTAGCAAACCTTGTGCCGGGCTTGAATATAGGCGTCGCAAGGACACACCTTTCTAAACACGACTAGAATTGGCGTTTCGCAGGCGTATGGAAAGCCCAATAAAGAGCTGGATCCCCACTCTTGAGAGTTGTGGGATTCGTTCGCGGCCGAGGAGGCGAGTTGGTGGAAACTAAAGCTCGATGATTCCTCTCTTGAACCCGATCATTGCCGCCTGCGTTCGGTCGTTGGCGCCCAACTTGGATAGGATGCACTTGACCCGACTCTTGACCGTTTCCTCCGTGATTGAGAGCTGACCAGCAATTTGCTTATTCGCATTCCCAGCTGCGATCAGTCGCAACACAAGAATTTCTGCCGGCGTCAGGGCATCATCCATCGCATGCTCGGCGATTTCGTACGACGCTTCGGGAGAAAGCGCCTTCCTTCCGGCATGAACCGCTCGGATCGTTTCTATGAGTTCCTTGTGAAACGTATTTTTTAGCAGGTAACCCTGTGCTCCTGCTTTGAGCGCGCGAAGAATCTGTACATCGCCCTTATACGTCGTCAGGACGATGATTTTCGCATCCGGAAATTGCCCCCGAATCGCGATGATCGCATCGAGGCCGTTCATCTCCGGCATTTGTAGATCCATCAGCGTAATGTCCGGGCGATGGGCACGGAACTTTTGGACAGCCTCGCGGCCATTCGATGCTTCGGCGACCAGCGCCAAATCCGGTTGAGTACCGATGAGTACGGCTATGCCCTGCCTTACCAGAGCATGATCGTCAACTGCAAGAATTCGAATTTGAGCTGACCCATCACTCACGCTCTATGGTTTCCTCCTCATCCGTGTCTGTCGCGGAGCGCTTCCCAAAGTGCCAGAAAGGCCGCGTGGATTTCACGTACGCTCTCGCTCCTGGAATAGTGAGCTCGATCTCCGTACCGTTATTCAGTTCAGTCCAGATGGTTAGCTTACCGCCTACCAGTTTGGCTCGTTCCCTCATGCCATGCAAGCCGTAGTGCCCTTCACGTCCATCTCTGCGAAGAACCTCGCCATGAATCCCCTTTCCATCATCCCGAACGCGAAGCCGGAAGTACTTTTCGTCGTAACGGATTTCAACTTCCACATTTTGCGCTGCCGCGTGCCGGAAGGCATTGCGCAGCGCTTCTGCCGCAAGCCGGTAAACTTCGTCTCGAAGAATCGGATGCAAATTCCGAGATATCCCTTCCACGACCACTTTAAAGTTGGGAGACAATTCATTGGTCTCAGCAGAAGCGAGTTCTTCCCCAACGGTCCGAATGGCTACGGCGAGATCATTCTTCTCGACCGTGGACATGCGCAACCCTTGCACAGCATCCCTGCCCTCGGTGATCGCTTCAGACGCCCGATCGACGGCATCCTCAAGTGTTCTACGGGCGTCAGCCGGACGTTCCGGTAGCAGGTTGATCCCCGCCTGAAAGCGTAGCAAGAGTCCCTGAAAACTCTGTAGGAGCGTGTCGTGCAGGTCCCGAGCAATCCGTGTGCGCTCGCTTACGCGCTCTTCCAGACGCATGTTGAATTGCGCCGCCAGTTGCCGCACCCGCAGTTCATAAATTCCCCAGATCATCGCCAGAAAGGCCGCAACGCATGCCGTCCGAAACCAGTTCGTCTGGTAGTACGCCGGAGCGATGGAGAAATCGAGCACGTCGCCCTCTTCGTTCCACACTCCGCTGTTGTTGCTAGCTGTCACGCGAAACCGGTAGTTGGCCGGCGCGAGGTTCGAATACTGGACCTTGCGTTCGTTGACGACCTCCCTCCAGTTCGTATCCTGGCCCTCCAGCTTGAAACGGAAATGGATTCTTTCCGGCACCAGGCTAAGCGCGGTGTAATCGATCACGAGATTTCGGACGTGCGGAGGCAGGCGCAAAACGCTCCTCGCATCGTAGACGTTGCCATCCGCCGTAATCTGCTCAATGTGGACTGGCGGAGGGAGCGTGTTGATGCCAATGTGGGACGGATCGATGAAGCTGACCGTGTCCCCATTTACGAACCAGATTTTCCCGTCGGAAGACTTAGTGACTGCGGGCCTGAGGCCCTTTAGTATCGGAACCAGCCGAACCCCATCCACAGGGTCGAAAGTCGTCACCTGGATTGTTCTCTTCGGTTCGGCGGTCCAAGCCTCTAACTCGGTTCGCGCTATACGCAGGAGTCCGCACTGCGTGTACAGCCAGTAGGAAGACAGGTCGTCTTCAACGATCCAGTGAACCGTCTTGCAGGGCAACCCGTTCGCGGTCGTCAGCGTTGCCACGCGCCCGTTTTTGATCCGGCTGAGACCATTCTCGGTTGCGACCCATATCGAGCCGTCACGACCGCGCGAAATGTCCAACACCTTCCGGGCGCCTGCCCGGTCGTCGCTCAATGGCAAGTTCCGTATTTGTCCCGCTCGAAAATAGGCAATTCCGCCGCTCAACAACCCCGTCCAGACGCCACCGTCCGGGTCGGGCACGAGGCCAGTCCCGGGACCACCACCCAGCTTCTGCCAAGACACCTGCTCAGTGATTTTGCCGTCGGCCAGATGCACCAGACCGTAATTCGCAGTGCCAAACAGACTGAGCCACAGGCCGCCGTGGTTGTCGCCTGCGATCGCATTCTTAGCCCCCGCGGGCACTGAGGGCGCCGCAGTGAACTTCCCCTTCTCAAACACCGCAAGCCCGCTATAGCTTGAAACCCAAATACGACCACGCTCATCCTCGAACAGCGATTCGATGTTGTCGTCGGGCAGGCCAGGATTGCTTTGCCTCCGATAAATCGTCGTGCGTCCGTGATCCCATCTATTGAGCCCATCCGCTGTGCCGATCCATATGCTCCCGTCGCGCGACGCCAGGAGGGATGTGGTAATCGCGCTGGACAGCCCTTGTTTCACTGAAAGCGAGGTGACCGGCAACTCTCGAAATCGATCGAGACCATCGGAAGTGGCGACCCAGATTCCGCCTTCACGGCCCTCGAACAGGGTGAACACCTGATCGCTCGACAAGCCATCGTTGTGGGTAAACACGCTTGTTTTGCCCGCGTACGAGTGCACGAGCCCATGAGCGGTTGTACCGATCCACAGTCCACCGTTGCGATCACGAAGGACGGTTTTAGCAGTCAAAGGCAACGGCACACCATAAAGAGGATAATCAGTGACTGTTCTGCCAGTAATTTGACGGACGCTGTCAACAGCAACTATGAGGCCTGATCCATGATCGCCTTGCGTCATCTTGCCGAACCCGCTGATTGGTGTCGCCAGATAACGGGTTGGAGGGCCGGGCTTCCATCGCCATAGCCCTGTCGCCGCTCCTACCCACAGGCTGCCGTCGCTATCCACATACAAGGATGCCACTGCGACGCCGAGGCTTCCGTCTTCGCCATAACATGTGGTGCTTCCGCCGCGAATCGCACAAAGCATTCCCGTCGGCCCCACGAAACCGCCCGCCCAAACGGTTCCGTCCCGGTCCTGCAAAAGCGCGAGAACAGTGCGGTGGGCAAGCGCCGGATATTCAGTCAGTTGACCATTCTTCCAACTCACTAGCCCGTCAAGGGTGCCGATCCAGAGGGTTCCATCGCGCGCCGTCAGGAGGGCTCCAACCGCGTTGCTCGGAAGTTGCTGCCCAAGCGGCAGAGGCAGCGGCACCGCCCGAACGCCGTCAAAGCGAACTACACCGGACTGCGTGCCCAGCCAGAGATAACCGTCAGGCGTCTGAGTGATTGCGTAGACCGCCCCTGGCAACAATCCGTCGCGATCGGTCCATGCCCTATGCGCGTATTGACTTATATCCAGCGACGGATCCAGCGCAAGAGCATGGGGACACCAGAGCAGCACGTAAACCGTGCCAAGCGCAACGAGTGCTCGCGCGGCCTTTATTTGAGCTTCGGCCCTCTTCATCGTGGGAACATTTTACTCCGCCGGGTGTGCAGAAGAACGCGGTAAAATCACGGGGTGCCAAGGCGCGGGTTGCCATAGATCGGAGGTGGTTTGATGCGCGCGATCAGGTATTCATTCCTGCTTCCGCTGACACTCGCGATCGCGAGCTTCTACTCCATAAGAGTTGACGCCCAGGTCGGCACCGGAACGATCTCCGGCGTGGTCATGGATCCCTCTGGAGCTGTTGTGGTCGGCGCGCTTGTCAGCATCAGCAACAGTCAGACTGGAGTTGTGACTTCCGTGACGACGAACAACCAAGGACGCTATGTAGCGCCGGATCTAATCGTTGGTAAGTATGACGTCCAGGCAGGGAAGCAGGGCTTCGAAGTACAAGTCATTAAACAGGTGCTATTGACGGTCGGCGCAAATTTTGTGGTTGACTGTAACTTGGCTGTCGGGCGGAAGATCACGGAATTGACTGTGACCGAGTTCAGCCAAGTGGACACTACTACGGCTGAGATTTCGGCTCTCATCGGCCGTGAACAGATGGAGAATCTTCCGCTCAATGGCCGCAACTTCGAGCAATTAATTCTTCTTGCACCTGGTGTGCAGGCGGTCAACAGCGGTGGGCAGGGTTCGTTTTACGGCAGAGCGCCATCCTACTCGATTTCTGGATCTCGGCCGGAAGGTCAGGAACTGCTACTGGATGGCGCGACCATACAAGGGTTCTGGAGACATGGCGCCGGCAACAGCATCATTGGGACTTCTCTCGGCGTAGAGGGCATCGGAGAATTTCAGCTCCTCATGAACTCCTATAGCGCTCGTTTCGGAGGGAGTGGGAGTGTGATGAATGCCACAACACGTTCCGGAACAAACTCATTCCATGGGAGCGCGTACGATTTCCTGCGAAATAACGTTTTTGACGCCCGCAACTACTTCAATCAATCGCCGGCCCCTCAGGACGCATTCCGGCGAAATCAGTTCGGTGGAACCCTGGGTGGGCCTATCGTAAAGAACAGAATGTTCTTCTTTGTGAACTATGAAGGGGTACGACAATTGCTAGGGGAGACGGTTCTCCCCACTGTTCCAGATGCCGGCGCCCGACTGGGAAACTTGCCCGACTGCGTCCTGAATCCGACCCCAGGATGCAACCCAGCGACGCGGGATGCGGTCCCGGTGAATTCGGCGTCTGCGGCAATCCTGGCGCTGTATCCCACCGGCGGCGCGAGCGCCACGGAACTTCTCCTTCCAGGGACCACTTGTGGCTCTTCCACCGACTGCGGGCCCAGCGGAACGAACCAGATTGTTCTGCGTGGCACACAACCGGCGAACGAGGACTATATCACTGCGCGCTGGGACTATCACCTGTCACCAAAGGATTCCATTTTTGCCCGATACATCCTAGACAACGGCAGCTTAACTGATCCGTTCGCCTCTCCTCTGGGGCTCTACCCCGAACAATCACGCGGGCGAAATCAGTATTTGACTCTCGGCTACAATAAGCTGATCAACCCATCAGTTCTGAATGACGCACGTTTCTCGTTTGTGCGAACCAACATGCGGGCTTTCACAAGCGTGAGCAATCCCGCCTTGCAGTTTTTTGCTTTCTACGGAGAGGATCGGCAAGACGGCAATATCGGTGTACCTGGATTTAGCCAGATCGGCCCGAGTGGGTTCACTCCGGACTACGAAGTTCAAAACACCTTTTCGCTATCCGATGGAATTTTTTGGGCCCACGGAAAGCACAGCATTGAAGCGGGTCTTGAATTTCGACGCTTGCAGAGCCCGGTGCGAAACGGCTTTTTCAACGACCTGGGTTGGACCTTCCCCAATTTGGAAAGCTTTCTGGAAGGCCAGCCCGTGAGCCCCACCGATCCCCCGATCACATTCCTCGGCGCCTTGCCGGGAAAAGACAACTCGGCTCGAAGTTTTCGCGAATGGGACCTCTTTCCCTACATTCAGGACACTTGGAGGGTTTCTCGGTCCCTGACGCTAACTTTTGGGCTTCGCTATGATTTCATTTCCAACCCCACTGAGATCCATAACGAACTGTGCGCATTCATCGCACCCAGTGACCCCTCCACGAAGGGTTGTACCCCCGTGTCGCATGTGTTTCCCTCGAATCCTTCACGGAAGAGTCTTGACCCGCGAGTTGGGATCGCATGGGATCCGTTTAAGGATGGAAAGACTTCGATCCATGCGGGAGCGGGCGTATTTCATGATCCGATCCAGGTACGCAACTACCACACGGCTTACATTTTTTCGGCGCCGTATCAGACAGCGCTGGCGCTTTGCGTTTTCGGACCTCCGTGCAGCTATCCCGTTCCCTTTCAGGGGATAACTGTACCGATTCCAACGATTGGGGAGGCGTTGGAGTACGACCCGGATACAACGCCCTTCGTGGTGCAATACAATTTCGGCGTTCAGCGCTTACTCGGAAAGGGCACAGTGCTCAACGTTTCCTACGTTGGATCGCGTGGATACAATCTACTCGTCCAAAACGACACCAATCCCCCGATTCCGACGCTTGTCAACGGCCAGCCAAATTTCCTGAATGCGCCGCGAGAGAATCCAAACCTCGGCGCCATTGCTTTCAACCTTCCTGACGGTTCTTCCTGGTACAACTCTTTGCAAGTCTATTTAACACGGAATGTGGGCCGAACATGGCAATTTCAGGGAGCTTACACATACTCCAAATGCCTAGACTATGGGTCGGTCGCTTTCGCTCTTGAGTCGAGCAATAGCGCCCAACAGGCTCGCTCCGATCCTTACAACCTGGCGAGAGACAAAGGGAGGTGCGATTTTGACGTTACACATAACTTCACCGGCAGCGTCACCTATTTCGTTCCATTACACGGGAATCGCATCATCGAAGGCTGGCAATTGAGTACGATCGCAATGGCCCACAGCGGGAACCCATTTAGCGTTCAGGACGGATTCGATCGCGTAGGTCTTAACGATGCTGCCGGGACGCCAGGTGAGCGGCCGAACCTGGTGCCCGGGAGAAGCAACAACCCGATCCTTGGGCGGGTAAATCAGTGGTATGATCCATCGGCTTTTGCGCTTCAGGGTGCCGGTTTCATCGGTAATCTCGGACGAAATACTCTGATTGGCCCGAACTTTTTCGACTTTGACATGGCCGTGGAGAAAACTACTCGGGTCAAAGAAAATGTGAGCCTGGAGTTCCGCGTAGAAGCATTCAATCTGTTTAACCATCCCAATTTCGGGTTACCAGGACAATTCCTCTACGCCGGCGTCGATCAGAAAGATAACGAAATTCCTAACTCGACTGCAGGCCGGATTACGGGTACAGTCGGTAGTGCGCGAGAGCTGCAATTTGCTTTCAAAGTTCGCTTCTAGAACTCAGATCGAATGTAGCTGGGGTCGGTGGCTCGGGCAGCGCATCGTGCTGGACTGCTTCAAGATGTGCATGTTTCCGCAGCGGTCAGAACGGCGCCTTCAATCCCTGTACCAAATCGGCGGCCCGCGTTCGATCCAGCTGGCGGCGAAGCTGCAGTTCTAGGTCGCTTGGTTGCTCGGAGCTCGCGGCTCGAAGCTCGCAGCTAACCCCCGCAAGATTATCTCTAACCTGTCCGCAACTCGCTGATTTATAAATACTTTAATTGTAAGTCCTTATTTCTCAAAGACCTGGAAGAATCCGGCGCCTAAGTCTTTGATTTCAAAAGACCGCGCCCAGAGGGGTCTCGCGCGGCCCCCGCTCGATCCCAACCAACGCTCAAGCTGCAGTTCTAAGGGCTTCAAGGGATGTCTAACGCTACTCTGGAAACTCCCTTCCCTAAATTGCTAGAAGTGAGTGCACTGCGGAGACATGAAAGCACCTAATAGGCGTAGGTCGCCTTTGCGATGCCCAAGCGACGAATCTTGTTTTGTAGCGTCGTACGCTTCAATCCCAGACGTTCGGCGGCTCCCCCCTTGCCGGCGATTCGTCCTGAGGAGGCTCTCAGAGCGTTGATGATTACCGAGGATTCCGCTTGCCGAAACGTAGAGGGCCTTCCAACGGCAACCACGGTCTCGGATGAAGTGGCAAGCTCGTTCACCGGCACCTCTAGCTCCTCACCACGTGTGAGAATGACTGCTCGTTCGATGAAGTTTGCCAATTCCCTAATATTCCCCTTCCACGGACAGTTCGTCAGCATCTCCATGGCGCGCGTGGGGATGGACTTGATCTGTCTCCGCATCCGCCCCGCTATCTTTGACACAAAGTAGTTCACCAGCAGTGGAATATCCTCGCGCCTTTCGCGCAGCGGCGGGATCTCAATCGGGAAGACGTTGAATCGATAGAAAAGATCCTCGCGGAACTTCTCCTCCCGAATCATCGCCCCCAGGTCGCGATGGGTCGCCGCGATGAGCCGCACGTCGACATGGATTGTTTGGGTACTACCGAGACGTTCGAACTCCTGCTCCTGCACGGCCCGCAACAACTTTGGCTGTAGCTCCAGGCTGATGTCCCCAATCTCGTCCAGAAAGAGGGAGCCTCTATCCGCAAGCTCGAATCGGCCCTTTCTTTGCATCAGGGCTCCGGTGAAGGCTCCCTTTTCGTGCCCGAACAGTTCGCTTTCCAGCAGCCCCGAGGGAATGGCGGCGCAGTTCAGCCTGACAAATGTGCGCTGGCGCCGGCCACTGAGATTATGAATGGCGCGTGCAATCAACTCCTTGCCGGTTCCAGTCTCCCCGTGGAGCAAGACAGTGGAATCCGTGGGCGCCACGATCGCAACTTGTTCCAGCACTTTCTGCAGGGCTGCGCTCTTGCCCACAATGCCTTCGAAGCAGTCCTCAGAGCTGATTTCTGGTTCGAGATAGAACTGATCGGCTTCGAGCCTGCTCACGTTGACAAGGCCTGTTGCTGCGAGGTCTCCGAGGTTTGTGAAATCCATAGTTGCACATCCCATAGTCTCCTCCTTAACCTTTTACACTTGCTGTGCTTCGCGAACTCTTTGCGGTTCCAGACGTGGCGCGGAATGGCACGGCTCCAGGCTGGGATAATTTGGAAAGATGGCTCGCAACAGTCTTTCGGAATCTTCCAGACGCATAAAGCCGGTTTGTGTGGGAATGAACGTCATATTTCCTCTCAATCTGCACAAGCTGGATAGCAGCTAAGCTGATCTCTTCGTCTGTGGGCAAAACTCGATGATTTTTCCGAGTTGCGGCTGAGCCGCCGTCCTCAACGGTTTCCGAAAGTTCTTTGGTATGTAAAACTCAATTATTTTTGTCATGACAATCTCCTAGATCCCAGTGAGTCTCGGTGCGCGCCCGGCTGCGCCAGTTCGTTCGCTCGCCTTGGTCGGTCGCTATCAGTGCGGGTGACTACATTCATGGCAGCCATGATTAGAACTTCCTGTAGCGTGAAACCGTGAGTTGTGATCTTCCACCACATGAAGCGCCTCCCGACCTTTGCACCTGTTGTCGTAATGACGTAGCCATTGTGCAATCAGTTCTGTTTGCGGACGACCCCAGATCGGGGCAAATCGCAAACTCTTGGTGGACGAATGTCGCCCTCTTCTGAGGCAAGAAATTTGGTATGTGGGGAGTCTCTTAAGGAGAGTCAGTTAGAGATTGTCTTGCGGGGCGGAGCTTCGATGCGCCTCCACCCGAAAAGGCGAGCATCGATGGACCAAAGACCCGGTCCCAACATTGCAAGAGCAGCAGCGGCAGTTCCTAACAGCAGCCACAACCATTTGTCCCCGGCTAGCGTAAGCATCTTCCAGATTTCAATCAATGCTATGGAGGTTCCCGCGATGGGCGTCCATAAACCTGCGATTAGCAGTATTCCCGCTCCCATCAAGAGCACAGCGGGAATCGTCACATTCATGGGTGGTGGATCGCTCCACAGCTTCGAGCTAGCACGCACAACCAGTGCGGAGCCGACAACTAAGCGTATGAGAAGCAAACCCGTTCCGGGCCAACCGCCAGCGAATGTGGAATATAACCGTCGCAAAACGCACCCTTCTAGACGTTACTAGTTTCCGCTGTTGCCGAGGCGAATCGAAACCCCAAATAGGGTTGGAATCGTCACTCTTTAGGGTTTTGCGCTGACGGGGTGGAAGCGAGCTGGGTGGGAAACTACAACTCGATGATTCCTCTCTTCAGGCCAATCATTGCGGCGTGCGTTCGATCGTTGGCGCCCAATTTCGAAAGGATGCACTTGACTCGACTCTTGACCGTTTCCTCTGTGATTGAGAGCTGATCCGCAATTTGCTTGTTCGCATTCCCAGCTGCGATGAGGCGCAACACAAGGATTTCCGCAGGCGTCAGGGCGTCATCCGTCGCATGCTCGGCGAGCTGGTACGATGCCTCCGGGGAAAGGGTCTTCTTCCCAGTGTGGACGGCGCGGATTGTCTCCAGTAATTCCTTGTGTAACATATTCTTAAGCAGGTAGGCCTGAGCACCGGCCTTGAGCGCACGCAGAATTTGCGTGTCGCCTACGTATGTCGTCAGCACAATGATCTTTGCGTCGGGAAATTCAGTGCGAATCGCAATGAGCGCATCGATGCCGTTCATTTCCGGCATCTGCAAGTCCATCAACGTGACATCCGGGTGGTGCGTTCGGAATTGCTGAATGGCATCGCGTCCGTTGGATGCCTCGCCCACCAAAACCATATCGGTCTGAATGCCAATCAGACCGGCGATCCCCTGGCGCACGACTGGATGGTCGTCAACCGCAAGAATTCGAATTTGCGAGATGCCAGCGCTCATGAGCTCCTACTTCACGCCTTCGCCTTGCGTGAAAACCACGAACGTCCTTGTGCTGTCGCGTAGGCGGTGCTGGCAGGAACGCGCAGTTCCACTTCCGTGCCAGCATCGACTTCGCTCCACACCACTAGCTTACCTCCGATAAGAGTTGCGCGTTCCCGCATCCCGGGCAAGCCGTAGTGTCCTTTACTGCTTTGGCTGGAGAGAATCGCTGGATCAATGCCTTTTCCATCGTCACGCACCCGTAGTCTGAATTGCTCATTGTCATAACGGATTTCAACCTCGATCTGCCGTGCTTGAGAGTGGCGAAACGCGTTCCGCAGCGCTTCAGCAGCAATTTTGTAGATCTCGTCTCGGAGGATGGGGTGCAGATTTTGCGCCTCGCCCTCAACAGCGACACGGAATGCAGGTCGGTGGTCAGTTGAGTCAGTCGTGAGTTCTTCTCCGAGCGTGCTTATGGCCATTGCCAGATCGTTGCTTTGTACTGTGGAGTCCCGCAATCCCTGTACTTCATCCCGGGCTTCGGTGATGAAGTCCGCGGTCTGCTCGATCGCATTGTCCAGCTTCTCTTTCGCCTCCATCGGGCGATCCGGCAGCAACTGGGAAACCGTTTGGAATCGGAGCAGCACACCGTGCGCGCTCTGAAGCAGAGTGTCGTGAAGCTCCCGAGCAATCCGTGTGCGCTCGCCCACACGCGCCTCGAGCGTCATGTCGAACTGATGTTGCAATTGCCGGACACGCCACTGGTACGCCGCCCACAGCAGCGCCAAGAAGAACGCCGCGCAGAGGGCGCGAAACCAATTCGTCTGGTAGTACGCGGGTGTCACGGAGAAATCCAGCCTTGCAGGGGTATCGTCCCACAGGCCGTCACTGTTGGACGCGACTACGCGAAACGTATACTTCCCGGGAGGCAAGTCCGTATAGAAGGCCTGGCGGCGTGTACCGGCGTCGTGCCAGTCATGGTCATAGCCGTCCAGTCGGTAACGAAATTTCACCTTCTGTGGAATCAGAAATGTTGGCGAGGTGTAATCAATCTGCAAGTCCCGGGGGTGCGGCGAGAGCTTGAGGTCAGCGGTTGCTGCGAATTCCTTTCGGTCGACAATGACGGATTCGATATATGTCTCTGCCGGGAGCGCTTTCAGCGAGAGCCTGGAAGGATTCACCATCTGTAAGACAAAACCGCTTGCAAACCATACTCGCCCATCCGAAGTGTAAGCCGCTGAATTGAAAGATGGTCCTCCCTGTGGACGCGCACCGTCCAACACGTCATACACATGGGTTTGAACGACTGCCTCTGGATTGGCCCACCAGCGCTGGAGCTCGGAATCCGGCAGCTCAACCACACCGCACGCGGTATAGAGCCACCAGCGTTTCACGTCGTCTTCAATGAACGAAATTACGGAGTCGCACGGGAGGCCGTTTTTTTTCGTCATTCTTTGCACCTTATTCTGCCGCAATCCGACGAGGCCGTCCTCGGAGGCGGCAAGGACGGAACCGTCTCTGTCGGCGATAATCTGGTGGCTAACAGGGTAGCCCTTTGGATTTACCGCAAACTTCTCGACAACACCCTGGCGGAATAGCGCAAGGTCTCCCTTTAGAGTTCCTATCCAAATACCTCCGTGAGGATCGGGTGCGAGCGTGTGGCCCGGCGGGACTTGCGAGGCAGAGAACTCTTCGCGCACTTGGAAATCGTGAATGCGCACCAGCTTTCGTGAATTGCCTGCGCATTCTGCCCAAATATTCCCATCCACGTCTTCGGTCATCCCAACCACCAGACCCAGCGCGTTATGGTTTGGTTCGGGGAGGCGCCGGAAGCGCCCATTCTTGAACAGATACAGTCCGTCATCCACGCCCACCCACATATTGCCGTCGCGGTCTTCAATCATTGAGGCAACTTGATGACCCGGAAGACCATTGCCGGCGCGAATGGACGAGACGCTCCCGTTAACGATGTGATCGAGCGATCCAGAGTTCGCAATCCAGATCGTGCCATCGTGGCTGGACAGAACGCCCGTTACTGCATCATTCCCCAATCCTTCCAATGCGGAAAAAGTGACAATCCGCGGATCGCGAAAGCTGTCGATACCATTTGTAGTCGCAGCCCATATGATTCCCTCTCTGTCTTCGAAGAGAGCCCCGACCGCATTGCTGGATAGGCCTTCTGTTTGTCCGTAGTGCTCCACAACATCCCCGTGGATGCGGAAGATGCCTTTGCCCAGGCTAGCGACCCAAAGACTGCCGTCACGATCGAACATCATGTCGTAGACCGACACTTTACTTCCATCGAACTTGGGGGTCACGAATGACCGAAAGACCCCGCCCTTCAATTGTCCAAGTCCCAGTCCTGGCCCTGCTGCAGCTATGCCGACCCAGAGCGATCCATCGGGGCCACGGGCCAGTCTATTTATCCCGATGTCACCTGCATTGGATTTCAGCCCTTCAATGGGATAGATCTGCGAGACGCCGGCACACCAGTGGACAAGCGCCGTCTGCCCTCCAACCCAAACCCCCCCTTCTCCATCGCCCAGCACGGCATCGGCCGGGGCGATCGGCATTCCATCGGACTTCCCGAAACACTTCGCGGCGCGGTCGGTGATATGGCAAAGTGGCGCGTCTGAAACCGTGTTGGAAGCTCGCGCGATCCACAACGACCCGTCGCCATCTCGGCTGATGCCGGCATGCCCGCCGATTCCTACTAGCTCAAAATCGGCAATGACGGCGCCATCCTTGACATGAGCGATCTCGTGATCTCCTATCGCCCAAAGCCCGCCTGCATGATCGGCAAAGACGACGTCTATGTGGATTGAACCAATCTTGGCAGGCGGAACCCAAGGAAGGAAGCGAACCCCGTCAAATTTGTATAGACCTTGTTCAAGTGCTGAAAACCAGAGGAAACCATCCGAGGTTTGCGTAGTCGAAAACATGCCGGCTGGCAGAGACCCGTCTTGTATTCGCCAGGAGGTATGTATGTACTGGGTGATGTGTTTGTTCGGATCGAGGGCATGAGCCGTGCCTGCCAGCAACAATATGCAAGTGAGATGACAGGCCAATGCGGCCGCAGTCGTCGTGCGGGCCCAGCTAACCCGAAGCAGAAGCCATCGGCGAGAAACCATTTTTCCGCCCTTCGCATCCGAACAGCATTAGACAGTAATGCTACCCGTTTCGATGGGCGTAGTGTACCCCAAAAACAATCAACAGACCCTAATTCTGCTCACTCGGGAATGATAACAGCTCACCGCTCGCTACGGTCGTGTAAGGAAAATGGGCAGACCTAGCTTGTGGTCGTACCTCGGTCGATAGCGCTCGGTGTTGTACATCGAGGCGATATCCATTTTGCGGGGGCCCAGCGTCGGATCAGGAATCGACACCATCGCGTAGCGGCCTTCGTTGATCGCGGTCATCAGTCCTGACTTGCCTTCTTCCAGCGCGTCCATCGCCATGCCCGCGAAGGTAAATGCCACCATGCGATCGACGAAGTCGGGGCTGCCCGAGCGCAGGTCGTAAGTGAGATCGCTAACGACAGTCTCTTCGCCGCTGGTCCGCTTGATTTCATCACTCAGATCTTCGGCAACGCTCATCTTCTTGCGATGGCCGAATGCATCAGGCTCCCCGTACTCCTTCACGGTATAGCCTTGCCACTCGGCCCCTTCTGAGAGGATCACCAGCGAGTAGTTGCTGGGGTTGTTGCGTTTGTCGTTGATAAGCAATTCAATCAGATGTTGCAGATCGACCGCATATTCGGGAATGCAGCAACGCACGGCTGTGACGTATGCCGTGTAGAGCGCGGTGTAGCCGGCATCGCGACCAAACACACGGAAGATGCCAATGCGCTCATGCGAGCCGACCGTTGTACGCTGGCGATCGATGGCGTCCATCGCACGCGTAATCGCTGTCGAAAAACCGATGCAGTATTCGGTGTTGCGGACATCGTTGTCCATAGTCTTCGGCACTGCGAGTACCTTCATGCCTTTACGATCGAGTTCCGCAGCATAACTGAGAGTATCGTCACCACCGATCGCGATCAGGTACTCGAGACCCAACGTTTCGATGTTCTTGAGCACGGCCGGCGTCACATCGAAGACGGTGCTGGTGACGCCCTTCTTGTTCGATTCTTTAGCTTCAAAGTTTTGTCCCTGCAGAACGGGAGGCAGGTTCTTCATCTTCGTGGGATTTGTGCGTGAGCTGTGCAGGAAGGTTCCGCCTGTGCGATCGATGGTGCGCGTGTTTTCGCGGTTCAGGGGCAGGATGTAATGCTCCCTGCTGGCCGGGTCATTCAGATCGACGTGGGTCAATCCTTCCCACCCCCGTCGGATACCAACCACCTCGTATCCAAGTTCCGCGCCGCGGTAGACCACCGACTTGATGACGGAGTTCAGTCCGGGGACGTCGCCTCCGCCAGTGAGTATTCCTATGCGCTTTTTTGCCATGTATGACTCCTTATTTAGCACGAACCAGGACGACAATGGATCGCGGAGCTACTTGATAGATCGACTGCTGCAGCGGCAAGCCGCATTCTGAGAAATCGTTGGGACTCGGCAGGTCGGTGTCCACAATTCTCGCCCAATCTTGGGGCGCACCCTCCTGGATCTGGAACTGCAGCTCTTCCCAATAAGCATTGATCATTACATAGATGTCGTCATCAGCTTGTGACGCACCATGCAGACAAAACGCCAGGCTGCGTGACTCTGGCGATAGATCGACCGTGGGGCCAGTGCCATACCAGGAGATATCCTCGCGCCAGAACCTGCTGCGACACAAAGAAGGATGAGACTTCCGGAAAGCAATCATGCCTTTGAAGAAGCGGAATATGTCCTGATTCGCCTTGAGCCGGCTCCAATCCAGCCAGCTGATTTCGTTGTCCTGGTTATACGGGTTGTTGTTTCCGAACTGTGTGTTCAGGAACTCGTCACCAGCCCGAAACATCGGGATGCCGTTCGAGAGCATGAGCAGACAGAAGAAGTTTTTAGCTTGTTTCCGGCGAAGCGCCAAAACCTCCGCTGGGGCGCTCTCGTCCCCTTCATGTCCGCAGTTCCAACTGTAATTCGCGTCCATACCGTCTTGATTGTCATGACCATTGTTCCAGTTGTGCTTCTGATTGTAGGAAACCAGATCGTAGAGCGCGAAGCCGTCGTGGCAATCGATATAGTTGACGGTCTGGAAGGCATGATAAGCATGCTCGCGGCTGTCCGGAAACAAGTCATCGCTGCCATAAATGCAACGCATAAGGTCTGGGATCATCCCTGCGTCGCCCCTGATGAAACGGCGGACATCGTCGCGATAACGCGCGTTCCATTGCAGCCAGGTCGTGCCCGGAAATCCACGTCCGAGCTGATAGCCGCCGACGTCCCAAGGTTCCGCGATCAACGCCAACCGGCCCAACTCGGGGTCCGCGGCAATTTCACTGAATATCGGAGCATCTCCCCAGTTGAGCGATCCGTCGGCGTTACGGCTAAACACCGATGCAAGATCGAAGCGAAATCCATCGATGTGCATCTCGTTCTTCCAATACCGCAGGCTGTCCATTACCATTTTGCGCACGTGTGCCTGGCTGAAATTCAACGTGTTGCCGGTGCCCGAGTAATTGGCGTATGGGCTCGTCGGGTCGGAGGACGGCATGTAATAGCCTGGAGTGTCGAAACCCTTGAAGCTGTACGTAGGGCCGACGTGATCTCCTTCACAGGTATGGTTGTACACAACGTCGAGCACCACGGCGATTCCGGCTTTGTGAAAAGCCTTGACCATATTCTTGAACTCAAGATGTTGCCCATCATCATCAACACTCGAGGCATACTGCCCATAGGGTGCGAAGAAGTTCAGAGGCATGTATCCCCAATAGTCACCCTCGTGAGGATCGCGCTGAAATATGGGCATGAGTTCGACGACGGTGATCCCAAGCTCTTTCAGGTACGGGATCTTTTCGATCAGGCCTGCGTAGGTGCCTGCTCGCGATGGATGCACGTCGGAATTGGGATTGTTGGTGAACCCCTTGACGTGAAGTTCGTAGATGATCGCGTCTGACTCAGGCCGGGGCGGAACCTCTCCTGACCAATCGAAGGCAGCATGCTGTCTAGGTAATACTCCCAGAGGCGCCTTTTCATCATTGGGGCCCGGCTTCATAGCCAGCTTGCGATCAAACCCCGGCGGGAAGAAGACACCTTTCGCATAGGGATCGAGAAGGACCTTTTCGTGATCGAAGCCGCGGATACCAGCAACGGCCTGCCCTGAAACCGAGTAACCGTAATAGCGGGCATCGCACAATTGATCGAGCGGGATCCTGCAGTGCCAGATCCGCCCTGACTTATTGCGGATAGGATCGAACTGAAATGTCAAAACTGGCTTTGCCAAATCGGCAGGAGAATAGAGAAACAGTTTCACACTCTCGGCATGTTCAGCACACACCGCAAAATTGAAAGCCTGGTCTTCCTCGATCCAGGTAACCCCCAGCGGCAATGGAAGCCCCTCTGTGTGTGCCCACGTGAGGAGTTTTTGCGGTGATGCTGCTGAGACGGACGCTGCGTCAGATACGCAGTCGCTGACCGCAATGGATTGGGGAAGTGTGTTTTTCACGGGTGAAGAAGCTAATGACAAACCGCATCATCCTGGAAGTTATCGCTGGCGAACATCTGCGCCAGAAATTGGCCGCAATGGATGATCTTCTGGGCCTCGGAATCATTGTTGAACTGGCTCTCAGACATGCTTAGCTCTGCCGCGCTCAGCGAAATGCGAGCTTTGACATATCCGTCAGCCCAGGCCTGCACATTGTTAAATTCGTTCTTGAGCAACTCGAGCCCGCGAAAGTCAGAGTCTGTCGATGCCGCCGCTGAAGCTAACGCGACGCTGTCGGCAGCTCGACCCTGGAACGCCATGATCGTGTTTCCTGCCGTGGTATTCCCTACTGGATACCCGTTCAGTACGATCGCCTGCAGAGTTCCACCCCATTCTCTGATCGACGCCATTGCCTCGATCGCCGCTCTCATGAAGGGGTGCGAGAAGCCTGATGTGTGAGCTTCGTCGCTCGACGATGAACCGTCCGGACCAGGCAGCGTCAGAATAATTCTGTTC
>Ga0074045_10001659_pt1 | contig 21261 bp, 19 predicted proteins | sample BogForMeECP23OM2_FD_94442 | JGI IMG/M metagenome (GOLD analysis project Ga0074045, IMG submission 94442) | Bog forest soil microbial communities from Calvert Island, British Columbia, Canada - Bog Forest MetaG ECP23OM2 | ecosystem: Environmental > Terrestrial > Soil > Wetlands ... | reverse complement strand
TACCGCCGAGCGCCCAGCCGCGAACCAGACCGCCACCGGTGTGCGTCGCACGATGCCGCCGCAGTTGCGCTCGCTCAGCGGCGGTGTGGAAGCGCTGGCGCCACTCGATCCGGACTTTGTCGAGCAGACGACCTCGAGGCTCGCCGTCTACCTGGGGCCGATTGCCAAGGTCGTCGCACGCAAAGCCGCGACAGATGCGGCCAATCGGCAGGAATTTGTTCAGCGTGTGGCCAACCATCTTGGAGCACAGGAGCGTGGCGCGTTTCTGCGCGAGTTCGGTTTCGTCGAATTCGAATGAATACCTTCTATCACGACGGCAGCCGGACGCTGCAGTACCGCTTCGACGCACGTCGACTTGCGGATCGTATCGAGCAACGCTTGGTCAAGGATAAAATCGGCGACGACGACAAGGCGTTCATCGAGTCGCTGGACATGTTCTTCTTGGCTACGTCGGACTCGGACAATCAGCCCAGTTGTTCATACAAAGGCGGCGAGCCCGGTTTCGTGCGTGTCGTCGACCCCCGCACGCTCGCCTTTCCGAGCTACGATGGAAACGGCATGTTCCTGTCTCTGGGAAACGTCGCGACGAATCGGCGCGTCGGATTATTGTTCATCGATTTCCTGCGCCCGAAGCGGCTGCGGATCTCGGGTGAAGCGTCGCTGCATTTCGACGATCCGTTGCTTGCGGCTTATCCCGAGGCGCAACTCATCGTGCGCGTGACGGTGACGCACGTCTTTCCCAATTGTCCGCGCTACATCCACAAGTTGGCGCTTGTAGAGCGTTCGGCTTTCGTTCCCCAATCGGGCTGCGCGACGCCTGTTCCCAATTGGAAGAAGAGCGACTGGGCCAAGGATGTGTTGCCTGACGGGGATCCTGCGCGGGAGAAATGAATCACCGCTGCCTGGGGTCGGACGCGTCACGCAGGCCATCGCCCAGCAGATTGAACGACAGCACCAGCAGGAAGATCGATATCCCCGGCCAAATTGCCATCCATGGCGCATTGTCGATGTAGTTCTTGGCCGTGTTAAGCATGCTACCCCAAGATGGTGCCGGCGGTTGCTGGCCGAGACCAAGGAACGATAAGGCGGCCTCGGCGATGATCGCGGCGGCTATCGCAAGCGTTGCTTGCACAATCAGCGGTGGCACGATGTTGGGCAGGATGTGTCGCCACATAATGCGAAGTGGCGAATTTCCGACGGCGCGCGCCGCCTCGATGTAGTCCTCGACTTTCACCTGCAGCACCTGTGCGCGGGTAAGGCGAATGAAAATCGGGGTTGCCGATACGCCGATCGCGATCATTGCGTTGGTAAGGCTCGGACCCAGGAACGCCGCGAGCGCGATCGCGAGTATCAGGAACGGACAGGCAAGCATGGCGTCCGTCATGCGCGAGATCAGCGCGTCAACCCACCCGCCGACGTACCCGGCCAACAAACCGATCGGAATGCCGAACGCGAGCGAAATGAATACCGACACGATCCCCGCGAGGAGCGACGCCCGTGTTCCCCATACGACGCGCGAGAGCACGTCGCGGCCGATTTCATCGGTACCGAACCAGTGTGCTGCGCTCGGCGCCTTGCGGATTGCGCTCCAGCTGGTAGCCAGCGGGTCGTATGGTGCGACTGCCGGCGCGAGCAAGGCCAGAAGCACAAAGAACACTACGACGCCGAGCGCGGCGACCGCCCCGCGCCGTCGCGCCAGGGACTTGAGTGCGCGCCAGCCTGGAGAGGCCGCCGAGGATGGCGACGCGGTAATGGCGGTGGTCACCCGTGGCTGTCCCGTAGCCGCGGATTGACGAGAAAGTATGCCAGATCGGCAGCCAGATTGAGCGCGATGTACGCGGTGGCCGTGCAAAGCACGACTCCCTGCACGACCGCATAATCGCGATTGAACACCGCATCGACGATAAGCTTGCCAAAGCCAGGAATCGTGAATACCTGCTCGGTCAAGACGGCGCCGGATAGGAGGGTCCCAAACTCAAGGGCGCCAAGTGTGATCACGGGCGTCAGCGCGTTGCGCAGCGCGTGTTTGAGCACGACGACTCTTTCGTCGAGACCCTTCGCACGAGCGGTGCGCACATAGTCGGTGCTGAGAACCTGCAGCATCGCGCTGCGCATATGGCGCATTAGTACCGCCGCGATTGCATTGCCGAGCACGAATGCCGGCATGACCATCGCCGCCAGATTGGCCTTAAGATCCTCGAATGGGCTCACGTAACCGGACGCGGGCAGCCAGCCCAGCGTGACGGAGAACAGGAGTATCAGCATGATTCCGAGCCAGAAGTTCGGAGTCGACAATCCCCACAGCGCGAACACGTTCGCGGCGTAGTCCCAAACGGTGTCCTTCGCCACGGCGGAGACAATTCCGGCCGTGATGCCGATGGTGAGCGCAATCAGCATGGCAAGGAGCGCGAGCTCCAGGGTGACCGGGAGTTTCTCAATGACGAGGTCGAGCACTGGCTTCTGGATGCGCACCGACTCGCCCAGATCGCCCTTGAGCACGCCAGCGGCCCAGTAGAGGTAGCGTATAGGCAACGGTTCGTCTAGGTGGAGCTTCTGGTGCAGGTTCGCGATCACAGTCGGATCACGCTCCTCGCCGGCGAGGATCATCGCCGGGTCGCCGGGTAGCAGTTGCTGCAAGCCGAAAATCAGAATCGAAACGAAAAGGAGGGTCGGAACGATTGTTGCCAGTCGCTGAATGAGAAACTTGAACATGCTCGGCATTCGCCGCTTCGGCCGCGCCCGTTTTGCCCGTTCAACCCGACCCGGTCGGAGCACGGACGCCGCAGGCTGCCGTTCTTGGCCCGATCAGCGCGTCGGGCACGGGGCCGAAAAGCTCCGGCTGAGTTGCCGCCCTGGCACTCAATTCAGTTTCACACCCTGCACTCGCAGCAGTCCGTCGGGAATGGGACGCAGGCCGGCGAGCTTATTGGTGTACGCCCACAGCCAATGGCGGTGGAAAAGGTAGACGATTGGACGATCCTTGAGCACGATGGTCGCGATCTCAGCGTAGATTTTCTTGCGTTCGGCAGGGTCAAGCGTCGTGCGCGCGCGATTGAGCAGGTCGTCGACTGCCTTGTTGCAATAACCCGCATAGTCGAGCGGCTGCTTGCAGCCATCGAAGCTGAAGATGTTGCCGTCCGGATCGGCGCGGCCGCTCCACGCCAAGACGTAGGCCTCGAAATCGCCCTTGTCCGCCATGTCGAGCGAGGTGGCGAATTCAGTTGACTGGATCTTCACGTCGAAGCCCGCCTCCTTGACCATGGACTGCACGACTTGCGCGATCCTCTGTGCGTCAGAAGTGGTTGGCGTCATGAGCGTGAATGCCGGATGGGGGGCGCCAACCTGCTGCAGCAACGCCTTGGCCTTGGCGACGTCACGCTTCGGCACCGGTATGCCCGCATCGTAAAAGGTGTTGCTCGGAGCAACCCATTGGTTGCCGATGTCGGCTTCTCCGTCCATGGCGACCTGTACGATAGCTTCGCGGTCGAGCGCGAGCTCGAATGCCTCGCGTACGCGCGCGTCTCGACCGAGAGGGCCCGCCTGCGCGCGATCGCTCTTGCCTACGTTGATGGTAATGCCCTGGTAGCCGATTTCGGTGATGCTCGAGATCTTGAAGCGTTGATCCGTCCTGAGGGCGGGAATGTCGGACGTCCCGACCCGTTCGATGAAATCAAGTTGACCCGACTTGAGGTTCGCCAGTCGCACGGTTGCGTCGACAATGGGAAGATAAACGATTCGATCGAAGTGGATTGCGCCCTTGTTCCAGTAATTGGGATAGCGCTCCAGCACGATGCGGTCCTGCGCAATGCGCTCGACGAAGCGGAACGGCCCGGAACATACCGGGTGCGAGCCGAACTTATCACCTTCCGATTGCGCAGCTTTCGGCGAGACCATCATGCCCGCACGGTCGGCGAGCTGGGCAAGCAGGGGCGAAAACGGCGCCGCCAGATTGAGCCGCACTGTCGATTCATCGATGACGTCGACGCTAGTCACGGGCGCGAGCTCACCGCGACGGTTCGAACCGGGCATGTTCTTGTGGCGCTCGATGTTGAATTTCACGGCCGCCGCGTTGAATTTTTCGCCATCCTGGAAGGTGACCCCCCCGCGGAGCTTGATCGTCAGCGCCTTGTGGTCCGGCGCCCACTCGTAGCCGGTGGCCAGTTGCGGCACGATGGTGAGCTTTTCGTCGATGTCGAAGAGCTTGTCGCAGAGCGCCGCGAACACGACACGCCCAACAAAGGTGCGGGCGAGGGTGGGATCGAGGACATCGGGATCCTCGGCGAGCCCCACCCGCAATGTTTGCGCTCCGGCAAGGGCGGTTAGCAGCCATAGCGCTGCGACGGGCAGCGCCCTTTTTCTGCACAATGAACGGGCCATGTACTTGTTCCTCCGCTTCGGGGCGCTCCGTGGCCCGGAGGCGATATTAGCGCCAACTCCCCGGCGCCGAAACTTCCGCCGGCATGTCGTCTGAATTGCGAAACGCCGCCTGGAGCCGCTCCAGGCGCTCGTTGGCGCGCGGAGCGGCCCGCGGCAGGGCGGTTGCGGGCGTGATGATCTCGCTCCAGAAGTGGCAGGCGGTGGCGTGCCCGGTGTCAGAGATCAGGATCGGGTCTGCTTCGGCGCAGTGCGGTCGGGCATGGGGGCAGCGCGTACGGAAGCGGCAGCCAGAAGGCGGATCGATGGCGCTCGGCACGTCGCCTTGCAGAATGAGACGCTCGCGGCGTGCTCCGGGGTCTGGCAGCGGTATCGCGGAGAGAAGCGCCTGCGTGTACGGATGACGCGGGTTGGCGAAGAGTTCGCGCGTGCTGGCACATTCGACAATGCGGCCCAAGTACATCACCGCAACGCGTGCGGCGATGTGTTTGACCACGGCAAGATCGTGCGCGATAAGAACAAGAGACAGAGCGAACTTGCGCTGCAGATCGGTCAGAAGATTGACGACCTGCGCCTGGATCGAAACATCGAGCGCCGAAACCGGCTCGTCGCAGACGATGAGTTTGGGCTCACCGGCGAGCGCCCGCGCAATGCCGATACGCTGGCGCTGGCCGCCGGAAAATTCGTGTGGGTAGCGATCGGCGTGCTCCGGCGTCAGCCCGACAAGAACGAGCAACTCGTCGACACGCTCCCGACGTCGTCCCTCTGCCAGACCATGCAGCACAAGCGGCTCGGCGAGCATCTGCCCGACGCTCATGCGCGGGTTGAGCGACGTGTAGGGATCCTGGAAGACAATCTGTAGGGCGCGCCGCTCTGCCCGCAGAGCCGCTGCATCGAGCGACAGCAGATCGCGACCGTTGAATTCGATCGCGCCCGCAGTCGGCTCAAGCAAACGCAGAATAAGGCGGCCAGTGGTCGATTTGCCGCAGCCCGATTCGCCGACCAGTGCCAGCGTTTCTCCCTCGGCGACATCAAAATCGACGCCGTCGACTGCGCGCACCGCGGCGCCGCCGCCACGGAAACCGTTCGTGCGCACAGGGAAATGTTTGACAAGTCCGCTGACGCGCAGAAGGGTCTTCACGCCGGAACCAGAACGTCTGCGTCGAGCGGAGCGCGCCAACACGCCGCAACGTGTGCATCGCCGACCGTCACGAGTGCCGGGCTTTCGCGGCGACACTGCTCGATCGCGAATGGGCAGCGTGGATGAAAGCGGCAACCGCGAACCGGATGCAGCGGATTGGGCACCAGGCCTTCGATCGCCGGCAGCCGCGGCTGCTCGATGTCGAGTCTGGGGATGGACCCAAGAAGGCCGACGGTGTAGGGGTGCTCCGGCCGCGCGAACAAGGTTTTGACGCTGGCGTGTTCGACGATGCGGCCTGCGTACATGACAGCAACATCATCGGCCAGTTCGGCGACGATGCCGAGGTCATGGGTGATCATGATGATTGCCGTGCCCGTCTCCTCGCGAAGGGTGCGCATCAGATCGAGAATCTGCGCCTGGATCGTTACATCGAGTGCGGTGGTGGGCTCATCGGCGATAAGCAGCCTTGGCTCGCAAGCGAGCGCCATTGCGATCATGACGCGCTGACGCATGCCTCCGGAGAGACGATGGGGATAGTCGGCGAATCGCCTTTCCGGCGAGGGAATGTGGACTTGATGGAGCATCTCGAGCGTGCGTTCCTTTGCCGCCGCGTACGACATCTTCCGATGCTGAAGGATACCTTCGACGATCTGCTGGCCGATCGTGAATGCCGGATTGAGTGACGTCATCGGCTCCTGAAAGACCATCGACAGCCGGTTGCCGCGCAGCTCGCGCATCGCCTGTCTAGGCAGGCGGAGGAGATCCACGCCTTCGAAGCGAACCTCGCCACTCACTCGACCCGACGAGGGAAGAAGGCCCATTATCGAAAGTGCCGCTACGCTCTTGCCGGACCCGGATTCGCCGACGATGCACATCGTACGTCCAGCGTCGAGCGCAAAAGTCACATGGTCGACGGCGCAGAGCTCGCCGGCTTCGATCGCGAACGACGTTCGGAGATCGCGCACGTCGAGCAGCGGACTCATCGCTCGTGTCGGGTGCGCTGGGCCTGAAAACGCCGGATTTCCTCCTCGATCGTGGCCCGGTCGGTTATACCCGCCGGACGCGCGCGGTTTGGCAGGCAGGCGACGAAAGGCTGGAACCGCTCAAGGCTCTTGACATACAGGCGGTTGATCTCGGCAAGTGGATCCGGATGATCATCGACACGTAGATCCAGAGCCGGATACGCTTCGGTCGTGCAGACCACGAGCGCGACCGCCTGCTTGCCTCGCTTATCGCCGCCAGCTGCCTCGCCTGCCTGCATCGCGGCAATCAACCGCTCGGCGAATGGAAGCTCACGACCGGCGTCGTAGAACTGCGCCGTGTCCTCGATTACTTGCGGACCCACGAGCATGTTGCCTGCGACCGAAAAGCCATCGCCGGTGATGTGCCCGCACCAGTCAATGCATTCGACACCCGTGTGTACGGCGAGATTGCCCTCGGCGTCGACGAGATGGACTTGGCGGTGATCGCGACCGGCGTCGGGATAGACGAGCGTGCGCAGGACGTCGGTCGGCGCCATGCCCTGCGCAAGGCGGGTGAGTCCGCGCATGCCATAGAGCGGGTTGATGAGAGCCTGCGTCGATAGCGCGCCGACGCCGCTAAGCGCGTAGGGACAAAGTGCGCCGACCGCAAAAAAACGGCTCGCCACGATAACGCCCAGCGCTCCCGACGGATCGCGCGCGACGATCGACCAAGTCATGCCACATTGTGAAAGCTTGCCTGGCGATTGGCAATGCGACCGTGGCGGCCGGTTCGCAACCGGGGAGTGCCGCCTGCCTCGGCAGGCAACACATGCCGGGTCGTCACCGTCGAAATTGCAATAGCGTGGATCGAGCCTACAGGCGCTCGATGATGGCGGCGATGCCCTGCCCTCCGCCGATGCACATCGTGATCAGCCCATAGCGGCCACCGATTCGATGCAGTTCGTACATCGCTTTTACCGTGAGGATGCAGCCCGTTGCGCCGATCGGATGGCCCAGCGCGACGGCGCCACCATTGGGATTGACCTTAGCGGGATGCATGCCGAGTTCGCTGGACACGCCCAATGCTTGCGCCGCAAACGCCTCGTTTGATTCGATGACATCCATTTGCTCGAGCTTGAGCCCGGCCTTGGCCAGGGCCGTCTTCACCGCGGAGACGGGGCCGAGTCCCATAATCTTCGGGTCGATGCCCGCATGACCGTAGGCAAGCAAGCGCGCCATCGGCTTCAGTCCTTTTCTTGCGGCCGTGGATTTTTCCATCAGCACAACCGCCGCCGCCGCATCGTTGATGCCGGAGGCGTTGCCGGCGGTCACGGTGCCGTTTTCCTTGGCGAAAACTGCTCGCAACTTCGCCATGCCTTCGAGCGATGCGTCGTTGCGAACGTGCTCGTCGGTATCGAACGGCACCGGTCCCTTCTTCGTTTTCAGCTCGATGGGTAGGATTTGATCTTTGAAGTAGCCATTGGCTATAGCATTGGCCGCACGCTTGTGGCTTTCGACCGCAAACGCATCCTGGTCGGCTCGAGTGATGCCGCATTTGGTCGCGACATTTTCCGCAGTGACGCCCATGTGGATCGTGTCGAACGGGTCGGTCAACGCACCGACCATCATGTCGATATCCTTGGCGTCTCCCATGCGCGCTCCCCAGCGCTGCGTTACGTTGGCGTATGCGGCGCGGCTCATGCTTTCTGCGCCGCCGGCCACCGCCGCATCGATGTCGCCCAACATGATGTATTGCGAGGCGGAAACAATGGCCTGCATCCCGCTGCCACACAGTCGATTCAGGGTGAGCGCACCCGATTCCGCGGGAAGACCGCCATTCAGCGCCGCGACCCGCGCCAGGTACATATCCTTCGCCTCGGTGTGTATGACGTGGCCAAACACGCACTGGCCGATATCACTGGGGTCGACCTTCGCCCGGCTGACCGCTTCCCGCACGACCCTAGCACCCAGTTCGGTTGGCGGGAAATCCTTGAGACTGCCGCCATAATCGCCAATCGCCGTGCGTACGCCGCTCAGAATAACGACTTCTTTTGTTTCGCTCATTGCTGCTCTCCGAAAAGGGTTTGCGAAAGAAATGTCAATTGTTACGCGGTTCGCGACATCCCGCGTGCGCCGCGACGGTTCAAGAAACGCGGGATCATGGATCCTTAGACGGCGTTGCGCCCGAAAAATTCTCGCGTGTCGACACGGGCGTCGAAGGAATATTGCCTACGGTACGTCGAGCAGGCGCTTGCGGTGCCAATCGGCAATCCCTTCCTCCGGGTATTCCGCAAAATGGGTGTGGTCGAGGCCCTCGGGGAGATCCACCCAGGGCGCCGCATAGTCGAGCATGATCTCGACTTCCTCAATGGGTTTCGGAAGCGGCGAATCGATTGCGGACGCGAATGGATAGACCCATTCGGCCCAGCGCGGATCCGACACCCACAACGCGCTGCCACATTTGCTGCAGAAGTGCCGGCGCGCCTCGGAGAGCTTTTTGCGTTTGCCGTTGCCCTCGGCGATGCGTGCACGGTACACACTTACGTTTTCTTCGCCGCTGACCTTAAGCGACTTTGATTCGCCCATGATGTTGATCGCGTAACCCCCACCGCCCTGGGTCTTGCGGCAAATCGAGCAATAGCAGCGCATGTAAGGATAGGGCGTGTGCGAATCGAGCGAAAACTTGACCGCGCCACAGGAACAGGACCCCTTAAGTCGCATGATCTATCCGCCTGGGAAAACTCCCATCATACCGCCGGCTGGCGCGGGCGTGCGCCTGTCGCGCCGGATCCTGCCGGTGGGCTACACTCAAGCATCGTCGACCGGTGTCTAGGGGGTCACCATGGGGCGTATCAGCCATGCCGTCATATTTCCGGGCGCGGCGGGTCACGCGCTTGCCGCGCGACTCGACCAACCGTCGGGGATCGAACCCAAAGCGTACGTCCTGTTCGCACATTGCTTCACCTGCTCGAAGGATTCGCATGCGGCGAGCTTCATCAGCGAGTCCCTCACCGAGGCCGGATTTGCCGTGCTGCGCTTCGATTTCACCGGCCTGGGCGATTCGGAGGGCAACTTCGCCGACACGACCTTCTCGTCTAACACCGCCGACCTGGTAGCGGCCGCGGCGTGGTTAAGACGCGAGCACAAGGCGCCGGCAATCCTGGTTGGCCACAGCCTGGGCGGCGCCGCGGTGCTTGCTGCGGCGGCAGGCGTGCCGGAAGCGCTCGGTGTAGCAACCATCAACGCGCCGGCCGATCCGGCGCACGTAATGCACCTGTTTGCAGATCGTCGCGCCGAAATTGACGCGGTTGGCGAAGCGCAGGTCGAACTCGGGGGCCGCCCGTTCCGCATCCGGCGCGAATTTCTCGAAGACCTTGCCGAGCATAAGCTGACGGCGGCGATCGCCTCGCTGCGGCGCGCGCTGATCGTGTTCCACTCCCCCCGCGACACAATCGTTGGAATCGACAATGCTTCGCGCATTTTTCTCGCCGCGAAGCATCCGAAGAGCTTCATCTCGCTCGAAGATGCGGATCACTTGCTGACGCGTCGTGCCGATGGGCGTTACGTCGGCGCTGTGCTTGCCGCATGGGCGAGCCGTTATCTGCCCGACCGGTCCGCGCAGGGCGCGGGCGTCGGTCCTCCGCGCGATACCGTGCTGGTGCGCGAGACCCGCGGCGGCAAGTTTCAGCAGGAGATCACAATCGGTCCGCACCGGTTGCTGGCGGACGAGCCGGCATCGGCCGGCGGCGACGACAGTGGCCCTTCGCCCTACGACCTGCTGACCGCGGCACTCGGCGCGTGTACTTCGATGACACTGCGTCTTTACGCCGACCGGAAGCAGCTTCCGCTGGAACGCGTTCGCGTCAATTTGCGCCACACCAAGATTCACGCCAACGATTGCGCTGAGTGCGAAACCAAAGAGGGGCGTATCGACCGCATCGAGCGGGTTATCGAGTTGGATGGACCGCTAGATGCAGCAGCGCGCGCGAAGCTGCTTGAAATTGCCGACAAGTGTCCCGTGCACCGAACGTTGCAAAGTGAGGTGCTCATTCCAACTCGTCTGGCGGATGACGGAACGATGCATGACGAAGCGCCTGGGGGCAGATAATGCGGATTACCGCTCGCGCTCGGTCGCGCCAAGCGCCGTGAATAACGCGAGGCCTATGAACGCGGCCCCGCTGAGGTAGCGTCCTGCCGCCCGGATCTGCCATGCCTGACCGAGGATCGGACCAAGCTTGGCCGCCGAGACGGCATAGACGCTGTCGGTGACCGCGGCGATCGCGACAAACATCGAGCCGAGAGCAATGCTTTGCACCAACGATGCCGTTTCAATACTCATGAACTGCGGCAGGAAGGCCGCGAAAAAGATTGCGGTTTTCGGATTGAGCAGGGCGACGACAAAACCGTCGCGAAATACCTTGCCTAGCCGGGCGGGCTCGGCGTGCCGTGGTGCACTTGTGGCGGCGCCGCGCAGCGCCTGAAAGCCAAGATAGACGAGATACAGCGCGCCCGCATACTTGACCGTGGTGAAAGCAACCGACGACACCGCGAACAGGGCGGCAAGGCCAACCGATGCGCCAATGGCATTGCCGAGGTTTCCGAGCGCCACGCCAGCCACCGAAGCGAGGCCGTGTCGCCGCCCAGAGGCCGCGCTGCGCGTTACGATGTAGAACACCCCCGGTCCGGGCGTGACAGCCAGGACGAGGCTCGCGATCAGGAATGCCGACAGCAAAGGCCAGGTGGGGAATTCACGCACGGCGCTAGACCTGCATCATGCGGGTTTCGTCCTCGGTCAGCTCGCCGCGCCGCCGTGTATCAGGCATGACGATTGCCGCGATGAGTGCAATACCGCACATCGCAGTCACGTACCAAAAGAACAGCGATTCGACGCCAAGCGATTTGAACTCGAGCGCGACATATTCGGCGCTGCCACCGAAAAGCGCGTTGGCGATCGCATACGAGAGCCCGACGCCGAGTGCGCGGACGTGCATTGGAAACAGTTCCGCCTTCACCAGGCCGCTGATCGAAGTGTAGAAGCTCACGCCGGCGAGCGCGAGGATCACCAGGCCAAATGCCGTGTAGGGGTCCGTGACATGAGCCAGTGCGCTGAGGATGGGCACGGTAGCGAGCACCGTGAACACACCAAAGCAAATCATCGAATTGCGCCGTCCAATTTTGTCTGATAGCGCGCCGAAAATCGGTTGCAGCAGCATGTAGCAGAACAGCACGGCGGTCATGACCGCACTTGCGGTCCGCGCGTCCATCTTGGCGGTGTTGACCAGATACTTCTGCATGTACGTGGTGAAGGTGTAAAAGATGAGCGACCCGCCGGCGGTGAATCCGAGCACGGTCAAGAACGAGCGTGGATAGCGGAACACGCCCCGCAGCGTTCCGGCATCCTTCTGTGCGCGCGTCTTTTCCGACGTCGTCTCAGTCAGGGAGCGGCGCAGGAAGAAGGCCACAACGGCGGCAAGCGCACCGATCGCGAACGGAATGCGCCAGCCCCAGGCCTTGAGCTCGGCATTGGTTAGGTACTGCTGCAGCACGACCAGCACGAGGACAGCGAGCAATTGACCGCCAATGAGTGTCACGTACTGGAACGACGCGTAGAAGCCTCGGTGCTGGTGGACGGCGACTTCGCTCATATACGTTGCGCTGGTACCGTATTCGCCTCCGACTGATAAGCCCTGCAGCAGACGCGCGACCAGCAACAGCAACGGTGCGGCCATGCCGATGCTGGCATACGTCGGGAGCAGCGCCACCATCAGTGACCCGCCACACATCATGATCACGGCGATCATCATTGAAATGCGCCGACCATGTTTATCGGCAACGCGACCGAAGAACCAGCTGCCGACGGGCCGCATCAGAAATCCCGCTGCAAATACGCCCGCCGCGTTGAGTAGCTGCGATGTCTGATCGCCGGCAGGGAAGAACTCCGAGGCAAAGTAGAGCGCGGTGAACGAATACACGTAGAAGTCGTACCATTCGACGAGATTGCCGGACGAGCCGCCGACGATCGCCCAGATCCGCCGGCGTGTTTCGGTTGCGCCGATGCCGTGAACGTGATGAGGATGTGTGGTGGTTGTCATGTCCTAGCCCAGTAACTTGAATGCGTGCGCCAGTTATTGCGAAGCAACCCGGAAATATCGAGATGCGCAGGGGGCTCGGGCGCCATCATCGCATTGTCACAGTACCGCGGCAATGTTGCGACGCGCAAGCGCGAGACGCATAATCGAGCGGCCGGAGACCTCGCCGCCATCGAGCCAGCGGGAGACCTGATGCGATTACACACGCTCATTCTGATCGTCGCTTCCGGCCTCGGGGTGGAGTCGATCCCGGCCGCGGCTGCGCCTGCTACCGAGACACCGATCGAGCACCTGATTGTCGTCGTGGGCGAAAACATCAGCTTCGATTGCCTGTTTGCTACCTATGAAGCGCCGCCTGGCAACAAGGTTGCCAACCTTCTTTCGCGCGATATCGTCGACAGGGAAGGGCAGCCGGGGCCGCGTTTTTCCGAGGCATTGCAACGCAAGGCGAGTGTCCGCGAGCGCTTTGCGGTCACTCCGCCGAGCGACGGTGCATTCGCCACTTTGCCCCAGCCGGGGACGACGTATGCCAGAGGCCTGCCCAGCTATACGCGCGATGTGCGCTTTCCCGCCGACCTCCCGAACGGGCCATATCGGATAACGCGTTATATCGCTTATGACGCGCCGGTCGGGGACCCGGTGCATCGTTTTTTTCAGATGTGGCAGCAGATCGACGGCGGCAAGATGGACTTGTTCACCTGGGTCGCCATCAGTTCGGGCGAGGGCTCGCGGACACGTGACGATCCTTCGTCGGACACCAATCAGGGCGGCGAGGCGATGGGCTTTTACAGCATGAGTAACGGCGACGCAGCCTACTTTCGTGAGCTTGCGCGCAACTTTGCGCTGGCCGACAACTACCATCAACCGATTATGGGCGGCACCGGTCCGAATTTTCTGGCGCTCAGCACCGGTTATGCTGGGATATACCTCGATGCGGGCAGGCCCGTCGTGCCACCAACCGATCTGATCGAGGATCCGGATCCGCGGCCGGGCACCAACAACTGGTACAAGCGATCGGGGTATGGCAGTGGTGCCTACACGGCGTGCGCCGACCCCAGCCAACCTGGCGTGAGGGCGATCAGGGACTACCTCTCGACCCTGCCGTATCGAGCATTCAACGACGGCAATTGCGCAGCCGACACCTATTATCTGGTGAACAATCGCAATCCGGCCTACACCTTCGACGGCACGCTTCAGGCACGGGGTCCAGGCACGAACCTGCTTTCGCCGCAGACAGCGCCGAACATTGGCACTGCGCTGGCGGCCAAGGGTGTGTCGTGGAAGTGGTATAGCGGCGGGCGCACCGCGTCCGGCATCGACAGGAGCCGCTACTGCCCTATCTGCGACCCCTTGACGCATTCGACAGCGGTCATGACCAGCGCATTGCGCGACAATCTGCAGGGCGTGGATGCATTTTTTCGCGATCTTGTTGACGAAGGCGCGTTGCCCGCGGTCTCGTTCGTGATTCCGCCCAATGCCGAATCGGGCCATGCGGCGTATTCGACGGTCTATGCCCTGGAACGTTTCGTCAGGGAAGTCGTTACCCGGGCTCAGACCAATCCTGCCGTATGGGCCAAGACCGCGATTCTGATCACGACGGACGAAGGCGGCGGCTACTACGACAGCGGTTACATCCAAATCCTCGATTTCTTTGGCGATGGCACGCGGATTCCTTTGCTGGTCGTATCGCCGTTCGCGCGGAAGGGCTACGTCGACCACACCTACTATGATCACGTGTCGGTATTGAAATTTATCGAGCGCAATTGGCATCTGCCGCCGCTATCGGAGCGCAGCCGCGACCGACTTCCCAATCCGGTAATGAGCGATGTCGATCCGTATGTGCCGTCCAACCGTCCGGCCATCGGTGATCTGATGAACCTGTTCCGGTTCTGACCCCGGAATGCGACGCGACGGCCCAACGCCCGCGCTTCAGCCTTGCGCCGTAGGAAAACGCGTTCGGTTACGAAGTCGCACGGCCGCGGCGAGCTGCTCCAGTACTTCCGAGGTGGTTTCCCAACCAATGCAGGCATCGGTCACGCTTTGCCCGTAACGCAGCCCGTGACGACCCAGTTGAATGTCCTGCCGTCCTTCAACGAGATGGCTCTCGAGCATGAGCGCGCAGACCGCCGGCGAGCCGACAGCGATCTGGCCGGCCACATCCGCTGCCACCACCGGCTGGCGACGATGATCGCCGCCGCTGTTGCCGTGGCTGCAATCGATCATGAGGCGTGGCGGCAGGCCCGCTTTCTCCAGCGATGCGACCGCGTTGCGCACGCTGGCGGCATCGTAGTTGGGCCCGTCGCGGCTGCCTCGAAGTACCAGATGACACTGGGTATTGCCGGTCGTGGTAACGACGATGGCGCGGCCATCGATCGAGATCGACGGAAATTTGTGCGGTTGCGCCGCGGCGAGGATGGCGTCGACCGCGGTCTGGATATTGCCGCTGGTCGGGTTCTTGAATCCGACTGGAGCCGAAAGAGCGGAGGCCATTTGCCGGTGCAGGGGGCTCTCGGTCGTGCGAGCGCCTATCGCACCCCATGTCAGTAGATCGGCGTAATACTGGGGCGTCACCAGGTCGAGAATCTCGGAGCCCGCCGGAACGCCGATGCGCGCGCAGTCCAGCAGCAGGCGCCGAGCGTCGTAGAGTCCTTGGCGAATGTTGCCGCGACCATCAAGATCGGGATCGTAGATGAGCCCCTTCCAGCCCAAACGGGTCCTGGGTTTCTCGAAATAAACGCGCATGACCAGGAAAAGTGCATCGGCCACGCGTGGCGCAAACTCGCGCAGGCGCCTCGCATAGTCGAGCGCTGATGCCGGTTCGTGTATCGAACACGGTCCAGTTACCACGAGCAAACGGGGATCGCGGCCGCAAATGATCTCCTGCACTACGCCGCGCGAGGCCGCGATCTGAAGCGCCTCGTCTTCGCCGGCCTGCAACTCGGCATGCAGCTCGCTTGGCGCAGGCAGCGCTTCTTCGAGCGCGATATGGATGTCGGAAATGCGGGTGGGCACGACTAGATCGCTACTGAGGGAAGCGCGTCAATTTGCGCGCATCCTTCGGGACTTCGAAGCGGGCGGCGTTGAGCTGCATTGCCAGGAACGTGTAGTAGCCGGCTATGCCGGTGAGATCGACCACACCTTTCTTGCCGAAGCGCTTTTCTGCGCGGTCGAAGGAACGGTCCGAAACGCGCTTGTTGCGTAGCAGCTCAGTGGCAAAATCATAGACGATCTCCTCATCCTCGTTCATTCCTGCCGGGCGTCTGCCGTCGGCGATCGCATCGGCCGTCTCCGGTTTGATGCCCGCTTTGAGGGCGATCGGATAGTGCACGTGCCATTCGTAATCCTGGCTCCATTCACGGGCGGTAATCAGGATCACGAGTTCGCTCAGCGTATTGCCGATCGCTGACTGGTAGCGAAGGTAGTCGCCCATAGCGCGGGCCTGGTTCATTACTTGAGGGCTGTACATGAGCGGCTCAAAGGGGCCGAAGACGGGCACCTTGCGCGCGGCCAGAAAATCTTCCGCCGCCTTTTTCTGCTCGTCCGTGTACCGCTCCGGCGGAATGTTCGGCAATCGATCCTGGGCGAGCGCGGCGCTGGCAACGAAAAGGGTGGTTACGACGACCCAATGCGGTTTCATGGGGCTTCCTAACAGGTTGAACGGTGAACGGAGCGCATTTCGAAGCGCTACCTTAGCATCCGGCGGCCAGTTCCTGCGTCAGCGGGGTGGCCAAAGGGAAGGCAGGCGCCCCAGCCATGGGCGCCTGAACGATGGGGAGCGCGACACCAATGCGTTGTCGCGGGGCAATCAATGGCCACCCCATTTGTTCGCGGCACGGAAGCCTGTAAGCTTGAACTCGCATTCCCGCCAGCGGATCTACGCGATCACGACCATGCTAGACAGTTCAATCAAGCCGAGCTCCATCGTCAGCTTTCTCGACCAGTACGTGATCGGGCAGGAAGACGCGAAGAAGACCGTGGCCGTCGCGGTCTACTCGCATTTCAAGAAAATAGCACGATCGCAGCGGGACAACACGCGCATAGACAAGAGTAATGTCTTGCTGATCGGCTCCTCCGGGACCGGCAAGACGTTGCTGTGCGAGACGCTTTCGCGGGTGCTCGGCGTTCCTTTCGTGACCGCGGAGGCGACATCATTGGCGCAGACACGCTATGTCAATGAAGAGATCGAGGCGGTCCTGCGACGGCTCGTTGACAAGGCGGACGGCGACATCGCGGAGGCTCAAAACGGGATCGTTTACATCGATGAAATAGACAAGCTCAAGGCCAGCGACGGTGAACGGCGAAGCAGTTCGGGGGAAAGCGTCCAGCACGCGCTGCTGAAAATCATGGAGGGCGCCCCGGTTCGATTGGGCAGCTCACAGTACCTCGATACGACCAACGTACTGTTCATCTGCGGCGGCGCATTCGTCGGCCTGGATGAAATCATGGCGCAGACGCATGGCTACGGCTTTATCGCCATGTCGAAAGGCGACAATCAAAAGATCCTGGACCGGCTGAACTCACGCGTAAAGCCGACCGACCTGTTTACCTATGGCCTGATCCCGGAATTCACCGGGAGGCTCCCGATCGTCGCCCACTTTCGCGACCTTACGCGCAAGATGCTGATTCGAATCATGACCGAGCCCAAGAATTCGCTCTACGCCCAGTTTCGCGAGCTGTTTCAGAACGAGGGCGTCGAGCTGACCGTGGAGCCCCTGGTTTTCGAGCAGATTTCTGAAGTGGCGTTCGAATACAAGACCGGCGCGCGCAGCCTGCGGGGGATATTCGAGGAGCTGATCACGCCCATTCTCTATCTGATTCCGGATCAGCCCGACATCCGCAAAGTCGTCATATCTTCCCTGTTCATCACGCCCACCTTCACTCGGCAACCGCGCGCTTCGTAAAGGCCCCTCCCCAGCTGTCAGCCACCCAAGAGTCGATCGGCAAGTGCCGTAAGGCTTGTCGCGGCAAAGTCGACGGGCACGTTCGCGGTGCGCTCGCCCTTGCCCGGACCAAACTCGTCGGGTCGCGCGATAAACGCGGTACGAAGTCCCAAAGCAGCGGCTGCGGCGAGATCGTACGAATGCGCGGCGACCATCATGGTCTGCTCCGGCGCACAATCCAACGCGGCGGCAGCCGAAAGATAGACGATCGCCGTCGGCTTGTAGTCGCGCGCGACTTCGGCACCAAGAATGGCGTCCCAGATCAGCGCGTTGCGCCGGGCGAGATCGACCATGATCGAAATATTGCCGTTGGAGCAGGGCGCAAGGAGGTACTTGGCGCGCAAACGGGCCAACGCGGGCGCCGTGTCCGGCCACGCATCAAGTCGGTGCCAGGCGCGAGCGAGGAAGGTCCGCGTGTGGTCGTCCAGGGTATCGAGTCCGAACTGACCGAGAATGAATTCGAGATTTCGCCGCTGCAACACGTCGAGCGTCGCGAATGGGATGCGGCCGCTGCGCACGTCTTCCATCGCCGGCCGGTAGCGGCTTTGCCACGCGTCGGCGAACGCCTCCCAGTCGATGGCGATACCGAGGGGTGCCAGGGTCGCTTGTGCTTCCCTGATGATCGAGCCGCGCCAGTCAACCAGCGTACCGAAGACGTCGAAGATGAGTGCTCGTACCCGTTCCATGCTTTCTCCCGCGTGGTTTGCCTATTGTTGCACTCCGGCCGGACGAAGCGTACTATGACAAAAGCATATTACGGCGACGCGGAAACGTCTTCCGGTCCCTCCGCGCCGCACACGCATGCACGCCAAACTTGCCCAGGTAAGCGTTGCGCTCGTGCTGAGCCTGCTCATGGCTGCGGTCGCGCTCGCGGCATGCCCGCCGTCGGTGCCCATCGAAGGCGCCGCACCGACGGTTCCATTGCCCCTTTTTCCGCCCGACAATTGGTGGAACCAGGACATTTCCGCAGCCCCTGTCGATGCCAATTCGGCCAGCTATATCGCTTTCATTAACAACGGGGGCACCCGGACCTTGCATCCGGACTTCGGCGGCGAGGTTTCACCGGGCAGTGCGGCGATCTATGGCATGCCCTATGCGATCGTCGACGGCTCGCAGCCGAAGCTGGCGGTCTCGTTCGACTACTGGAGCGAGAGTGACGGCGTCGATTACAGCACCGGGCAGGGGATTCCGTTCTATCCGATTCCCTCGCAGGCAATCACTCAGCCGCATTGGGTCGAGGGCGGCGATCCCGGCAATGTTGACGAGCGCAGCGAGCAGGATCGTCACCTGCTGATCGTCGACTGCACGAACAATTACCTCTACGAACTCTACAACGTCTACTACGACGCGCGTCAGTCGCAATGGTACGGCGGTTCGGGCGCGTTCTTCAACATGAATACCGACAACCGCCGACCCGAGGGCTGGACCTCCGCCGATGCGGCCGGACTCGCGATTCTTCCGGGTCTCATCCGCTACGATGAAGCGTGGAACCCATCCGTGACGGATATCGGCCACGCCTTTCGCGTGACGGTCCGAGCGACCAACGGTTATGTCTATCCTGCATCGCACGACGCCGGATCCACGGCAGGCGCGCTGCCGATGGGCGCCCGGTTGCGCCTGAAGACGAACGAGGGCGGACTCGATCCAGCACTTCGGACGAGCGATCCTAACGTGCAGAAGATATTCCGCGCGCTGCAGAAGTATGGGCTCATCGTTGCCGACAACGGTTCGGACATGTATATCACCGGGACGTTCGACACGCGCTGGGACAATGACATCCTGAACCCGGCGTTTGCTTTGCTCAGCGCAAATGATTTCGACATCGTGCAGCTGGGATGGCAGCCGGCCACCAGTCCCGCCGCGCTCGCCTCCGTCAGCGCGAGCCCAAGTGCGGTCGCCGGTGGCAGCCCGGCAACGGGCACGGTGACCCTGACCTCCGCCGCGCCCAGCGGTGGCGCCCTCGTCTCGCTATCGAGTGCGAGCGGCGCAGTCTCCGTACCCGGGGGGGTGACGGTGGGAGCAGGGTTGGGCTCGGCGACGTTTGCCATTACCACTTCTAGCGTCGCGGTCCAGACCTTGACGACCCTTTCCGCCTCCTACGACGGCGTCACGAAGACGGCCACCTTCACGGTCAATCCCGCCCCTCCCCCAGCCCTCGCCGCGTTGACGCTCAACCCCACGACGGTGATAGGTGGTGCCCCCGTCACGGGCACGGTTACCCTTACGGCTGCTGCGCCCAGCGGTGGCGTGACCGTCGTGCTCAGCCGTTCGAATCGCGCGTTGGCTTCGCTGCCCGCGCATGTTGTGGTGCCGGCCGGGCAGATGTCGACCGCGTTCACCATAGCCACCACGAGGCCACCGAAGGGGGGCGCCATGGTGACCATCGCCGCTTCCTACGCCACCGTGACGAAGAAGGCCACGCTGACGCTGACACGGAAGTAACGGCGAAGCACCCGCCGTCGCCGGCGGCGGGCGATGGCGTCGCACGATCTTCACCGTCGGTCGCAAGCCCTAATGCCCGCGCCCTGAGCCGCCGCGTCCGCGTGCCGCGGGCCCGGCGTTCGGGCACGGCCCTTGGCGTCGACTTGGTCCAAGGGAGTAGGATTGCGACCATCAAGCAGGTCGGGAAACGGACTCATACCGGCCCGGATTCATCGGGCGCCCGCTTGCGCAGGAGGAGGTTTTCATGCGTGCACGCTTCAACGTCCTGATCATGGGCGCGTCTTATGGCTCGTTGCTGGCAACCAAGCTGCTGCTCGCCGGACACGCGGTCAAATTGGCCTGTCTTCCGGCCGAGGCGGAATTGATCAACCAGGAGGGCACGCGCGTACGTCTGCCAGTCAAGGGCCGCGATGCGCTCATCGAGGTCGACTCGCGGCGATTAGCCGGAACCTTGTCTGCCGCCCCGCCGCAGGCGATCGATCCAACCGGGTTTGATCTCGTGGCGCTGGCCATGCAGGAGCCGCAGTATCGCGCGCCACCGGTGCGCGATCTTCTGCGCCACGTGGCAGAGGCCAAGCTGCCCTGCATGTCGATCATGAACATGCCGCCGCTGCCCTACCTCGCACGCATTCCCGGCCTGACTGCGGATGCATGCAGGAATTGCTACACCGATCCGTCGGTCTGGGATCACTTCGATCCCGCGCTGATGACGCTGTGCAGTCCCGACCCGCAGGCCTTTCGTCCACCGGACGAGAAGGTTAACGTGCTTCAGGTGGGGCTGCCGACCAACTTCAAAGTCGCGCGCTTCGATTCCGACCAACACACCACGATGCTTCGTCGTATGGAGGCCGATATCGAAGCGGCACGATTCGACGAAGACGGGACGCCCATCGAGCTGCCGGTGAAACTCAAGGTACACGATTCGGTATTTGTGCCCTTGGCGAAGTGGAGCATGTTGATAACAGGCAACTATCGCTGCATCCAGAAAGACGCGGTGCGTTCCATCAAGGACGCGGTGCATGGCGACCTGGAGCAATCGCGGTCGGTCTACAACTGGGTCGGCGGCTTATGCAGGGCGCTTGGCGCCTCCGAGCGCGATCAGGTGCCGTTCGAAAAGTATGCCAGCGCGGCGCAAAGCCTTGCCAAGCCTTCCTCGGCGGCGAGAGCCGTCTCGGGCGGTGCCACTCACATCGAAAGGGTGGATCGCCTCGTGCGCAGTATCGCGGCGCAGAAGGGGATGCACTGCGAGGCAGTGGACGAGGTCGTTGCGGTGGTCGAGGAGCGCCTGGAGGCGAACCGCCGTGCGGCCTGAG
>Ga0074045_10001657_pt1 | contig 21282 bp, 19 predicted proteins | sample BogForMeECP23OM2_FD_94442 | JGI IMG/M metagenome (GOLD analysis project Ga0074045, IMG submission 94442) | Bog forest soil microbial communities from Calvert Island, British Columbia, Canada - Bog Forest MetaG ECP23OM2 | ecosystem: Environmental > Terrestrial > Soil > Wetlands ... | reverse complement strand
GCCCGTGAGCGTGATGGGATTCTGGCCCAGAAAATAGATGGGCTCAGCCCACTCTCGGATGCGCTCTTGCAGAGTCATGTGAAACCGCTACTCCAATCATTTTCTAATGCAATGTCGCTGAGACACACTCCAGCTTTTGCCGCGGATCATCCGCCGCGTTTGGCAATCCACCTGACCTTGATGCAGGGCCTGGCCCGGGGTTATTTCTTCAACGTACGAATGTAAGCCACCAGCCCAGTAACCTCTTCCGGCTTCAGAGACTTGTACGCTGGCATCTTGGGAGGCTTACCGTTAGTGATGATGCCCGAGATGTCCGCATCCGACTGTTTCTGAAGGTCGGCGCCTGAGAGATCGTGGCCGGCTGCCTTCTTTCCGTCCGGACCATGACACATGGCACATTTCGATTTGTAGAGTGTCTCCCCTGCGCTCTGCGCATTCGCCGACAGGGAGAGAGTGAGAACAACCGCCAATGCTGCAACGGCCAACAGCGCGACGTTAACTTTCTTCATTTTTAAGCTCCATTCGAGTTTTTGTGCCCAACACTGTTGCAATTTTGAACTGTTGCAATTTTGAACTATACGCAGGCACAGGTCCGTGACCTAGATCACACTTGCATGTAATCACATTTTTCTTGCGAGATTCGAGGAAAGTCGGCACGCGCCGACCTGCTTTTTCAAGTTGGTGGGCAGAGCCGCCGGCGACTGCCCGCGAGCAACCAGAACCCGATACAATATCGGCAAGCTTTAAATTTTGGCCTGTTTCCTGCTGCCATGATGCTAAAATCAAGCAAATTCTCCATAACAGTCCGCCTTTGTCTGCCCGGTTCGCTGCGGGAATCCAGGCTGTAGCGGAGGCTGTGTGCCGGGTGCGGCGCGCTGTAGCATCGGGCTTGAGGCGAAGGAGTAAAGATGTCATTGGGGCCCCTGGTTCCACGAAGTAACGATCCACGAAACGGCGACGGATTGCGCGAACTCCGTCCCGGCGAACCGGCTGAATTCTTGAGGCCGATCAGCTCCGCACTGTATAACGTGTTGCCAGCGCAGGAATCCACGCTGCGCGAATACCTGCGCGTTCTGATCAAGCGCAAGTGGATGGTGACCGCAGTGGTGGCGGGCATTTTCCTGGCGGTTGCCGTGGCCAGCCTGCGCCAGACTCCCATCTACGAAGCATCAGGCCAGATCGTTGTCAACAAGGCCGATTCCAACGTCATCACCTTCAAAGACTCGATGCCAGTGGTCGACTATTACGATCAGAGTGATCTCGACACCGAGGTCCGCATCCTGCAGAGCGATCTGCTGGCGCTGCAAGTGATCGGGAAACTGAATCTGGATCGGCGTCCCGAGTTCGGCGGTCGCTCCGATCAGAAACCAGCCAATCTGGTTGCCGATCCGCTGCAGTCCGATCCGAATCGCACGTCGGCTCTGCTGGGTGGGTTTCGCGGACACCTCCACGTCGCTCTGATTCCCAACACTCGGATTATCGAGATTCACTACAGCAGCACTGACCCTCAGCTTGCCGCCAGCGCCGTGAATACCCTCGCCGCCACTTATGTCGAGCAGAACTTCAAAACCAAGTTCGACTCCACCATGCAGGCCTCCAACTGGCTTTCCAACCAACTGGTGGACTTGCAAATGAAAGTGGAAACTTCCCAGGAGAAGCTCGTACGCTACCAGAAGGAGCACGAGATTCTCGGCACTGACGAGAAGACGAACATCATCACCGAAAAACTCGACGAACTTAACAAGGAAATGACGGCGGCCGAATCTGACCGCATGGAGAAGGAAGCCGTCTATCGCCAGACGCAGACCAATGATCCGGACGAAATCGCCGCCGCGATCATTGCCGATACCACGGGGAGTGGAAGCACCGCAACCTCCGGTCTCCTGGACAAGTTGCGCGAACAGCAGGCCGGTCTCAGAATCCAGATTGCCGACCTCAGTTCCCAGTTCGGCCCCTCCTATCCGAAAGTCATTCAGCTCAGCAACCAGATCAAAGAGATTGACCACCAGATGCAATCGGAAACGAACAAGGCCGTCGACCACCTCAAGGGGCAGTACCTGGCGGCTTTGCAGCGCGAAAATATGTTGCGCGGATCCTTTGAGAAACAAAAACAGGAAGCCAACAAGCTCAACGAGAGCGCCATCGAGTACAGCATCCTGAAACGCGACCTGGACACCAACCGGACACTCTATGAAGGACTGCTGGAAAAACTGAAGGAAGCGGGCGTCACCGCGGGATTGCGCTCCAACAACTTTCGAATCATTAACGCAGCGCGTGTTCCCACTTCGCCCAGCGAACCCAATATTCCACGCAACCTGGCATTCGCGCTGGTTCTGGGCATCATCTCCGGCGTCGGCCTGGCTTTCGTGCTGGAGAACATGGACAATACCGTGCGCACTCCCGAGCAGGCAACCGCGCTGTCGGCTCTTCCCTCTCTGGGCATGATCCCACTCGGCTCCAAGTCAGCCAGCTACGGTGGAAGTGGCAAGCGGCTGGCGTTGACGGCCTCCAAAGAAATGGTGGAGACGGTAACCCAGGTTCGCCCCCAGTCGCAGATGGCCGAATCGTATCGCGCGCTGCGGACTTCACTTCTGCTCTCCAATCTGGGAGCGCCGCCGAAAGTCATCATGATCACCAGCGCGCGTCCGCAGGAAGGGAAAACCACCACCAGCATTAACACTGCCATCGTGCTCGCTCAAAAGGGAGTCCGCGTTCTTCTGATCGATGCCGACTTGCGCCGCCCCAGTATTCACAAGACTCTGGGCATGGGCCCGCGCAGCGGTCTCAGCAACGTGCTCACCGGAAGCGCCACCGTGCAGCAGACGATTACGACCTCTCCGATCTTGCCCAATCTTTTCATTATGCCTGCGGGTACGCCACCTCCGAATCCGGCCGAATTGCTGGCGTCCTCCAACATGAGGGATCTGATTTTGGAGTTGCGCGAACAGTTCGATCACATCGTGATTGACACTCCGCCCACCCTTTCCGTCACCGACGCCGTGGTGCTTTCGCCCCGCGCCGATGCCACCATCCTGGTGATTCGTTCCGGCCAGACCACGAAACAGGCGCTGCGCCGCTCCCGCGACATATTGATGCAAGTCAATGCTCACGTCGCCGGCGTGCTCCTCAATGCCGTAGACCTCACTTCCCCCGATTACTATTACTACTACGAGTATCAGGGAAAATATGGAGCCTACTATCAGGAGGAGACTCCAAGCGCGGAGAACGCCGTGGAACCGAAAGCGGGTTGAGGCAAATGATCGGGTGATCTGGCCATCGGGTCATCAGGTCATCGAAGTGTTGCTGGACAGTTGGGTTTCGATGGCCCGATGGTAAGATACCCGATCACCCGATCGGTTTAACAATGGCCATTCCACTTTCAAACCGGCGGCGTTGGCAGTTAGCTGTGGGTCTGGTTCCTCTCGCCGTCATCTATCTTTTTCTTGCGGGCGCGGAGTTTGCCGCCAGCGTTTTCGCTGCGCATGCGGAGTTGCCATCCCTGCAACGCGCGGTGCGCCTGTCGCCGGGAAATGCCGAGTATCGCCATCGGCTCGGACGCTACTTTGCATTGGTTGCCGGCGATCCTCAATCCGCTATCGACAGCCTTCGATCCGCCGTCGCCCTCAACCCCCACGATGCCCATTATTGGTTCGATCTGGCCGGCGCGGATCAGGTAACCGGCGATCTCGCAGGCCAGCGAGCGGCGCTGGAACGCGCGTTGCAAGCCGAGCCAACTGCTCCCGATGTGGCGTGGGAAGCGGCGAACTTTTTTCTGGTTGACGGCGACATCGACCGTGCCCTGCGCGAATTTCACGTTGTCATCGAGAACGACGATTCCCTGGTGGATGACGCCCTGCGCGCCTGCTGGCGCATACGTCCCAATGCCGATGCTCTGCTCCGCGACGTGGTGCCGGCCCGCACCGATTCCCTGATTTCCTTTCTCGGGCTGCTGAAGAGTAAGCAGGAAACCGAGGCCGCCATTAAGACCTGGGAACGCCTCGCCCAATTGCACGAAAAATTCCAGAACCGCTATGTGTACGATCAGGTGCGTTATCTCATCGACGTGCGCCGTCCCGACGCTGCCATGTCTGCCTGGGAGCAAACGGCTGACACGCTTGGCCTCTCGGCTTACCTCCCGACGGAGGACAACCTGGTGGTGAACGGCGATTTCAGCCTCGATATCCTCAACGGAGGTTTCGACTGGACCTACGAGAATCGAACCGGAGTCGAGCCCTTGCTGGATCCGAGCGAATTCCACCAGGGCCACCGCTCTCTTTCCCTCAACTTCGAAGGCCCCGGAATTTCCGATGCCGGAATTCAACAACTGATCCCGGTACATGGCGCAACCACTTACGACTTCTCCGCCTACTACAAATCGAAGGAGTTTGAGGGCGCGGGCGGGCCCCAGATCGTTCTGCGCGACGCATACACCGGCGTGCCGTTGTATGCCAGCGACCCGCTCAAGGATGCCGACTTCTGGAAGGAGGTTCACTCCAAAGTAACCACCGCGGAGTCCACCAACCTGCTCAAGCTGGCCATCGAGCGTTTCCCGGCTGGTTCTCCCATCAGAGGCAAGCTTTGGCTCGATGGTTTTGAACTTTCTCCCGAGGATTCCGCCGACAATTCCCCAAATCAATCCAAGGACAAACCGTGAGTTCCGCCCTCGCAACGCAGCCCGAACCGGCGACCATCGCCAAAGTCTCGCGACTGAGACTATCCAGCACCGCGCTGCTGACTGGCGCCTGTGCCGTGTTGTTGCTCGGGCCGCTGGCCTTTGGAGCCGTCGAGCCCTGGTCCATTTTTGCCTTAGAGGTATGCGCCACGTTGCTGTTGGCGGGTTGGGCGTCCCGCCAGTGGATCCACCGGGAACTCGACGTCTACGGGAACGTACTCTACCTCCCCATGGCTGCCTTTTTTGCACTCGTGTTACTGCAGTGGGCGGCCGGAACCACCGCCTACCGCCACGTCACCTACTCGCACTTGCTGCTCTACACCGCCTACGGCATGCTGGTGTTTGTCGTGACCCAGACGTTGCATCGCTCTTCTCAGTTTGAACTCATGGCCAAGGTGTTTACGGGCTATGGGGTGGTGGTGGCTTTGTTTGCGGTGTTGCAGGGTATGGCGCCGAATGGAAAGGTCTACTGGATCCGGACCCTGGAGCAGGGCGGCTTTATTTATGGTCCGTACGTCAATCACAATCATTACGCCGGCCTGATGGAGATGCTTACACCCTTCCCGTTGGTACTGGCCGCCACTCGCTTCACCGATGGCAGCCGCAAGATTGCGGTGGCGGGAATCGCCGCGCTGATGGCGGCAAGTATTTTTCTTTCCGGTTCGCGCGGAGGCATGACGGCGTTCATGGCGCAGATGGTGCTGCTCGGCGTCCTTCTGGCTCGCAAGCGCGAGGGAAATTGGAAACAGCCCCTCATGCTGGGAGCATTCCTGGCGATGGTGATTGCTTTTCTACTCTGGATGGGTAACAACGAACTCACCCACCGCCTGATCAGCATTCACTCGGAAACCCGTGAAGAGATCAACGGCGGGGTCCGCCTCACCATTGACCGCGACGGCTTGCGCATGTGGATGCAGCGGCCCTTTCTCGGTTGGGGACTGGGCACGTTTCCTGTCGTCTACCCGCAGTTTCGCAGTTTCTACACCAACATGTTCGTGAACCAGGCTCACAATGATTATCTGCAACTGCTGGTCGAGACCGGCCTCGCCGGATTCTCGATCGCGGTCTGGTTTCTGGTGCTGGTTTTCCGCCAGGCAGCGGGCAAGCTTAGGAATAATGACTGGACCGAGAACGCCAGCGGCGCGTTGACCGTAGCCGCGCTGCTCGGTTGCGTGGGCATCCTGGTGCACAGTTTTCTCGATTTCAATCTGCAGATCCCGGCAAACGCCGCGTTGTTTTACGTGCTCTGCGCGATTGTCGCCTCCAAACCATTGCAGGAATCGCAGCGCCGCCGCGTGCTTCGCCGCCACACTTCGATCGCCGAGCCGCACCCGGAAACCGCGGCATCCTGATCGCCGCAGCGAAATCGGCTCAACTCAGGCCTGGTAGAGCTGCTCGTGCTGCCGCGCTTCATACCACAACGCCAGTTCGACGCGGTTCCACAACCCCAGCTTGTCGTAGATCAATCGCAAATAGTTCTTCACCACGTGCTCGGTGGTCCCGAGAGAATCGGCGATTTCCCGGTTCTTGCAACCCTCGGCTACGCGTTGAATGATGAACTGTTCGCGTTCTTTGGGCCCGCGGCGGTTTGCTGTCGCTCCAACCATAATTGCCTCCTATAAAGTAAAGTCGCGAGCTTGACCCGCTTGATGCCCCCCTTGATTCCGAAACGCAGAAACAGGCGGTTGAAATGCGCCTTGACCGTTCTCTCGGCAATGTTCAGGTCTTTGGCGATTTCCGAGTTGTCGCATCCCTGGAGAAGCAGTTCAATCACCTGCCGTTCCCGGGGCTCCATGTGGCTGAAATTCTCTTCCATAAACACCGCACCTCGCCGCTGCGACCCGGCCGCTGTAAGTGACTTCGCAATCAGGTCGTTTCGACGCATCTGGATTCGGGTCTTTGCGTCTCATTTTGCATTCAGGAGGCCAAATCCGGGGTGTGGTTGTTAACTAAGTGTGAAATCTTTCGAGGTACGCTTTTTTCTTGGAAAACGGCGGTTACTACAGTCATTGCAGGCACATACGCGCAGCCGTTTTGCTCAGTGTCTAAGGTGAATCACTTAGTACAAACTTCCGGGGTACCTCCCCCCCAAAGAGCATGATTTACACAGAAGTGCATCCGACACGCGGAAGTGCATCTGCGCCCAGGCCCTCAACCCTCCCCTATAATGAGCCGTGGACTTCAAGCTGGTAAGCAACTACAAGCCCCAGGGCGACCAGGCGCAAGCCATCGATGCCCTCACCCGCGGCGTTTTCGATCACGAGCAGCATCAAGTCCTGCTCGGCGTCACCGGATCGGGCAAGACCTTCACCGCCGCCAAAGTGATAGAAGCCGCCAACCGCCCGACCCTCGTCATGGCACACAACAAGACTCTGGCCGCACAGCTCTACCACGAGTTCAAGAGTTTCTTCCCCAATAACGCTGTGGAGTACTTTGTCTCCTACTACGACTATTACCAACCGGAGGCTTACGTTCCGGCGGCGGATCTTTATATCGAGAAGGAATCCACGATCAACGACGAGCTTGACAAGCTGCGGCTCTCGGCTACGCGATCGCTTTTCGAGCGGCGCGATTGTCTGATTGTGGCTTCGGTCAGTTGCATCTACGGTTTGGGCTCGCCGGAGGCTTACTACGGCATGATGCTGTTCCTGGAAAAGGGGCAGAAGATCAAGCGGCAAGACATCACCCGCAAGCTGGTTGACATTCTTTACGAGCGTACGGAAGGGGATTTTCGTCGCGGGACGTTTCGGGTGCGTGGCGACATCATCGAAATTTATCCCACCTACGACGACAACGCGTATCGCGTCGAAATGTTTGGCGACGAGGTCGAATCGCTGGCGCAGATCGATCCTTTGTTTGGGACGGTCAAGCAGCGCTACATGCGACTGCCGATCTATCCGAAGACGCACTATGTGATGAAGGAAGAAGCGCGCGCTTCAGCTGTCGCTTCTATAAAAACCGAACTCGCCTGGTGGGAAGCGGAACTGGAAAAGCAAGGACGCCTGGTCGAATCGCAGCGCATCCATCAACGTGTGATGTATGACCTCGAAATGATCAAAGCCATGGGCTATTGCCACGGCATCGAAAACTATTCGCGCCATTTCACCGGACGTCTTCCCGGCGAGCCGCCGCCCACGCTGCTCGATTATTTTCCACGCGACTTTCTCATGTTCATCGACGAATCGCACCAGACCGTGCCGCAACTCCACGGCATGTATCATGGCGACCGTTCGCGCAAGCAGACGCTGGTCGAATACGGATTCCGCATGCCGTCGGCGCTCGACAACCGTCCGCTGACTTTCGAGGAGTTCGAGCATCGCACCAACCAGCTCGTCTATGTCTCCGCCACGCCCGGACCTTACGAACTTACGAAGTCCGCAGGCGTGGTCGTCGAGCAGATCATTCGCCCCACCGGCTTGATCGACCCGCCCGTCGAGATCCGTCCGGTGAAAGGACAGATCGACGACCTGCTGCACATGATCCGCGACCGCGTTGCTCGCAACGAGCGCGTACTGGTGACCACGTTGACCAAGCGGATGTCCGAAGACCTGGCCGAGTATTACAGCGAAGTCGGCGTGAAGTGCCGTTACATGCACTCCGAAATCGAGACATTGGAGCGGGTAAAGATTTTGCGCGACCTGCGCAAAGGCGAGTTCGATGTATTGATCGGCATCAATCTTCTGCGTGAAGGTCTCGATTTGCCCGAAGTATCGCTGGTGGCGATTCTCGACGCCGACAAGGAAGGCTTTCTGCGCTCCGCCGGTTCGCTGATTCAGACGATTGGACGGTGCGCCCGCAACCTGAACGGTCGCGCGATTCTATATGCGGACCGCATGACCGACTCTATGAAAAAGGCGCTCGACGAGACCAATCGCCGGCGCGCTATTCAACAGGCCTACAACGAAGAGAATGGGATCACTCCTGAATCCATCATCCGCCCCCTCGACATGACGCTGGTCGCGATCGTGGGCGCCGACTATACCGACCTTACCGGCCCGGAAGCCGAAGGCATTCCGGACTTCAAGTCGCAGGAAGAGTTGGATGCCTACATCGCAAAGTTAGAAAGTGATATGCGGGAAGCCGCCAAGCGCTTTGAATTTGAGAAGGCAGCCAAGCTGCGGGATACGATCAAGGAACTGCGGACCAAGGAATTTCTGTTCGCCTAAGGGCCCGGACGTTTTATTGGCAAAGGACACGATATCCGTGTTACACTGGATTCGTGTCATCGACTCGCCGCTTACGCAACGTGACCGTAACCTTGGAAGAAGACGTCGCCCAGTGGGCCCGCATCGAGGCGGCGCGCCGGGACACCAGCGTCTCGCGGCTGCTGGGGTCGCTGCTGAAGGAGCGCATCTCCGACCACGGCGGTTCTGCCGCTGAGGCGGCGGAGCGACTGGCAAGTTTTGGCAAGCGTCATCGGCTCAGTTTGCGCGGGCTTAAGATTAAAGATCTGATCAATGAAGGACGCCGGTGAGCCGGTTCGTCCTCGACGCTTCGGTCGTCCTGACCTGGTGCTTTCCCGATGAGGATGCTGCCGTGGCACAGCACGTCGCCGACATGTTCAAGCGAGGCGATACCGCGGTTGCGCCCTCATTCTGGCCGCACGAGGTTCTGAACGCCTTGCTGGTTGGAGAAAAACGCAGGAGCATATCCAAGGAGTTGGTGGGAAGCTTTCTCGACGACCTGGCAACGCTCCCCATCGTGCTGGAACAGTATCCTGCCAGCAATGTTTTTGACAGGACTCAGCATCTCAGCCGCGAACACGGATTGAGTGCGTATGATGCGGCTTACCTCGATCTGGCTTTAGCCAGCAGCCTGCCACTTGCAACCTTGGACGAAGAGTTAGTGCGGGCCTGCAAGAAAGCGCGTGTGCGGTTGGTGCAGGTGTGAGGTTCGCGTCTGACAAGTTAACGCTCCTACCCTGAGATTTCTGCTCTCCGAGCTCGCGCTGAGACGTTCTACTCTAGCTCTGGCCGGCGGCGGCGTGCACGGCTTTCTTGCCCGACTCGCCAGCGGCGGCGCTCACTTCTTGTTTAATTCTCAGTTCTTTTTCAATAGACGAAAAGCGCTGAAAGACTTCGTGCAGCCGCAAAGCCATGTTGCGGATGGTGTCGGCTTGCGCCAGGACGCTTGCCGGCAGTTTAGGCTCCAGCATGATAAGTTCGGCGTTGCCCAGCACGCCGGTGAGAACGTTGTTAACGTTGGTCCGCATCTCGAGCATGTAGCGGCCGAGCGCGGCCTCGGCTTGGGTGGCGGCACAAACCGTCCCGGCTTCGCGGGCGCGGGTATCAGCCCGGATGCGCCGCAGAATTTCGCGCCCCACCAAACCCGCGATTGCGGCCCACAGTCCGGGCTCGCGTCGCAATTCGAGAACCGAACCGCGGAGCTGATAGAAATCGAGCGAGCGATCTGAATGCACCAGGATCGCGGGCCTGCGGGAGTCCGCGAGCGACTGCTGCAAGGCTTGGTGCCGGTCTTTGCGCAGGGCGTCGCGCAGGGCTTGGCTTTTTTTTCCGCGGGCGTTCTTCTGGTCGAAAGAAACGTCGGCAATCGCCAGGTCGTACTGGCTGCCCTCGAGGTCGCGAGAGAAGCCTTGGTCGAGCACGATGAATTCCGGCCGGTCGGAATGCGCGGCGGAACGCGGAGCGGGTTCCTGCGGCCAAGCCGCCGTAATCTCCCGCGCAAAGGCGGGGTTGCTGGCAAGGATCAGGACGGTCGGGCGTTTTCTGCTCATGGTCGCTTTCCGGGCAAGCCGCTTCTACCGGAAACTACTTTTTGGCCCCGGCGCCAGATTTTGCTGGAGCGGTGGCGGCGCGCGCGTTGAGCGGATTCTTGCGAGTCCCGTTCTGGAGCGCGTCGTCGACGGCAGCTCGCAGATCGACCAGCATGCGCAGCGGCTGTCCCGAGGAGTATTCCGCGTGGAACATGACTTTCCAGGACTGGCAGATCATGCGCAGACGCCCGATCGGTTCTTCGGCGGAGAATTGGGCGCGGCGGCAATCGATGGTCGAGATGCCGCGGCGCTCCAGTTCGCGCAAGCCATCCTGGATGGCGTTAAGATCGTCGTGCATGAGGCGGAAAAAGATCCGCCGCAGCATGAAGCTGAAACGCGCAAACGCCGCCATGGCCGCGGGCTCGAAGTAGCGGGCCGCATTCTGCGTTTTGAGCTTGCGCCCTTGCTCGAGCGTCCCGCTATGCAGCAGTTCGCTGAGACGGCGGCTACGCGCCGCCGACTGCAGAATGTTCTCCAGAGAGCTCAACCATGCCGGAATCTTCGGCTGTTGCGGGCCCAGCACCGGCTCCAGCACCTGCGCGACGTAATCGAGGTCAACGTCCGCGTCTTCCAGGCCCGAGGGCGCGCACAGCGAAAAATACTGGACCAGCAGGAAATCGGTCTTGTCGCGGTCGCTGGCAGACTTCGAGGTCTTCTGCAGATGATGCAGCAGAAGCTGACGCAACACCGCTTCGTTGGCCAGCGGCGTGGTCTGCAGAAACTGGCGCAACTGGTGCACCTGGATCTGTGCGTCGACCTGCTGGAACCAGGCTTCGGCCTGGCCGACGGACTCGGCCGATGGCGAGAACCCCTCGCCATGATCTTGATCGATCGGACAGGCAGGAACCTCAATCACAAATTCGCGGACCAGCGCAGCGTAAATGGGCCGCAGGGCGGAGAGCGCGGCTCCTTGCTCTTCAAATGAAGGTTGGGAGGATGCAGTCATGATTTCACAATCCAATTGGGAACAGGTTTGAGGAAGCGGGCGGCAACCACCGTCCGTTCAGGATGATACTGGACCGCGACCACCGACGCCTCGGCATGTAGCGATCCGTCGTTGCTCTCGACCAGGACACGATCGGCAAATTCCAACGGACGGCCGAGCGCGAACAGAACTTCGCGTGGCGTGCCGTACTCGATGACGGTCTCCTGCAAAAAAGTGCAGTCGTTTTCGTGCACGGTCCGATCGCCATTTCCGTTGGCAGGAATGCGGCTGAGCTTGATGGGAATCCGCACCGGAGTAGCCTCGGGAAAGAACTTGGCTAAGCGGCTTACAATGTCTGACTCGAGAGCGCGAGCAGTTGCCTGGTTCGGCACAGTTAGACCTCAATCCCGGGGGAGCTTTGAGCAGCCGAGTCTCCCCTCTTCCTGGTTGAGAAGAGATGCGAGGAGACTCGCGCTGCCTCATCAGTATGCATTAGTGCACGAATCCCACCAAATACTTGAAGGTCATGGACCTAAGAGCAAGTGGAAGAACGACAGGCAGTTGAACGCGTCACGCGGAGAGCGGAGCAGGTCATTTCCTGGAAATTACGGAAAAGGCGTCTCAGGGTGAGAAAGCTGTCTCAGTTCGCAGGCTGCGGCGGACCGGAGGTTCGAGGCGAGGCCGAGCTGTACTCGGCTTGGACGGGGCGGAGCCCCGCAAGCGTTAACTTAAGAATTAACTCCCGATTGCCCGTCATTCAGGACTTGAGCATCATCTCCGAGATGTCGACTTCTCGGTACCAATCCGGCCAACCTCCTCTGAGCCCGGTTCTGGACTGCCAGATGAAGGGCTGAAGGGGGCTGGATTACCTCCACAATGCCGAGGAACGACCCAGGGCCTACAGGGGCGAAAAGAGTGTTCTATTTAATCTTGCCTCCCTTGCCAAACGACACTACAACGACGAATTTCAGTACCGGTTTACCCTTTACGAGTAACGGACGGTAGCGCCATTGCTTTACGGCGGTTGTTGCTGCTTCGACAAGAAATGGGGGTCCATCGATGACGTTGACCTGCTCAACGCTGCCATCTTCCTTGAGCGTTACATCCATGGCTCGGGGCAGTCAGTGATCGGCATCACACCCCGCAGAGAAAACGGGAGGTTATCCCGGGCCAGAAGTCAGCTTGGGGGAGGTTTCATCAGATAGATAACGATAAACGCGCTGGTGGTGAGCGACCGCTCATTTCTGAATCGTCGGCCACCCGGAGTTACCGCGCAGAAGCCGGCCCGCAGGGTCGAGTTCTAGCCCGTCTGCTTAAGTTAGCGCTTACGGGGCGGGGTCCCGTCGCCACACGAACAAATCCTACTGCAGGGTCGTCGGACCTTGTGACTCCTCGCGTACCCCGATGTGGTAACGCTTTAGCTTGCGATAGAGGGTGGCGCGGCTGATGCCGAGCATCTTGCCGGCCAGATTTTTGTCTCCGTGGACCTGCGAAAAGACGCGTTCGATGGTGGCGCGCTCGATATCTCCCAAGTCTGTGGCATGGAGGTTGCTGGCCTGGCCGGAGACTTCGGGCGAATCCAGCGGTTCGTCTTGGATTTCCGCGTGCGTGATCGAGGGCGGCAGATCGTTGACTTCGAGGATGCGCTGATCGCCCAGGGCGACGGCTCGCTCCAGGCAATTTTCCAGTTCGCGGACATTGCCGGGCCAGTCATAGGCCAGCAGGGCCTTCATGGCGGCGCCGGAAAGCTGAAGGCCGCGTCCGGGAGCAAGGCGCTCCAGAAAGAACGCCGTCAGGATGGGAATGTCGGAACGGCGATCGCGCAAGGGGGGCAGAGAAATCGTGACCACGTTGAGGCGGAAGAAAAGATCCTTGCGGAAAGTTCCTTTCTTGTATTCGGTCTCCAGATCGCGGTTGGTGGCGGCCATGATGCGCACGTCCACCTTGACTTTTTGATTACTGCCCACGGGACGAACTTCTTTCTCCTGGATAAAGCGCAACAGCCGGGCTTGCATCTCGAGCGGAAGTTCGCCCACCTCGTCGAGAAAAATGGTTCCGGTATCGGCCGATTGCAGCAGGCCCTGCTTGGACCGAAGAGCTCCGGTAAAAGCGCCTTTTTCGTAGCCGAACAATTCACTTTCGATCAGGGTGGGGACAAGCGATCCGCAGTCGACGGCCACAAATGGGCGGCTGGCCAGGTTGCCGCGAAAATGCAGGGCGCGGGCCACCAGTTCCTTGCCGGTTCCGCTTTCGCCGGAAATCAGGACCGGGGTGCGTGTGTCCTTGAGCCGGGAGATGAGGCGCAGGACGTGCTGAATGCTGGCGGAACTGCCGATGATGCCGTGGACCGCGGTCTCGGTCTCGGAACGTTCCCGGAGGTAGAGATTCTCCTCCACCAGGCGAACCTTATCGGCCATACGGCGCAGGAAAAGGCGCAGGTCGTCGAGCGGGGCAAAGGGCTTGGCGATGTAATCGTAGGCGCCCAGCTTCATCGCCTGCACCGCGGTTTCCACCGACCCGTGGCCGGTCATGAGGGCGACTTCGATGCCGGGGAAGTCGCGTTTGACTTGCTCCAGGAATTCGAGCCCGGACATGCGCGGCATCACCATATCGCTGAGGACCATGTGCACCGGCTGTTCTTCAAGCAGAGCGAGGGCGGCGTCACCGCTCTCGGCTTCGAGGCAAGAAAAGCCCAGCGATTCGCCGACGGTCATGCACAGGCGGCGGATGGTCTGCTCGTCATCGACAATCAACAATCGGATGCGGAAGTCTGTCATGGGGCCACCCTGCCCATGGTCTGCTGGACCACGGAAATGAATTCACGAACCCGAAACGGCTTTTCCACGCAGGGCGCCCCGGTGCGGCGCAGGGTGGCAGCGGTTTCCTCGTTGGCCATGTCGCCGGTGATGAACACCAGACGGGAGGCGAGTTCCGGGCGATTGGCTGCAATCCAGGCATAGACCTGGGCGCCATCGACGCCACCCGGGGTGCGCATGTCGGAAACCACGCCGTGAAAAGTGCCTTGGGCCAGCAGGCGCAGGGCTTCAGCGCCGGATTCGGTCGGAACCACGCTATATCCCTGGCCCTCGAGAACAGAGCGCACCAAAGCCATGACCGCTGGCTCATCTTCAATCAACAGCACTGGCCCGAAAGGTAATTTAGTTCCCGTCTGCGTCATTTTGGATCCACTCCTGCCACGGCTCTAAAGGATGCCGCCTCGGATACTACCGGGAGGCGGACCATAAAAGTCGCTCCTTCAGAGTCCGGGTTGTTGTGACACGTAATTTCTCCGCCGTGTTCACGGACAATGCCATAGCAAATACTCAGGCCCAATCCCGTCCCCTTGCCTACATCTTTGGTGGTGAAGAAAGGATCGAAAATCCGTTCCGGATCAGCGATGCCGGTGCCGTTATCGCGAAAAGAAATCTCCACGAAGGCGTTGGCGCGGGCGCTGATGACCTCAATACGGCCGGCGTTCCGCGTGCTTTCGCGAACGGCGTCGTAGGCATTGTTCAGGATGTTGAGAAAGACCTGCTGCAGCTGGTGGGAATCTCCGACCACCTGGGGCAGAGATTCATCGAGGCGCTCGACCACCTGAATGCCGTGACTGATGAAGTCGTACGAACGCAAGTGCACGGTGCGTTGCAGGATGGAATTGAGTTGAACCGGCTGGCGCTGCGGCGGCATCTGGCGCGCAAAGCTGAGCAGGTTTTGCACGATCTGCTTGGTACGCTGCGCCTCCTGCAGAATCACGCGCAGATCGCGCCGAGCGCTTTCGGGGAGCTCGGGATTTTCCATCAAAAGGTCGGTGAATCCGAGGATGGCAGTGAGTGGATTGTTGACTTCGTGGGCGACGCCGGAAACCAACTGTCCGACGGCCGCCATTTTCTCGGCGTGCACCAGCTTGGCGCGCAGCACCGCAGAATCGGTGACGTCGGTCATGACCACAACGATGCTGCTCACGCGGCCGTCTTCGCCGTTGATCGGGCTTAGATTGACGGAAAACTGGCCGCTGACGCCGTCGGCACGAAGCAGGGGGAGATCGAAGTTATCGACCTGCTGGCCGCGGACCACGGCGGCCAGCGCTTCCCGGAGCGCGGCGCGCCTCGGCGCGGCGCACAGCTCGGGTAAGGCATGCCCCAGGATCTGGTTCTGTTGAAAGCCAAGACCGCCCCAGCGCCGGTTGGCATAACTGATTACTCCGTCGGTGTCGGTGACCAGAATCAGGCTTTGGGTATGACTGAGGATTTTGCTGGAGAAATCCCGTTCTTTCTGGAGCTCGGTTTGCGACTGGCGGAGGCCGGTAATATCGAGCATGAGCCCGCGGTGCTGCAAGACGTTGCCCGCCGAATCGCGCATCGCAAAACAGTTCATGAATACGTGGACGGGCGATCCATCCTTGCGCCGCAGAACTTCTTCGTGATTGTGCATCTCGCCCCCGCGCTTGAGCATCTCCGACAGTTCCTCCCGCCGCTGCGGAGAAAAATAGACCTGGGTAGGAATGTCGAGCTGCAAAACTTCGTCACGGCTGCTGTAGCCGAGGATGCGTACCAGCGCGTCGTTGACTTCCACGAAGCGGCCCTGGGGTGAGGAAACGTAAATTCCTTCCTGAATGTTGTCGAACAGTTCGCGGTAGCGGCGCTCGGCATCGCGGCGGTCGGTAATGTCCTTGAGCACGTGCACAATCTGCAACTGCTCGCCGCTCATCCCGCCAACCCCGCGCGCTGAGGGCCCCGGGCTGGCGGCATGAATGCGCGAGGTGGAAATCAGGTAGGTGCGTTCGAGGACGGGGTGCACGTATTCGTCCAGACCCTCGCCGCTGCGGCAGAAAGGACAAGAGTGCGGCGAAGAGCCGGTGGAAAGTGCTTCGAGCGCCCGCATGTTGACGCCGATCAACTCGTCGGGGGCGATTCCGATGAAATCGGCCAGCGAGCGATTGACGCGCAGCACGTTGTGCTGCTCGTCATGGACCACGATGAAATCGCTGATGGCATCGAACACATCCAGCCAGTGCCGGTTCGCCTGCTCCATGCGGGTAAACAGGCAGGCATTCTGCAGAGCGATGCTGGCGTGGCCGGCGATGGCGCGCAGCAACTGCGAATCCTCGATGCCGGGCGGGGCGCCGCGGTCGGCGAGACAAAGCACGCCGACAAGTTCTTCCGAGGAGCCGGCCAGCCGGACCAGGGTGCAATCGGTCCATCCCAGAGTGGAGGCCAGCGGGGCTCCCAGTAGATCGCTGGCGGGGGCAAAGGTGACATCGTTGGTGTACCTGGGCAGCGCTGTACCGAGCGCGTGACTGAAGCGGCGCAGCAGCGGTGGATCGTTGATCTCTGAAGCTTCGCCTTCGGCGCCGCGAATCAGGACGCTATCCACCTCCGATGCATGAAAAAGGCTGAGGGCAGCGGAACGGCTTCCCATGAGGCCCGCCGCGCGTTGAGCAAAGCTGCGCATGAATTCCGGAAGATGCAGAACGGTGTTCAGTTCGAGTGCCAGGGTGACCAGGGCATCGGCGCGGCGGCGGTGCTCCTCGGATTGGTGCAGGTTGCGCGTCAGTTCGAGCGCGATTGCAATTTGCGCGGCCAGAGCGCGTGCGCGGCGGACGTCTTCGTCGCTGATCGGTCCCGGTTCGGCCCGGTCAAGCACGCCGAACATCCCCAGCACATCGCCGTTGGAACCGATCAGGGGCACCGCCAGCAGTTGGCGGATATGGAAAGCGGCGACGAACTCCAGATTCGCACCTGGGGTCGTCGAAGCGTCTTCGGTGAAGAACACGTTCTTATTCTTCAACGCGGAAGCGGCAACGCCATTGTGGAGTGGAATATCCACGGGACGGGCCACCCCGTTCTCCACTCCCCATCGAATGCGGAAGGCGGCCTCTTCGAGCAGCCCGATAAAACAACGCTGGAAGCCGAGGAACCTGGCGGCGCGGAGCACCGAAGTCTGCATGAACTCATCGAGTTTTCCCGCGGAACCGAGCTCGAAGGAAATCTCGAGTATTTCGTGCAGTTCGTGGGCCTGGGCGCGCGCCATGCCACACAACTCCGCGTTGGCGACGGCGACCGCCCCAAACCCGGCCAGGGCTGAAACCAGGGTCTTGTCTTCCTCGGTGAACGGGTTGCTGAAGCGCGGATAAACCAGAATTGCGCCCTGCGAGCGCGTGGTGCGAAACGGCGCTGCGACCAGGACTCCGGACGGCGAATCTTCTCCCAGATGCGCGGCGCCGTCTATGCTCACCGTAATGCGCTCGCCAGCGACGATGGTGCGGGCGGCGATCTCCTGCACCGAGCGCAGCTGGTTCTGTTGAAAACGCGAACGGATGGACAGAGCGAGCTTGGGCGTCTCGGCCGACACCGCCTGCAACTGGGATTTCTCTTGCTGGACGAAAACCAGCACGGCGGGCGAATGCAGCAGCACACGAAGACGATCGGCGATGTTTTCCATCACCGCTGCGGTGTCGGGCAAGCCGTGCAGTGTCGCGGCGACTTCGACTAGAAGACTGGCGCGCTGCTGCTCCTCGCGCGCGAGTTGGTTCAGGCGCAGGACTTCGAGTGCAGTCCCCAGTTGGGCCGCCAGGATCGTGACTCTGGCTACGGCATTCTCGTCAAAACCGGCATCAGGCGCGCTCTGCACCAGCACGATGGCGCCGCCCGCATTGCCTGAAACCAGCAGAGGCGCGGCTATGGCGGCATGCGCGTGACATTCGGCCAGCCAGGGATAACGAGCGACGTCGAGGTGGTTGACGAAGAAGGCGTGGCGCTTGTGAACCGCTTCCCTGGCAATGGAGGGATCACCCGCGCCCAGGCGTCGACCACGAAAAGATTCGGCCTGGGCGCCGTCAGCTTCGGCTCCAACCAGTTCACCGTCGGAAGAGTAACTCCAGAAATAGGCGCCGCCGGCATGGAAGAAGGCGCGCGTCAGGACACAAAACGACCGAATGAGCTGTCCGGGTTCGCCGCTCTGGAAAGCAGCGCGCGAAAGCTCCAGGAGCAGCTTCTGGAAATCCTCTTCAGACTGAGACGCGTCCCCCAGCCCCGAGTTTCTAGTCGGTCTCGTCAGCGTACCCCGTTTTTCGTGCTAAACAACTGAAAACAATTGAATTGCATATCAACTAAAGCGTAATTCTCAAATTGAGTCAAGGGAATAGAGGGGGGCAGTGCCAACTTGTGAAACGGTACAAAAATGATACGGAAGTCGCAATTCGTGATCGGAGATCGGCAGTTGTGCGGCTGCGTCCGAGGCAGTTCGCGCGTCCGAAGAACCGAGTTGACTCGGGCGCGAAAAAGCCGCCTGCGAGCAGCATAAGGCCCGACTCTTCATCGCCTTGTAAAGAGATCACTAAAGTAATGGACAGAAAGAACTTTTGATATCCGCTAGGGCATTCCTTGCACGAAGATTAGATGAATGTTGAGTGACGAGGAAGATACCGTGACTTTTCAAGGATTGAATCGGGCGATTGCGGTGGGTCTGCTGCTGGTGGGCGGATGGACCGCGATCAGCGCTCCCCCGGCGTGGGGGCAGGAAGCCAAGACGCAGGAGGGCGGTAGAAAGGTTAAGACCCGGGTAGCGCCGGTTTATCCGGAACTGGCCAAGCGGATGAACATCACTGGCGTGGTGAAGGTACGGGTAACAGTGGCTGCCAACGGGACGGTCAAGGATGCAGCGCTGGTGGGCGGGCACCCGGTCCTGGCAGGCGCCGCTCTGGATGCCGCTAAGAAGTGGCACTTCGAATCGCGTCCCGAAGAGTCCACCGAGATTATCGAATTCCGTTTTGATCCCACCCAGTAGGGGAGACAGCGCGCTATCCAAAGCGCTGGATGAGGAAGGTTGGAATTATGAATATAGGAAAGAAGCTGTACCTGAGTTTCGGAGTGATTCTGGCAACGGTTCTAATGCTACTGGCGATCAACCTGTACGGGGTGCATCGCGAGCATGAGACCAAGGCGGCGGCACAGAATTCGATCGACATGACCGAAGCCACCTCGCTGGTCCGCTTCCAGATGATGCAGAACAGGCTTCATCTGCAGAACTACCTGCTCAGCGGAGACACCCGTGACGTGGACAAAATGAATGATGGCGAACGCCTACTGAATGACGCCCTGCACCATGCCCAGGACCTCGCCAATTCCACGCAGCAGCGCGGCAGTCTGGAGAAGGTGCAGGGGTTGGAACAGGGATGGAACACCGATTTCGCCAGCCCGTTGGTGGACAAGCGCCGCGCCGTGGACGGTGGCAACGCCACGGTAGCCGAACTGCAAATTTTCTATCTGCAAAAGGATCCGAATTCCTGGGTCTCGCGTTCAAGCGACGTTCTGGACGCCGTTGACCAGGAAAACCGCAAGCAGTTGGACGAACGACGCCGCTCGGATGAGTCGGCGGCAACCTGGACGATACTGGTTTCCGTGTTCAGTTCCCTGATCGCGCTGGCTCTGGGCGCAGTCATTGCCTACCGGACCGCCAATTCGATCACGGGATCGCTGACGCGGCTGATTCATGTGGCTGACCAGATCGGCCAGTCCGGCGATCTGGAACACAATATTGACGTCCGCGGCAAGGACGAGATCGGGCAACTGGCCAGGACTTTCGATTCCATGGTGAAGTACCTGAAGGAAATGGCTGCGGTTTCGGAAGCCATCGCCGGGGGCAACCTGGCGGTTGACGTCCGTCCGCGCTCCGCCAACGACACGCTGGCAAACGCCTTCACACGCATGGTGGAAGGCTTGCGCGGCATGGTGCGCCACGTGCGCGATGCCGCTTCGCAGGTGGCCAGCGCCTCCACCCAGGTGGCCAGCGCTTCCGACGAATCGGCCCGCAACAGCCTGCAGACTTCCTCGGCCATCGATGAAGTGACGAGCACCATGCACGAAATGAGCGTCAACGTGCAGAACATGGTCAAGAGCACGCAGACGCAGGCCTCGAGCGTCAGTGAAACCTCCGCTTCGATCGACGAGATGGTGACCTCCATTCAGCGGGTGGCGGATACAGCCAAGGTTCTGCTCGACATCTCCAACCGGTCGCGGGAAGAGGTGCACAGCGGTATCGGCACCATGGAAAAAGCGACTGACGGCCTGAACCGGATCAACACCACCATCCGCTCTTCGGGCGAGATCATCGACGCGCTCGGCACGCGCGCCGACGACATCGGCAAAATCATTGAAGTCATCGACGACCTGGCGGAGCAGACCAACCTGCTGGCCTTGAATGCCGCCATCGAAGCGGCGCGAGCCGGCGAACACGGCCTGGGATTCGCGGTGGTGGCGGATGAAGTCCGCAAGCTGGCCGAGAAATCCGCGCAGTCCACCAAGGAAATTTCCGAGTTGATCGGAAGCATCCAGAAGGAAGCGCGGAAAGCCGTCGAAAACATGGAGAAGAGCACGACCATCGTCAACGAAGGCCTGAATCTGGGCCAGGACCTGAACGCTGCACTGCGAAAGATTTCCAATGTGGTGACCGAGGTGTACAAGTTCGCGCAGGAAATCGGCGCTGCCACCAACGAACAGTCGCACGGCTCGTCGCAGATCGCGCGCGCCACCACCCGCCTGAACGAAATCACGCACGAAATCAACTCGGCGGTGGAAGAACAGGCTTCCGGGGCGCAGGCGGTGGTGCAAGCCATGGAACGCATGCGCGAACTGCTGCAATCGTCCACGTCGGGTTCCACCGAACTGGCGGCTTCCTCCGATCAGATGTCGAAGATGTCGCGGGGCCTGCTGGAATCGATGGACCGCTTTACGCTGCGCTCGAACGAGACCGCACCGGGATTCGCAAACGCAGCCCGGGGCACGGCGGCAGGATCGCGTTGAGGGGACTCCAACCATGAGCCGGGAAACACACGTAGTGGGCTTCCGGGTGGGCCGCGAGACTTACGGCGTGCCCATCACATCGCTGCATGAGATCGTCCGCGTGCCGGAGATC
>Ga0074045_10001654_pt1 | contig 21288 bp, 15 predicted proteins | sample BogForMeECP23OM2_FD_94442 | JGI IMG/M metagenome (GOLD analysis project Ga0074045, IMG submission 94442) | Bog forest soil microbial communities from Calvert Island, British Columbia, Canada - Bog Forest MetaG ECP23OM2 | ecosystem: Environmental > Terrestrial > Soil > Wetlands ... | reverse complement strand
TCCGCCTGAGCGGCTGCTGCCTTGTCCTTCTTCTTCTTGACGAAGTAAAGGACCACCAGGACGATCAGCGCCACTAGTGCAACCGCGAGCAAAATGTAGAGAGTGGTCACGAGGATCTCCTTGTTATCGCGGCGATGTCGCGATGGCTTCGACCTCCGAGACTCCGGAACCGAGAGTGAGCTTGTAGACGCCGAACAACAGCACCATCAGGATCGCGCAGGCCAGCGCCAGCCATCCCAGTTTTCGCACCAGTGGATCGGCGCGGACCACCAGCTTTTCCTGCGGGAGCATCCAGCCCGGGGAGAGCGGACCGAACTGGCCGCGGATGCGGCGGATTTTTTCGGCGGTGAGCCGCATCACCTGCACCAGCTCACCGCGATTGCCGGCGCTATAGCGGCCGCCGAAGCCGAGCAGCAGGCAGAGGTAGTGGACTTCGAGCACGTCGGCTAGGTCCATGGAATCGTTGCGGCCCAGGAGCTGTTGCAGATGCTGGAAGAAGACTTCGCCGGCGATATGCGTGCCGAACAGCTCCTCCTGCAGCGGCTTGCTGAGCCAACCGGAGAAGATGGGATTCTGCAGGTTGAGGATGGATTCATCGAGGAACGCGACGGTGGCGAAGGTCGCCAGCTTGACGTCTTCCGATGGATAACCGGCGGCCAGCGCCTGGTTGGCGGCGGTCCGCAGCGCTTCGCGGGTGTGATGCCGGAAGGACTGCGAATCGGTGACGCCCTGGCGGTTCGAGCGCAGCCGTTCGATGGCGGTGAACACTTCTTGGAAAATCAGCGGCAGGTTTTCCGGCCTGCGGGGACTGGCTGTAGGACTCATGTCAGTTATCCAGGACGACTAAGATCTCAATCTCGGGATTGGGAAACTCGCCGGGAACGTACGCGCCCACCTTGCGCGTCAGGTTGATGTGATCCCAGCAGGGGCCACCCTTGTTAAGGCCGAAGTATTGCGTCTCGACGCGGGCGGAAACCGCGGCCGGCGGCACGGGCAGATGAGTCAGCGTCAACCCGGGGAGGGCGCGCTTCACCAGTTCGCGCACGAAGGCCGGGCTGCATATCTTAATCAGCGGTGGCGCCTTGGCCATCAGTTCGGCGTCGCCCATGCGGGCGCGAATCGCCAGCACCCAGCGCGAACGCCCGAGGCAGCGCTGGTCGGTGACGTCGCCCTCGTAGTAGTAATCGGCCGTGCGTCGCAGCGGAATCGAGATGCAGTTGGTGGGAACGATGATTTCCAGGTGCGAGCGAATGTGGCGGTCGAGCGCTTCGAAGCAAGCGCTGAGGTTGTCGTGATCGTAAAGCGGCAGGTCGCGCGGGTGCGAATCGAGAGCGAAGGTGCACAACGCGCCGGCGAGGCGCGACATTTCTTCGAACAGCTCTTCCGGGTGGCCGCGCTTGGCGATCAACTGATGGCGCAGCGGTGTCAGTGCGGAATTCACCGCATGCATCAGCCAGAAGCTGGCGATCTGCCGCGTGGAGAACTCGGCGACGCCGCCGGACGTGTTGCGCGCGCCCATGGCGATGGCAGAGCTCTTCTCGCCGAGGATTTCGATCAGTCGCTGCAGCAGCAGCATGAGCCGCGTGGAGGCGGAGATCCGCAGCACTGGTGGAACGTAATTCGCGTCGTAGGCGAAGTGGCCGGCGCCGTCGCGCACGACGCGCGCAATGGGCATCGCGATCAGGTCGCCGGCGGGTTCGGTATCGAGCAGCAGGCGCAGGTTCTTGCGGCCGAGATGCACGGTGCGTTCGTCGGCGCCAGTGTTTTCGTCGGGCAGGACGCGCGGCTCGGCGGTGAAGCGGGCGTCGGCGGCCTCTCCATCCGGCAGCGAACAATTAAAACCGTTGGGCTTGCGCGGCGGAATGGCCAGCAGCACGACGATCGCGTCGCGGGTGGGCGGAAACAGGTCCGCGATGGCCCGCGACTCAGGCAGCGGATCACTCTCCGGCATGTTGAACGGCAGGCCGTCGCGGAAGATTCCGCGTGCGTGGGTCAGCGAAACGGTGCCGTTATGGAGCGCTTCCGCGTCCATTTCCACACCCGCCAATCCGTAGGAGGCGAACCACAGCGAAGAGGTGGCGAACTGAATGGAATCTTCGAAGTAGCGGCTCTGCACCTGGAAGTGATGCGGTCCCAGGTACATGCCCTCCGACCAGACCACCCTCGATAACAAGTTCATAAGTCCGCTCCGGATAGGGTAGCATAAGCGGCCGGATATAGCGCTGAATTTGCGTCAGGCGCGGTACGATGTCAGATGACAGCGGAGGGTTCGATGGACGTCTATCAAAAGTACGAGCTGTTGGAACCGCTGCCCGGGGAGGGTCCAAAGAGCTTCCGGGCGCGGCAGAAAGGGCCTGGAACGCCAGTGACGGTTCACTTTCTGGTGGGCGGACAGTCGCCGGACAACCAGATACTCCTGGCGCGGCTGCGCTCGCTGCCGCCAAGTTCGCTGGCGCGGATGGTCGAAGCCGGCAACGACAATCAGGGGACCCTGTACCTGGTGACGGTCGCGCCGCCTTTCCAACACCTGGTGGAGTGGCTGGAGAATCAGGAACAGGCCGCCGCGATGGAGGCGCAGAAGCTGAGCCGAGCAGGCGCATGGAAGGTCCCGGCGGCGGACGCGCCGCCGCCACCACCACCACCCGCGCCACCGGCCGCGCTCTCACAGCCGCTTGCGCCCGCACCTGTCGCGCAACTCGGTGGATATGCCGACATGTTCCGCGAGCCGCAGCCTACGCCAACCGGGCAGACAATGGCGGCGCCCGTCGCGCCCCAGCCGCCCGCTCCGGCGGAGGCGAGCTCCGAGCCGGGCGAGTTCACGCGAATGTTCCAGACAGCGGCTTCTCCCGCGGCAGAGGCGGCGTCGCCAGCCCCTTTGGCGACCGAAGACGTCCCTCAACCGGTTTCCGCTACAGTGAGGCCGGTGCAGCAGCAGCCAGCAGCGGCACCTGTTGTGCCCCCAGTCCCAGCGCCGCATGCCGAGGTGCCTTCGGCTCCGCTGCCCCCGCCCGCTCCGGTGGAGGCGAGTTCCGAACCGGGAGAGTTCACGCGACTGTTTCAGGCGGTGCCCGGGCCGGTGTCGCCGGCACCGCCAGTTCCTCCAGCAGCGGCTGGGGCCACGCCAGTTGTCGTTGCAGCCGCGCCGGTGCAGACGCCAGCCGCAACAGCCGCCGCGCCGCCCGTTCCGTCTCCGCCGGTGGAGGCGAGTTCCGAACCGGGAGAGTTCACGCGACTGTTTCAGGCGGTGCCCGCGCCGGTGTCGTTGGCACCCCCAGTTCCTCCAGCGGCGACTGGGGCCACGCCGCCAGTTGTCGTTGCAGCGGCGCCGGTGCGGCAGCCAACCGCAGCGCCTGCTGCGCCGCCGGCTCCGCCACCAGCTGCGCCGGCACCCGCCAGTTCTCAGCCGGGCGAGTTTACCAGGATGTTTCGAGCGGCAGCCGCACCGATGGCGGAGCCCGAACCGTATTCGCCACCGCCGGCAGCTCCCAGTGGCCCCGGCGAGTTCACGCGGATGTTCCAAGCGGCCATGCCGTCCGCGCCAGCGGCCGGGGATTGGCCGCCCCCACCACCGCCGCCAGTACAGGGCGGGGAGTTCGAACGCACATTTCAATCGGCGTCGCTCGCGCCGCCACCGGAGAGCCGGCCGCAAGGGGGCGAATTCACGCGGTTTTTCCGGGCCCCCGCGCCGGGAAGCCAGGGACCGCCGTTGCCGGTAGCATCCGGATTCCCGTCCGCATCTGAAGCGCCGCCGGCTCCGCCTGTCGAATCGTGGCATGGCGCGCCGGCGGGTGCAACCCAGTCGTTTGCGATACCATCCCCGCCGCAGCAGGAACAGGTGCCCTGCGAACCGCAGGGGCCCAGCGAATACACGCGCATGATTTCGATCGGTGCAACGCCGGCCGCGCCTGCCGCTCCAGCGCCGCCGCCGGCGGCAGCCGCATATCCGCCGATGCCGCAAATGCCACCGATGCCACAGGTGCCACAAATGCCGTACGCGAGCGTGCCGCAGATGCCACGTGCGAGCCCGCCGCAAGTGCCTGTCATGGCGCAACCCGCGATGCCGTATGTGGCGGCGCCCCAGTTTCCCGCGCCGCAAGCACCGCCAGTCAAGGCGCCAACGACGAACATCCTGTTGCTGGCGATTCTGGGCTTGGTGATGTTTCTGATCGGTGGTCTGATCGTGTTCCTGCTGGTGCGGCACTGACGCAGTTTGGCACGCAGGGTGACGATTGTGGCGGACGGTTGGGCAGGCGCTTCCTCCTGCCAAGCATCTTTTGAAATGGAGGCCTGTTGGCAGGCGATAGCGGCTGCCCCACTGTCTTCGCGAACTCCAGCAGGCACTACCCCGCTTGCGGCAGCAGGATGATCAGCTCGAGATGCGGGTTGGGCAGGTTGGCGGGGACGTAGGCGGCCAGGTTGCGGGCGCGCATCACGGCTTCCCAGGCGGGGCCGGACTGGCTCAAGCTGAAGTACTGGTAATTCAATTTGACCGGAATCGCGCTTGGCGGCGCGGCAACATAGGTGAGCGGCACGCCGGGCAACGCCTGCCGCACTAAATGGTCGATGTGAGCGGCCGAACAGACTTTGACTAACTGCGGCGTCTTATTCACGATCTCCGCCTGGCTGGTTTCGGCGCTCACCGCCAGATACATGCGCGTATTGACCAGGTACTTGTCGTTATCGACAGCCGTGGCGTAGATGGATGGCTGCACCAGCTTGAGCGGCAGCGACACGATGTTGGTGGGCACTACCGTTTCGAGCAGCGTGCGCAGCTTCTCATCCAGGTCGGTGAAGCAGGCGCCCAGGTTGTCGTGATCGTAGGGCGGCAGGTCGCGCGGGTGAATGGCGGTGGAGAACGTGGAAAGCGCGCCGGCCAGCGAGAGCATCGCGTTGAACAGCGCCTCGGGATGCCCGCGGCGGGTTTCGAATAGGTGGCGGAAAACCGGGAAGGCCGTGTTGACCGTGTACAGCAGCCAGAAATTGGCGATATCGGCGGCGGTGAAATCGGCCAGACTTTGGTTCTTCTGCCGGCGCAGTCCGGAGATGGCGCTGGAGCGTGCGGTGAGAATCTCCACCAGACGGCGCGCGATCGAAACCAGGTATTCGCTGGCGGCGAAGTCCACCAGCGGCGGTACGAAGGCCGGGTCCAGTTGGAAGGTGCCGGTTTCGCTGCGCTGGACACGTGCCACGCGCAAGGTCGAACTACCGTCGCGATTCTCGCCCTCCACCAGCAGGCGGAGGTTCTTGCGCGCCACCTGGACCGGCTTTTCGGTGAGGCCGGTGTTCTCGTCGCGGAAGACTTCGATTTCGGCTCGGTACCTGGCTCCGCTATCGTGGGTGGACGAGGCCACGTTCAGGCCACGCTCGCGATATTGCGGCACAGCCAGATAAACGTCGAGCGAGGTCTGGTCCGGTTCGAAGCAGTCGGCCAGTTCCTTGGGCGGCGGGGCGCTGTCGGATGCCGGAATATCGAAGATCAGCCCGTCGGGCAACAAGCCGGACGCGGTGGCGATCGCGAAGACTCCGCCGGCGAGAGCTTCCCGGCTGATTTGCAGCGTGGCGAAGCCCCAGGGGCGGAACGAGAGGCTTTCCAGGTGGAACTCCAGGAGGTTCTCGAGGAAGCGATCCTGGAGTTGCAGGTGCTGGGGCGTGAGAAACGTGCCCTTGGTCCAGATCACCGGTTGCAATCGCCGCATTCGCATTCACAGTACCAGAACTTGCCACTGATGCCAACTGGTTTGAGCGAGCTGCGCGAAAATACCGCAACTTTCGCCGCGCCGCTGGTTTTGCGCTACAGTGTTGCGTGGACATCCGATGCTCACTCCCCTGACCACGAACCCGACGCAACTGATCGAGCTTTTTCGGGAGGCCGGCTTCACTCACGAGCAATTCCAGAAGAACCCGACGCTACGCGACCTGCCTTCGAGCCGCCAGGGCAACCTGCCCGAGCTGGTGGAGCGAACCAAAGAACCCACCGCGCTGAACGTTTTGTTGCGTTGGTTCTTCCTCGGAGTGCCGCAGGAGAGTGAGTCGTTCGCTGGATTGGTCCCTGCGCCAGTGGTTGCGGAACTGCTGGAGACTGGAATGCTGGTTCGCGAGGGCAGCCGCTTCATTCCCAAGGTGATGCTGACGCCGTGCGAAGGTTTTCTGTTCGCGGCGGATCCGGCCCGCACGCTGGAGTCGCCGGAGGCCTCGGGGATGGTTTTGTGGCCTAACCCTTCCACGCGCCTTCTGCAGATGTTCACCATCCGGCGTCCGTCGGCGGCGACGCTGGATCTGGGCGCCGGTTGCGGGATACTGGCTGTCCTCGCTTCGGGTCACAGCCGCCACGTGGTAGCCAGCGACTTGAACCCACGCGCCACGGAATTTGCCGCTTTCAACGTCTGGCTGAACGGCGTGAATAATGTCGAATGTGTGACAGGCGATACATTCGAACCCGTCCATGGCCGGACGTTCGATCTGATCGCGAGCAACCCGCCGTTCTTTGTGACTCCGTCGGCAGACCAGATCTATTGCGAGAACAGCATGGAATTGGACGGCTATTGCCGGGAACTGATCCGGGCGGCGCCCAGCTATCTCAACGAAGGCGGTTTCCTGCAGATCACTCTCGAATGGGTGCAGGTGAAAGGGCAATCCTGGCGGGACCGGCTGGCGGAGTGGCTGCAAGACACCGGCTGCGACGCCTGGGTGCTGCGCAGTTACAAGCGTTCGGCTGCTGCCTACGCCTCGGAACGTATTGGCAAGATGATGCCCTACTCGCCCCTAACCGCCAATCAGAGGTTCGATGAATGGATGGCTTATTACCGGGCCCGCGGAGTCGAAGAGGTCCAAGGGGGAATCCTGGCCCTGCGGCGTAGGTCCGGCAGTAACTGGATACGAATAGAGGAGGTAGCCAGCCTGGATTGCACGGTGCCGTTTGGCGAATCCGTTGTGGAATTATTCGCCAACCAAGACCGGCTGGAAACGGAACGTTCCGAAGACCAGATGATGGGCTGGAAGCCGCGGCTGCCAACCGATGTTTGGATCGACCAGCAGTTGCACCTGGAGGCGGGAGAGTGGCGACCGTCCTCGATGCAGCTCCGGCGGCCGGGAGCTCTCCCCAGCTCGCTGGCGCTTGATCCAGTTGTGGCTGATTTTTTGCGTAACTGTGATGGGAGCCGGACCCTGAACGAGCTGGGCCGGGACTTGGCATCCGCGGTCAAGGTGAATCCGGAGCAGGTGCGCCAGCAGTGCTGCGCGGTGGTGCGCAAACTGGTCGAGCGCCGCCTGGTGCTGTTGTGAGTTCCGCGCCGTTGGCGTATCATCCGAAGGAACTGGTACTTGGATTCCGCAAAAGACTTGACGTTCGGTCGCGGGTCGCATATAGTGTGTTTCACTGAACGATTTCCTAGGGAGGTTCCATGGCTAGAGAGAGTACGCAGCATAAGTTAGATCGGGTGCGCTCACCACGCGTCCAGATCACCTATGACGTTGAGGTGGGCGGAGCGATTGAATTGAAGGAGCTCCCGTTCGTGGTTGGCATACTGGGGGATTTCACGGGCCAACCGGAACAGCCTCTGCCCAGATTGAAGGATCGCAAGTTCGTCGAGGTCAACCCCGATAACTTCGACACGGTTTTGGAAGGTATGAAACCGCACCTGAACTTTTCGGTGGAGAACAAACTGAGCGACGAGCCCGATGCCGCTAACCTGAAGGTAGATTTGAAGTTTGCCAAGCTGGAAGACTTCGAGCCGCAGAATGTGGCGCGCCAGGTGAAGCCCCTCAAGGAACTGCTCGATCTGCGGACGCGGCTTTCCGATCTTCGCGGCAGCTTGCAGGGCAATGACAAGCTGGAAGAATTGTTACTGGAGAGTGTCGGTAACACGGAGAAGCTCGACAAGCTGAAGGGCGAAATTGGAAAGGGAAAGGGGGGAGATTCCCATGGCTGAGTCAAAGAGTGCCAAGGCTGCCGCGGCAGCCGTCGAACAGGTCCAGGAGAAGAGCCTGCTCGATCAGATCGTGGAAGAAGGCCGTTTTGGCGCCGAGCCGGCTTCCCGCGAGCGCGGCAAGAACCTGGTGAAAGAATTTGTGGCGCAGGTCCTGGAAGGCTCCATGACCGTCGCCCGCGATGCGGAGATGATGATCAACGCCCGCATTGCGCAGATCGACCACCTGGTGTCGATCCAGTTGAACGAGATCATGCATCACCCGTCGTTCCAGAAACTGGAAGGGACCTGGCGCGGGGTCAAATACCTGATGGATCAGAGCGAGACCGGCACCATGCTCAAGATCCGCGTGCTGAACTGCAGCAAGAGGGAATTGCTGAAGGACATGCAGCGCGCGCCGGAATTCGACCAAAGCGCCCTATTCAAGAAAGTGTACGAAGAGGAGTACGGCGTATTCGGCGGCGCTCCTTTCGGCGCATTGATCGGAGACTTCGAGTTCGGCAAGCACCCCGAGGACATCGAATTATTGGACCAGGTTTCGCATGTGGCGGCGGCCGCTCATGCGCCGTTCTGCACGGCGGCCAGTTGCGACATGCTCAACCTGCCGTCCTGGACCGCGCTGGACGCTCCGCGCGACCTGGCCAAGATTCTTGACACGACGGAGTACGCCAAGTGGAAGGGCTTCCGGCAGTCGGAGGATTCCCGCTACGTGGCGCTCACGCTGCCTCGCGTTCTGGGCCGGCTGCCTTACGGCAAGGATACCAAGGCGGTGGAAGAATTCAATTACGAAGAGCACGTGGACGGGACCGACCACTCGAAGTACCTGTGGATGAACGCGGCCTACGCCCTCGCCTCGCGGATGACCAATTCCTTCACGCAGTATGGCATGTGCGTTGCCATGCGGGGAGTGGAAGGCGGCGGTCTGGTAACCGGCCTGCCGGTTCACAACTTCTACACCGATGAAGGCGACCTGGCGATGAAGTGCCCCACCGAGATGACGATCACTGACCGGCGCGAAAAAGAGCTGGCGGACCTCGGCTTCGTGCCCTTGGTGCACTGTAAGGACACCGACTACGCCGCATTTTTCAGTGTGCAGAGCTGCCAGAAGCCGAAGCTGTTCGATACCGACGCCGCTAACGCGAACGCGCGTTTGTCGACGCAAATTCCCTATCTCATGGCCGTATCCCGTTTCGCGCACTACCTGAAGGCCATGATGCGCGACAAGATCGGCAGTTTCATGTCGCGCACCGACGCCGAGATCTTCCTGAACCGATGGATTACGCGGTATGTGGTCCCGGACGATACGGCGTCGCCGCAGATGAAAGCAAGGTGTCCGTTGCGGGAAGCTCGCGTGGATGTGACGGAGATTCCGGGGAAGCCGGGCTGCTACCGGGCCGTCGCGTTTCTGCGGCCGCACTTCCAGCTTGAGGAACTGACAGTTTCGCTGCGTTTGGTGGCGGATCTGCCGGCGCCGGCCAAGTAGGGGCGCGCTGCAAGTTTTTGTGCGGAATTAATTCACTAAGGGTGCTGAAGAGAGGAGCATATTGTGGCTGTAAACGCGTATCTGTATATCGACGGTGTCAAAGGGCCGAGCGCCGGCAAGACGGACGGCATCGACATCCTGTCATTTAGCTGGGGTGTGAGCCAAACCTCCACGTATGGGGCCGGAGCTTCCGGCAAGGAAGCCAAAGCCGGACGGGCGGACTTTTCCAACCTGACCATCATGAAGGTGCTGGACAAGACCACGGCCTTATTGTGCGATCACTGCGCCAGCGGCGACATCCTAAAGGAGGTGTACATCCTTTACGACAAGCCGGTGGGAGACAAGCAAGACGATTACTTCCGCATCTATCTCAAGGATGCGCTCATTACTTCGGTGCAGTTGTCGGGCAGCAACGAGAACCCCACCGAATCGGTCAGTTTCGCTTTCCAGGCCGTGGAAGTCGCCTACAAGCCTGAGAAGGACGACGGCTCACTCGATGCTGCGATCAGCAAGGGCTACGACCTCGCGTCGATGAAGCCCGATTTCGCCGCTCCCAAGGCCATCGGATCCTAGGCCCCAACATGAAAGCCAAGGAACTTCTCGACGCCGGGAAGGTCCGGGATGCGGAGAAGGCGTTGAGCGCCTTTCTCCGCGACAACCCCGCGGATATCGCGGTGCGGACGTTTCTTTTCGAGCTCCTCTGCTTCTCCGGGCAGTACGACCGCGCGGAGAAGCAGTTGGGCTTTTTGGCTAAGGGCAGCCCCGAAGCCGAGATGGGCGCGGTGTTGTACTACTCCGCCCTGCACGGCGAAAAAACCCGCAATTCAATGTTTCAGAAGCAGGAGTTTCCCTCGGCGCCGGCGCAACCTTCGCCACCGGGAACGCTGAATGGGAAACCGTTTCAATCCATCAGCGACGCCGACCCTGCAATCGGTCCCCGCCTGGAAATGTATGCGGCGGGAGCCTATCTGTGGATCCCGTTCCATCACATCGCTTCCGTTCAAATCGCGCCGCCTCGTGTCCTGCGCGACACGCTATGGACTCCCGCTTTCGTCCTGACCGGCCCGAGTTTCAAGGGAACCGACATCGGACAGGTGCTGATTCCTGGAATCTATCCGTTTTCGTGGAAGTCCGACGACGAAACTGTATGGCTGGGCCGCACCACCGAGTGGGTTGCCGACGATGAGGGCCATGAGTTCCCGGTAGGGCAGAAGACGTTCATCGTGGATGGCGAGGAAGTTCCGCTGCTGGAGGTCCGGTCGCTGGAGTTCACTTCCGATGCCACTGCGTGAAGATATTCTCAATCCAATAGCGGGCGATAACCCCGGCGGAAAGAACCTCCGCTACGATCCGATTTACGACAAGATCAAGGAGGCCCGTCGCGAAGACGACGAGCTGAACCAGGGCGCCTGGCAAACCGAGCGCAAGGTTGCCGATTGGGTCCAAGTCTCCAAGCTCTGTCAGGAAGCCATCGCCACCCAGAGCAAGGACCTGCAACTGGCGGTCTGGCTCTCCGAAGCTCTGCTCAAGCGGGAGGGCATTCGCGGCTTTCGCGAAGGGCTGAAATTGTGCCATGGCCTCCTGGAGAAATTTTGGGACACTCTCTATCCCGAGGTGGAGGATGGCGACCTAGAGCAACGTGCGGCTCCGTTGGACTGGCTTGGCTCCACTGGCGGCGCGATATCGTCCATCCAGTTGCCGATCATGGCGGTCAAGAGCGTTCCACTGTGCAAGGACGGCTATAGTTTCATCCAGTACAAGGAGTCGCGACTCGTCGGTTTCGAGGATCAGGCGCAGAGCAAGGACCAAAAAGCCGCCCGCGAAAAAGCGCTGAAAGAGGGCAAACTGGCGCCGGAGATTTTCGACAAATCCTTCGTCGAAACACCCAAGGCCTTCTACGCCGACCAGGAAAAGCAGTACGACGCCGCCGTTGCGAGTGTCGCCGATCTCGACGAAATCTGCAAGCAGAAATTCACCGATGCGGCGCCGGGCCTTGCCAGACTCAGCGAAGCGTTGACGGAAGTCCGCCAGGTGGTTCACAGCCTGCTGCAAAAGAAGCGGGAAACCGAGCCCGATCCGGTGGAAGAAGTCGCGCCGGAGGTCGTGGAAGGTGCGGCGGAAGGCGGCGAAGGTGGCGGGGCATCGATTGGGTTGGGCGGGCATGTCTCCGCCGAGCCCGCCGAGCGGCGCGAGGCCATCGCCGCGGTGGTTGCCGCCGCAGCGGTTCTTCGCAAACGCGATCCGTTTGGTCCCGCGGCATACTTGATGCTGCGCGGCCTGCGCTGGGGAGAGTTGCGTGGATCGTCGGATCCGGTGGTCCTCGAAGCGCCGCCGAGCGATCTTCGCCAACAGATCAAGGGGCTGGCCAACCGCAACCGCTGGGCCGACGTTCTGGAGTTGGCCGAGCAGGTGATGGAGCTTCCGTGCAGCCGCGCCTGGCTCGACCTGCAGCGCTTTGTGGTGGAGGCATGCACGGCGCTGGGTGACAATTACAACCCGATCGCCATCGCCATCCGGTCCGAGTTGCGCACCCTGTTGCGCGATCTTCCACACCTGCTCGATGCCACGCTCACCGACGACACGCCGGCGGCCAATTCCGAAACGCAGAAATGGCTGCGCGAACTGCTGGCCGAACCTTCCGACGCGCCGCCGCTGGCGAGCGCGCCACACGGGCCCGCCACGGAGGATTCGCGCGCGCCAGGCTGGCAGAAGCGGTTTGTGGATCCCCAGGCGCTGGCCCAGGAAGCCATGCGCGCGGGTCAGCAGCAGAAGGCGGTCGAGATCCTGCAACGCGAAGTGGAACGCGCGCCGTGCGGCCGGGCCCGCTTCCTGCGCAAAATGCAACTGGCGCAAATCTGTATCGCCGCCGGCAAGGACGGGATTGCGCAGCTCCTGCTCGACGATGTCGCGGCCGCCATAGAGACGCACAAGCTGGACGATTGGGAGGAGCGCGAGACGATCGCGCGGGCGCTGGTTTTCCTGCTGCAGAACAGCAAGAAGATCCAGGCGGACGCAAAAGCCAAGCAGGCCCTGTTCGAGCGAGTCTGCCGGCTGGATCCCGTGCAGGCGCTCACCGTATAAACCATGAGCCGACCCGGTCCCGATGCGGCAGTCACGTTGTCGGTGTTCGATCGGCTGATCGACGCCGACCCGCGGAGCTCGAGCGAAGCGCCGCTGACGCGCGCGCAGTCGGTCCGCATGCTGCGCGACGGCGTGCGCCGGGACCTGGAATGGCTGCTGAATACCCGCCAAGTGGCTTTTCCGCCTCACGAAGGCCTTCGCGAACTCAACCGTTCGGTGTATGTCTACGGCCTGCCGGACTTCAGCGGATACAATCTGGGCTCCACCGCGGCCGAGGCCAAGCTGACCCGCCAATTGCAAGCGGCTTTGAAGTTCTTCGAACCGCGGCTGGCCAAGGTTCGCGTGGTGCCGATCGAGCCGCTGGTGGCCAAGACCCGCACCTTCCGATTTCGCATCGAAGCCCTGTTGATGATGGACCCGGCGCCCGAGCATATTTCTTTCGACACAGTCCTGCAACTGACCACCAACCAGTACGAGGTTCAGAATGCGGGATGACGTGCTGCTGTACTACGAACGCGAGCTGACCTACCTGCGCGAGATGGGCGCGCAGTTCGCCGAGAAGTACCCGAAAATCGCGGCGCGGCTGATGTTGGAGGAGTCCAAGGAGTCCGAAGACCCCCACGTGGAGCGGCTGCTGGAGGCGTTCGCCTTTATGGCCGGTCGCGTGCATCTGAAGATGGACGACGATTTTCCGGAGATTACGGAAGCCTTTCTCGGCATCGTCTATCCGCATTTCATCCGGCCGATTCCTTCCATGTCGATCGTGGAGTTTCATCTCGACAAGGAACAGGGCAAGCTGACCACCGGTCTGAAGATCGAGCGCGGCACGGTGCTGTATTCCCGTCCGGTCGGCGGCGTCCCTTGCAAATTCCGCACCTGCTACGCGAGCACGCTGTGGCCGGTGAGTGTGGCCGCCGCCGGATGGAGTACGCCCGACCAGTTGCGCCCGGCGCTGCGCGCGCCCGAGGCGGCCTACGCGCTGCGCCTGACGATCAATTCCGCGCCCGATGCGCCGCTCGGGAAGCTGGAGCTCGATAATCTCCGCTTTCACCTCACCGGCGAAAGCAACCTGGTGCACTCGCTGTATGAGTTGCTCTGCGCCAAGCTGACGCGCATAGTGGTTCGCGATCCGAACAATCCGAAGGTCCCGGCGGTGACGTTGCCGGCTGCCGCGCTGCGCCCGGTTGGATTTGCCGAAGACGAGGGGATGGCGCCGTATCCGCTGCGTTCGCACATCGGCTACCGGATTTTGCAGGAGTTCTTCGCGTTTCCCGCCAAGTTTCTCTTCGTGGATCTGACCGGCCTCGAGGAGGTGTGGGGCGCGGGCTTTCAGAGCAGCGCCGAAATCGTCTTCCTGTTCTCCAGCGCCGGCGACGAGGAGCGCGTGCAGCGCCTGGAACTGGGCATTTCGCCCAAGACGTTTCGCCTGGGCTGCGTTCCCATCGTCAACCTGTACCCGCAAACCAGCGACCCGATTCTGCTCGACCAGCGAAAGTACGAATACCAGGTGAGACCCGACATCCGGCGCCCCGCCGCGACCGAGGTGTTTTCGATCGACGAGGTCAGTTCGATCGATTCTGAAACGCGCGAGATCGTCACCTACCGCCCGTTCTATTCCTACCGTCAGATCACTTCCGGCACCAGGAACGAGTGCTACTGGATCGCCAACCGGCGGGCTTCCAACCGCCTCAACGACGACGCGTCCGACATGTACATCTCGCTGGTGGACCGCTCCGGCCGGACCGTGTTTCCCGAGGTCGATACGCTTACGTTGCGCACCACCTGCACCAACCGGAACCTGCCGGCGCGGCTGCCTTTCGGCAATGAAGAAGGCGATTTCGAGCTGGAGGGCAGCACGCCGATCAAGAGCATCGTGGCGCTGACCAAGCCCACACTTCCGCTGCGGCCACCGACCTCGAAGATGGCGTTGTGGCACCTGGTCTCCCATCTCTCGCTCAATCACCTGTCGCTGGTGGAAGACGGCCGCGACGCGCTGCAGCAGATCCTGCGCCTTTACGATTTCACCGAATCCTCTTTCGCGCAGAAAATGATCGAAGGTATCGCCGATTTGCGGAGCCGGCCGTACTTCGCCCCCATCGTCGCCGAAAACGGCGTGACGTTCGCGCGCGGGACCCGGGTCGAACTCGAGCTCGATGAGGAGCAGTTCGTCGGCGGCGGGGTTTACCTGTTTGCCAGCGTGATCGAACACTTCCTGGCGCTCTACGCGACGCTGAACAGCTTCACCCAGCTCAGCGCCCGGACGCGGCAGAGGAAGGAGGTAATCCGCGAATGGCCCCCGCGAGCGGGACAGAAGATCCTGGTGTGACGCCGCAGGCCGCCGCGTTGGACGAGGTGCGGCGCGACATGCGGGAACGCCCCGGCCGCTTCGACTTCTTCCAGGCCGTGCGGCTGTTGCTGCGGATGGCGGACCAGCGCGAGCGGCCCGGCGGGCTCACCTCCGGCAAGGGCGAGGTGGTGCGCTTCCGCGCCAACCACACGCTCGCATTTCCTCCCAGCCAGATCGATTCCATCGATTGGGATGGCGACGTCCCCGTAATGGCGGTGAATTTCATGGGACTGACAGGCCCCATGGGCGTTCTCCCGCGCGTCTATACGGAGCTGATCCAGACGCGCGTTCGCTCGCGCGACCGCACGTCGTCCGATTTCTTCGACATCTTCAACCACCGCATGATTTCCCTGTTCTACCAGGCGTGGGAGAAGTTCCGCTCGGCGGTGGCCTATGAGCGCGATGGCGACGACCGCCTCTCGAAGTACCTGATGTCGTTGATCGGTCTCGGCACCGAGGGGCTGCAGAATCGCATGGTGGTGCGCGACGATTCGTTGCTCTATTACACCGGCCTGCTGAGCCTGCAGCCGCGCTCCGCGGTTGCGGTCCGTGGCGTGATCGAGGATTACTTTGGCGTCCCGCTGGAGGTCGAACAGTTCGTGGGCGCGTGGCAGCCGCTGGAGAAGCCCGATCAGTGCGACCTGGGCAGCGGCACGACGTTAAGCTCGCAGCTCGGAGTGGGCACCGTGGTCGGCGACGAGATTTGGGATCAGCAGTCGCGGATTCGGTTGAAATTAGGTCCGCTGACGCAGGAGCGGTACTTGGCTTTCTTGCCGGGCGGAGCCGCCTACGAACCATTGTGCGAACTGGCACGATTCGTCTGCGGCGCCGATTTGGAGATCGAGGTTCAATTGATTCTGCAGCGCCCGGTCGTGCCGCGCTGCAAATTGGGCGAATATGATTTGGCGGGGCCGCGATTGGGCTGGTTCACCTGGATGAAGTCCGGGCCGGACTTCGATCGCGCGCCCGCGGACACGGTGTTGCTGCTGGCATAGGAGAGGTTACATGGGACTCAATCTACGATCGCTTATCGCGAAACTGAACGACTCGGCGCGTCTGGCGCTCGAGGCTTCCGCGGGATTCTGCTTGTCCCGAACTCACTATGACGTCGAAATCGAGCATTACCTGATGAAATTGCTCGATTCGAGCGATGGAGACCTGGCCTTCATTTTGAAGCAATTCGGCGTCGACAAGTCGCGCTTGTCGGCGGAGTTGACGCGCAGTCTCGACAAACTCAAGTCCGGCAACGCGCGCACCCCGGCGTTGAGCCCATCGCTGCTGCGGATGTTCACGCAGGCCTGGACCATCGGCTCGATCGACTTCGAGGCCACCCGCATCCGCACGGGGTTCACCATCCTGGCGCTGATCTCCGATGAGGAGCTGTCCCGTATCGTGCGCGATTTCAGCAAAGAGTTGCAGAAGATTCAGGCGGACTCTCTCAAGAAAGACTTCCTCTCAATCGTCGCCAATTCCGCCGAAAGCGAAGAGATGGCGGAGGCCGAAGCCGCCGCGCCGGAAGGCGCCAAACGTCCCGCCGGCGGCGGCAAGACGCCCAACCTGGATCAGTACACGGTCAATCTGACCGAGAACGCACGCCAGGGCAACGTGGACCCCGTGCTGGCGCGCGATGCCGAGATCCGGCAAGTGGTCGATATTCTCACCCGCCGGCGCCAGAACAACCCGATTTTGGTCGGTGAAGCCGGCGTCGGCAAGACCGCCGTGGTGGAGGGTTTCGCCATGCGTATCGCACAGGGCGATGTGCCGCCGGTGCTGAAGCACGTCACCGTGCGCACGCTCGATCTGGCGCTGTTACAGGCAGGGGCGGGGGTCAAGGGCGAATTCGAGAACCGGCTGAAGGGATTGATCAACGAAGTCAAGAACTCGCCCACGCCGATCATATTGTTCATTGACGAGGCTCACACCATGATCGGCGCGGGTGGCCAGGCCGGCCAAAACGATGCGGCTAACCTGCTCAAGCCGGCGCTCGCCCGCGGTGAGCTGCGCACGATCGCCGCCACCACCTGGTCCGAATACAAGAAGTATTTCGAGAAGGACCCTGCACTGGCGCGCCGCTTCCAGTTGGTCAAGGTAGAGGAGCCCACCGAGACGCAGTGCGCGCTGATGTTGCGCGGCGTGGTCCCGACGCTGGAAAAGCATCACAAAGTTCGTATCCTCGATGAAGGGTTGCTGGCCGGCGTCAAGCTTTCGCATCGCTACCTGCCGGATCGCCAGTTGCCGGACAAGGCCGTTAGCGTGCTCGACACGGCCTGTGCGCGCCTGGCGCTGGGACAAAACTCGACGCCGCCCGCGATCGAGGACGCCACGCGAACGCTCGAAGATCTCGCTGTGCAGACGCGCATCCTGGAGCGGGAAGTCGCGGCGGGCGCGGATCATGCCGAACGGCTGGCAGCGATTGCCGAGAGGCGGACCAAGACCGAAGCGCACCTGAAGGGGCTGACCGACCGCTGGGAGAAGGAACGCGAACTGGTCAACCGGATCCGAGAGATTCGCGCGCAACTGGAGACCAGTGCCGCGCCGGCGCCGGCAGATCCGCCCGCCGAGGCCGCACCTGCCGGTGTTGTCGCTGCCGCGCTCGCGCCCGATGCTGCCGCAGCGGCAGCCGCCCCCGCAGCCGCCCCTACGCCGCCCCCACCCGACCCCGAGCAGCTACGCTCCCAGCTTGCCGCGTTGAACGGCGAACTCACCGCGATGCAGGGCGAAACGCCGCTATTGCGCGTGTGCGTGGATGCGCAGATTATCGGCGAAGTGGTCTCCGCATGGACCGGCATACCGGTCGGCAAGATGCTGAAGGACGAAATCGCCACCGTGCTCACGCTGGAGCAGCACCTCGGCGCGCGCGTGATCGGCCAGGACCACGCCCTTGCAGGAATCAGCCAGCGCGTTCGCACCGCCCGCGCCGGTCTGGACGATCCCGGCAAACCGGTCGGTGTGTTTCTTCTGGTTGGCCCCAGCGGCGTCGGCAAGACCGAAACCGCGCTGGCGCTGTCCGACCTGCTCTTCGGCGGCGAGCGGAATCTGATCAGCATCAATATGTCCGAGTTCCAGGAGGCGCACACCGTCTCCACGCTCAAGGGTTCGCCTCCCGGATATGTGGGTTACGGCGAGGGCGGCGTGCTGACCGAGGCGGTTCGGCGGCGGCCGTATTCGGTGGTGCTGCTCGATGAAGTGGAGAAAGCTCACCCCGATGTCCTGGAGCTGTTTTTTCAGGTGTTCGACAAGGGGCAGATGGAAGACGGCGAAGGCCGCGAGATCGACTTCAAGAACACCATTATCATCCTGACTTCCAACGCTGCCACCGACAGCATCATGAAGTTGACGGCCGATCCGGAAACCATGCCCGGGCAACAAGGGCTGGTCAAAGCCATCAAGCCGGAACTGGACAAGGTCTTCAAGCCCGCTTTCCTGGGGCGCCTGGTGATTATTCCGTATTTCCCGATTCGCGATGAATCGCTCAAGAAGATCATCGTGCTCAAGCTCGCCAAGATCCAGCGCCGTCTCCAGGAAAGTCACCGCGTGGCGCTCACGTACGACGCCGCGCTGGTCGACGAAGTGGCCCGCCGCTGCACTGAAGTCGAGAGCGGCGCGAGAAACGTGGATAACATCCTGACGAATACCATGTTGCCCGAGATATCGACGCAGATACTCGGGAAGATCGCCGAGGGACTCAAACCGGATGCGGTTCATGTCGCTGTCGGCGAAAACGGGGAATTCAGCTATTCGTAAACGGCATCAGCCGCCGGTTCGGGTCACCGGGCCGGCTGGAGGACGATAACTTGCCCGCAACGCAAATTGAACGTCCGTTCCGCATTAAGACGACGCTGGGCAACGACGCGTTGTTGCTGGAGAGCTTCACCGGCGAAGAGCGCGTCTCCACGCCCTACCGTTTCGTCGTGCAATTGCTTTCCGAAGATCCGAACATCGACATGAAGGGCCTGCTAACGAAGCCGGCGGTCCTGTCCATGAAGCTGGACGACGAGACTGAACGCCATATCCATGGGCTCTTCACTCGCTTCGCGCTGCTCGAATACGGCGCGGATGGCATGGCCGCCTACCAGGCCGAGTTAGTGCCCTGGCTTTGGTTTTTGACCCTGTACTCCAACTGCCGGATCTTCCAGAACAAGTCGGTGCCCGACATCGTCGAACAGATATTCAAGGACCGCGGTTTCACCGACTACCAACTCAAGCTTCAGGGCACCTATCAGCCTCGCGAGTATTGTGTGCAGTACCGCGAGACGGACTTCAACTTCGTCTCGCGTCTGATGGAAGACGAAGGGATCTTCTATTTCTTCGAACAGACCCCGGATAAGCACACGCTGGTGCTCGCCGACGATAAGGCCGCTTTCAAACCGTGCCCTCACAAAGCCAAGGCCCGGTTCACTCCTTCCCTGGGCGGCCGCCTCGATGAGGACACCGTCATCACCGTCGAACAGGAAAACAGAGTCAACACCGGGACGACTTCGCTCACCGACTACGACTTTGAGAAGCCGAGCACCAGTTTATACGCGACGCTTTCGAGTAGCGAACCAGCCGAATACTACGACTATCCCGGCAAGTACACCACGAAGAGCGACGGCGACCACTACGCGAAGATTCGTCTCGAAGAACGGGAAGTGGAACTCGTCACCGTGCGGGGAAAAAGCAACTGCATGGGCTTCGAGGTCGGCTATAAGTTCACCTTGGCGGACCACTACCGCGATGCAGCCAACCAGGATTACACTCTGCTTGCCCTCCGTCATAGCGGGAAGAACTCGAGTTACCGCTCGCGCAATCCGGAGCCGTTCGACTACACCAACGAGTTCGAAGCCATTCCCAATTCGGTCTCCTTCCGGCCGCCGCGGCTGGCCCGCAAGCCGGTAATTGCGAGCACACAGACCGCCGTAGTGGTCGGCAAGTCCGGAGAAGAGATTTGGACCGACAAGTACGGCCGCGTCACGGTCCAATTCTACTGGGATCGGGAAGGCAAGGCCGACGAAAAAAGTTCCTGTTGGATTCGAGTCGCCCACGGCTGGGCGGGGAATCAGTGGGGCGCGATCTATCTCCCGCGCATCGGCCATGAAGTCGCGGTGAGTTTTCTCGAAGGCGATCCGGATCGGCCCTTGATCACCGGTTCGGTTTACAACGCCGGCCAAATGCCGCCCTACACCTTGCCCGACGAGCAAACCAAGAGCACGGTCAAGTCATACAGCTCCAAGGGCGGCGGCGGATTCAACGAGATCCGGTTTGAAGACAAGAAAGGCAGTGAGCAAGTCTTCATTCACAGCCAGAAGGATCTCGACATACGCATCGAAAACGATCGCAGGGAGTTCATCGGCGAGGACCGGCATCTAATCGTCACCCGCGACAAGTTGGAGCAAATCCAACGTGACAGCCATGTCACCATCGACGGCAAGGCCGCCATCAAGATTACCGGATCGCACTCGCTGGCCGTGACCGGCGATGTGATCGAACAGTTCAGCGGCAACCATAGCAGCCAGGTGACTCAGAACCTTTACTTGAAGGCGATGCAGGTGGTGATTGAAGCGGACGTGGGACTAACCCTGAAGGTCGGTAGCAACTTCATCACCATCGACATGTCGGGAATTGCGATTTCGGGCACGCCGCTGGTACAGATTAACAGCGCCGGGGCCGCACTCTCCGGCTCGCCCGGCTCGCTGGTGTCACCCACCGCGCCCGCTCAGGCCGACCAAGCGAGCGCCGGCTTTATGACGGCTCCAACGGGCGCCGGATTCACTCAACTCAGCATGACTCTGGGAACGATCTCGCCAGCCGCGGGTCCAGGACCGGCCGCTGGCGGCGGTGGCTCAGGGTCGGCGGGAAACTGACGACAAGAACCACTGGATCGAGATCGCCCCGGGGGATCAAGAGGGCAAGCCAGTGCCGGGAGAGCAGTTGCTGTGCGGTCTGCCGGCAACCGGTCCGTGATAAGCTGTGGATGCTGTGCCGCCATTCTCACCAGCCGCTTCGCCGCCCGCCACGGCCGAATACACCAGTACGTTTCAGCCGTCGAAACCCGGCGCCCCGCCGGTACAGTCGGCCTTTCGTTTCCACCGCGCCAGCGATGGAAAGACGCGTGTCGATTCCGGCACCACATCGGTGATCTCGAACCCCGCGGCCGGACACACCATCGTGCTGGATCATGTGAAGAAGACCGCGCTGGTGCAGCCGGCGCCCCCACCCACGCCCCAGACTGCGGCTCCGCAGATGCCGCAGGCCAGGCCCCAGGGGTCCCCTGGTGCGGCGCCGCAACCGCCGGGCGTCCAGGGGCAAGACTTGGGCAAGAGCGTCCTCCAGGGCCATGAAGTGGATGGCAGACGCTATCTGATTCAGCCGCCCGCGAAGCCCCAGATGCCGGCTATGCCGAAGCCGCCGCAAATGCCGGGGATGCCAAAAGCCCCGCCAGCGCCCGCCGCGCCGCCGGCGGCTCCAGGCGC